>ENA-UOTZ01000195-UOTZ01000195.1-compost-metagenome-genome-assembly--contig:-NODE-195-length-50870-cov-10.217491_pt1 | contig 50870 bp, 32 predicted proteins | sample MGYA00238144_ERZ746983 | MGnify/ENA primary metagenome ERZ746983 (study PRJEB28759, sample SAMN06268863) | compost metagenome | isolation source: single cell | place: USA: California, Emeryville, Joint...
TAAACAATTACCATTAGCAGTTAAAAAGGAAGAGAGCGTTGGCATCGTGTTGAATGAGAATATTAGTAAATACACCTGTTCGTTTTCGTCCTAACCGCTATTGAATTCTGCAGACATCAAAAAGGATTACTTCAATGATGAACTGGCTGCGGAAAATGAGTCCCAAACGCCAGAATTCAAACTCAAAGAGCATTGTCTTAATCCAATACAAGAGGAAAAAACTCGTCACAATTCATTCGCCGAAAATGAAGGTAAATAAACGAAGTGATCATTCTTTCTTAACGGCTAAATTAAGATGAAATATTTGTGAGACTATGCCCAGAGACAAAATATAAGGACGCTGATAGCTGCATGATATGCGATCAAAAATTCAATATCCTTTTAAAAAAGAGACATCATTGGTAAACTTCATGATAATATGTAAAGTTGACCGGTCTTATCTAGTCGATTCTGTGGACAATCAGTCTGTGATGACCATAGCAAAAGGAGAAGACCTGATCCAGAAAATCCTGGCTCATATGAGCGAATCTGTGATTGGTGCCATCAAAAACACGTCAACAGGATTATATTGGATGAGTTTAAAGTTAAGCTACACGAGAAAGATAATGCACTTAAGACGTATGAGCAAAAACTGGAAAAATATCAAAAAATTTCCAAATCGAAGCAAATCGATTATGAAAATCTCATATCCGAAGTAACAACAGCTGAATTCCCTCAATTGATCAATCTACAATAGCAAAACCGAAAAGAAAAGGAATATACGAAGCTCCTGGACCAACTTATTTCGCAGACTGTGGAATTATCGAATGAAGTCAAAAGGATTGATAAAGAGAATGCAATGCTCAGTGAAAAGTGCGATGCGTTGCAAAAAGAATGTATTTTAATCAGTGATCAAATCCAAGCCCTCCAAATTGAAGAAGAGCAACAGTAAACTCAGCCAAGCTTTCGAGACAAAATTTATTTCTATATTGTAGTAATCTCGAGAATCAAGAATACATTCAAAAAATCAAGGCAATTGATCAGGATATTGCCCAATTAACCAAAACGTTGGAGAAATGTGACAGAACAATGGCAGTGAAAAAAATGGAAAAGATGACAGATCATAAAGGTGGAGGTGGAAGAAGGCCTGATAAGGTCGAAATGCATAATGCTAATGAAAGTCTGATGTCGGACAGTGAGATTAAAGGAGCTCTGAGCGGTCTGTCCGAGCAGAATCAGGCTAATTTAAGAAAAAATGTTGTAAAAAACGAGAAAATTGATCACGGCATGTGTCGTGTTTGCAGCATTTTTTAGTATATATATATCTCTTATCTGTGCTAATATCATTATTATTTAAATGAGCAGTGTGATTAATATCTGTAATCTTGTATATAACAACTGTTTATAGGTTCTCGATTGTAGATAATAGAGCGAAATGATAGCGTTAGCAGTGGAAGTAGTATGTTACTTATATTATGCAAGGAAATATGAGAATTTTGTTGAATCTCATTCGACTCGACAAACCTGAGCTTCTCCATAGCAAACCTTTCAGCAACTTCTTTCTTTCAAATATTTCATATTTCTGAATAGCACATGGTTATGTGAGAAGAAATTATTTAGATTTTTCATAGCTGCAAGCAACCTAAAATATTCGCTTAGTTGAAAATACAGAAAGTGCAATGAAGTTAACTTTTCAATGAGTTAGCCTTCAATGATTCTATATGATTATTAGACTCTTCTATGCTGACCATCCTGTGACCATGGCTTCATAATACATTTATTTAAAGCTTGCCAACAGAGATCTTCAAACTGGAGACTTGCATCGATTTATCCAACGGTTTTCAAGATTATTCGGACTAATTGCCATAACATCAATTGATTGGGGGAGAAACTTGCCATTCACTTTTTCTTTTATTTCTAATGTCGACACTTCGAAAGCAACCAGATGCTGATAACACAGATTTATTTATAATAGATTAAAGAGGGTCGATTAAATTCGCTGCTTTTATTATTATACATTTTTGATCACCTATTATTTTTTAGAAACAATTAGCAAAATGGATAATTCTACAATGGCGACTCCGCCAGAAGCAGCTGCAGACTCTAAGAAACGTACCGTAGAGAAAATGAGCCCAGAAACATTCGATGACGACGATGATGACTCTACTGCTGGTATGCTTCAGGAACTCTATCAACTCCGAAAAAGAAAAGTTGCGAATAGCATTAGTATGATTTTTGGAGACAAGCTGGAGAGAGATAATCAGATTGTTACATTAAAAGAGATCAAATCAGAGGATAAGTTTGGAACAGATGCCTCAATCGAAGAAACGAAGGAGCAACCCACTAAAAAAACTGAGAGGAAATGGCTCTATCTGAGTAAACTGCTGTTCTATACGAAAGATCAGTACAGAGATTACATGATCACTTTCAATGATATGATGTACGAAGACCTAAACAAAGGTTAAAAAAACATTCTTCAGTGAAGATAAGCCTCGCTCACCCTCATTTCCATGATAGATCCAAAGAACTCCAAGTGGACGCTTGAAGCGGCGTTTATGTCAACTTATGGCTATGAGCACGAGCTTATAGAACCTCTCCTCAAAGCTAACGTTTGGGTAAGATAATCATATGCTCGCATCTTTGATTCTTTGATGTAGCTAGTTATAGCCAATGACATGGTTATTGGTTTTGGCAATAGTCAGAAGCTGATAGAGTCATCATATCAAGGATACCCGAATCTAACGATAGTACATCCGCCCAAAGTGACTGACGGAGGTAAAGCTGGTATCTTCCATCCCAAATTGTGGCTTCTCAAATTTCCATCTACATTAAGGTAATTGCTGTGAAAACCGCTTCTATCCTCACTTTCAATGAATGAATTAGAGTAGTCGTAGCTAGTGGAAACCTATATACCGGATCCTGGTCGATTTGTTGCAATGGCCTCTGGTTTCAAGATTTCCCTCGAAAGAAGGGCAAAGAAGTTATCAAAAAGGAGCAATACACGAGATTTGATTTCAATAAAGATTTTAAAGAGACCCTCGATATGTTTCTCAAAGCAGTTGTTCCCTGGAATATGGACTATAGATCGATTCTAAAGTTTGATCTGAATGACTACCTCTTTGAGAATATCGATGTGATTTTGATTCCTTCATTAACAGGCCGCTTCCGTGACCAAATGGTGAACAAGATAGGTTTTGGCAAAATAACCTACGTGCTTGATAAGTTCCCATGTCGAAATTCCAACAAACCGAATAGAAAAATCGTATCGTACATGTCATCAAGTGTCGGCAAATTTGGGAAAAACTATGTTGGGCTCTTTGCAGCTAGTGTACTACCGGGGTATAAGACAGTCCAAGAGTACAGGGCTGAGCGGCATGCTAAAGAGCAAAAACAATCGAACCTGTCCTTACCAAAAAAGCCCGACCCGATCCCAGCAATGGAAAGACTTCGCCTTATATATCCAACTGCGAAATATGTTGAAGAGTGCATTACTGGGGTAGAAGCTCCTCACTGTCTATGGTTGAAGAGAGAGTTTTATGAGGGTGGGAAACCTCCAAGAGGGATATTCCATAAATTTGAGGCGCCAGGAATTATTCCGCATTTAAAGGTTTTTGTCATCACTGATGATGATAATGAGATCAATGACGACACGATTATCTATTTCGGGAGCCATAATATGTCTAAATTTTCTTGGGGGAAATATGAAAAGCATTACACTCAACTATCAATTGTCAATTCAGAGCTGGGGATTCTGATTCCTCCAATTAAAGGTAATCCAATCAACCCATCGCTTAGCTTTAGTTTAAAATTTTTCCTATTTTGTTTTTGTAGGATCTGCAGGACGGAAAAAGGAACTTATTGGATACCTCCCTTTCAAAATTATATCTCCAACCAAGTATTCAGACGATGATGAACCTTTTGTTTATTAATGACAAAAATGGTCAAATGACCTTGTTCATATTCTCTGCTCAGTAAATATCTAAGCGCTCTGTGTCATGATAACTATATATTTCCTCTCTAATCAAATGAATAAATTAGGGGTTGAGCTGAAACTTAGAAACTATACAGATGATATATTTTGGGATGCTAGTGTGGTATGGGAAACATGGATCGATGCTGAGAAAGAGCACAGAAATTTACCTACTAAAATGACATTTGTTAGCGAACATCCGTTCGAGAATTATAATAGAATAATATGGATCGTTAAATTTCGCATAATATACGATTTTGCATTAGTTATAATTCGCATAATATTCTCACACAAAGAGTGAGAATGACAAATTCGGTCGATATTGGAAAAGCAAAGAAGCGCTCAGCCGATAAAATTACTCCTGAAATAATTGTCGATGATGAAGATGATGAGGATGATACTGCTAAGATGCTTCAAGAGCTCTATGACCTTCGGAAGAAAAAGCTCGCAAACGGATACAGCACAATTGATCCAATCCAACAACTGAAGGATTCAAAAATTGTTACTTTAGACGAGTTCAAAGTCAATGGAAAAAATGATAAAAAATGGCTCTATCTGAGTAAATTACTGTATTATACCAAAAATCAGTATCGAGATTGCATGATTACATTCAATGCAATGATGCATGAAGATTTATGCGAAGGTCAAATAACATAATCCTCCCAGACAGTCAATATCTCACATCTTTTCCTCTTTTCATAATAGATGCTAAGAATTCGAAGTGGACTCTCGAAGCTGCTTTCATGACGACCTATGGATATGAAATAGAGCTATTGGAGCCCCTCCTGAAATCAAATGTTTGGGTAAGCTAAACTTTACACAAAATATTCGCTTAGTGAGAATAGTTAGTGCTCGCAAACGATTTGGAGCTTGGCAGCGGGCTGAACCTTATCGAGCAAGAATTCCAAGGATACCCCAACTTCACGCTTATACATCCACCTAAAGTAACTGACCATGGTTTGCCTGGTATCTTTCACCCCAAGATCTGGCTTCTCAAATTTCCATCTATGTTAAGGTAATGATTTTAACGATTTCTTCCTGCTAACTTAGAATAAAAATCTCTCAGAGTCGTAGTCTCTAGCGGCAATCTATATACAGGAGCTTGGTCCATTTGCTCGAATTGCATATGGTTCCAGGATTTCCCCCTCAAGCAAGATAAAGAAGCTAGTAAAAAGGAAACTTGCACTGGATTCGATTTCAACAAAGATTTCAAAGAGACTTTACAGCTGTTCGTTCAGGGCATCATCCCCTGGAAAATCGATTACAAACCGATTCTAAAGATTGACTTGAATGATTACCTCTATGAAAATGTGGATGTGATTTTGATACCTTCCCTGCCAGGGCATTATTGGAACCAGGCAATGAATAAGTATGGCATTGCGAAGATCAACTATGTCCTTGGGAAATTTCCATGCCAGAATTCAACCACACCAAACAGAAAAATTGTCAATTATCAAGCAACTAGCTTGGGTCAAGTTGACAAGAAATATCTTTGGGATTTCGCGGCTAGCGTTCTTCCGGGATTTAAAACCTTGAAAGAGCTTGAGATTGACAGAAAAACTTACAAAAAACTGAGAAGAGATAAGGTTAAATTGGCGGAATATTTCCAGAAGAAGATTGGTTTTGGAGCTACCGATAGAGTGCGTTTTATCTATCCCACTGAGAAATATGTTGAAAGCTGTGTCACAGGGGCCGAATCTGCAGGTTGTTTATTCTTGAAGAAAGAGCTTTATGAACATCGCTATTTTCCAAAGAAAATATTTTATCAGTTTGAGGCTTCGGGAATTATTCCTCATTCAAAGATTTTCATTGTCACTGATGATGATCATGAAGTGAATGATAATACAGTCATTTATTTTGGGAGCCATAATTTCTCACCAGCAGCTTGGGGAAAATATGAGAAAAAATTCACGCAGCTTGCGGTTATCAATTCAGAGATTGGGATTCTGATACCACCAATGAAAGGTGCGTACCTATAACCATCAATATATAACTTTAATATTTTTCATTTCAATTGCTGTAGGAACTGCAGAACGCAAAAAGTACTTGGTTGAAAGCCTCCCTTTCAAACTTCCGCCAAAGAAATATGAAGAAACCGACCAGCCTTTCATTAAAGATAAGTATGTTTAAATTTCCATCACTCGTCGCAAGCATTAACTGGGTATTATGTTCAAAAAATAACTATGATCCATGCCTAATATTAATATAAAGTATAAATGCATATATCCTTTCCTGAAAAGCCATTCACCAGCTGAGCGAGAGTTGATAGTGGATTCATTCTTCTTGAACAAATATACAAATATTAAGTCAATTAGAACTTTGCTTTCTCAAATTATCGAGATAAATGTTATTCAGTCCTAGTATTGTATGATGGGAATCTTATCAACATCTGAAACCAACACGACACGAGTTTTTCTTTTTGACTTTCTACTGACAGATATTAGCAGAAAACGTGCATCTAAATTATACAAAGAGAAACTATAATAGAATTTAGCAAAATTTGTTAACCAGTATTGATCAGCCTTAAATATCGTCCAAAATAAAATAAACTTAGAATTCGAACATGACATCTCCATCAGAACCCGCGGGCTCAAGGAAACGTACAGTTGATAAGATTACTCCAGAAATAGTAGTCGACGACGATGATGAAACTACTCATATGCTTCATGAACTCTATGAACTCCGGAAAAAAAAGACCGCGGAAAAAGAGAACTCAATCGATGCAGCGCGTGTGGAAAATGACAATAAAATTGTTACTTTAAAAGATTTTCAATCCAATGGGAAACTTGAAAAGGATGGCGAACTTGAACAGAAAAAAAATCAAAATACCAACAAATCCGAGAGAAAATGGCTCTATCTGAGCAACTTGCTCTTTTATACCAAAGATCAGGTTAGAGATTGTATGATCACATTCAATCAAATGATGCATGAAGATTTGTGCAAAGGTTAGAACACATTCTTTCAGCATAAATAAATAATATCTTTTGCTCTCATCTTAGACTCAGCGGATTCAGAGTGGACTCTTGAAGCCGCTTTTATGACGACCTATGGGTATGAACTGGAACTATTGGAACCGCTTCTCAAAGCAAACGTTCGGGTAAAAGAGTGATAAGCGTCGATTAGTTATTTCATAAAATATAGGTGGTTCTAGCTAATGATTTAACCCTCGGCAGTGGTTTAAAGCTTGTGGAACAATCATTTCGAGGATATCCGAATCTGACACTGATACACCCTCCCAAGGTGAATGATCACGGCTTGGAAGGCGCCTTTCATCCGAAGCTGTGGCTTCTCAAGTTTCCATCGACATTGAGGTAATTATTTTCGAAAATCTCTCTTCTTATTCGCTTTTGATTGAAATATCTATAGAGTGGTGGTAGCTACTGGCAATTTATATGTGGGAGCTTGGTCCATCTGGTCAAACTGTCTTTGGTTTCAGGATTTCCCGTTGAAAAAGGGGCAAGAAGAAAATAAAAAGGATTCATCTGCTGCTGGATTCGATTTTGATAAGGATTTCAAAGAGACCCTTGAGAGCTTTGTTCAGGCTATCATGCCATCGAAAATGGATTATAAATCTATTTTGAAATTTGATCTGAATGATTATGTCTATGAAAATATTGACGTAATTTTGATTCCTTCAGTAATGGGTCGCTACAGAGGTCCATCGATGAACAAATATGGGATTGGAAAAATTAAATACGTACTTGAAAAACTGCCCTGTCAAGTTAATCGCAAACCAAATAGAAAAATTATCACTTATCAGACATCGAGCATTGGTCAAGCTGATGAAAAATACATTGAAGAATTTACGGCTAGCGTTCTTCCAGGATATAAAACTTTGAAAGAGCTCGGGATTGAGCGAAGCAATGCAAAAAAATTCGGAAAAGATACAAAACAATTGACCTTATTCTCGAAAAACAAGCCAGATTCATTTTCGGCTGTCGATAGAATGAGGCTTATCTTTCCAACTGAGAAATATGTTGAAGATAGTGTGATTGGGGCTGAAGCCGTGGGATGCTTATTCCTAAAGAAAGATTTTTATGAGAGTGGCAGACTTCCAAAGAAAATATTCCACCAATTTGAGGCTCCAGGGATTATTCCTCATTTAAAGGTATTTATCATCACTAATGATGATAACACAATCAACGATGATACGATAATTTATTTTGGAAGTCATAATTTCTCCCCAGCGGCTTGGGGTAAATATGAGAGAGATTTCACCCAAATTGCAATCAATAACTCGGAACTTGGCGTTCTGATTCCTCCGATGAAAGGTAACTCTCAAAATTTTTACCTAAACAAATTATTTTACTGTGCTAGGCTCAGCGGAACGTAAAAGGGATCTTGTTGAAAATCTTTCTTTCAAATACCCTCCAAAGAAATATTCATCCACTGATGAGCCATTTTTTCCGAAAAATTATGTATAGAGTTGTTCCTTTTATGATCTATTATTTTTCTTGTTCATGTTGTGCTGTTTACTAATCTAATGTGAGGAGAACTTGTTTTGTAAAACAACAACAAGTGAATTGCTAAGCTGCATTTTAGAGCGAATTCTGAGAAAATTTTGCTAGTCGATATTTTTTTTAAAAGAAATATTCACATGTAAACATTGTAATGGATGACGAATATTGCATCCATCTAAAGTGATTGGTTAGGTGTCATAGATGACTAATTAATTGAATTATTCATTTTACAATTAACTTATTTGCTCGTGTGTTGAATCACAGGGTATAGCAAAACGAAATATTCAAGAACTAACAAGAATACAGAGGCTTTCTGTGACACTCCTTTATTTTAATTTACTTTTTTTTCAAATGGATCTAAATTTCTTATGATGACTTACGCTAGTTGGCTCAATGAAGATTGCCTTTGGGAAACAAATATGTTAAACATCTTCTCTTGTCTTGAGAAATCATACCTTTGTTTCCTGAACCATATGACAAGTTGTAAAGCATGTCCTCTCGAATGCGAAGATGCTTCTTCTCCTCGACTCTAGAAAACATCTAAAAAGATTTTCTGTAGGTCCCATTCGAAAAAGAATAAAATATCGAAGCAGAAGGAAAATTAGTATTTTTACAGCATCTAAATTTGATTTGCTTTTTTCACAAAAATGGATTCGACTTGATTGAGAGAAGTGCTACTAAAATCACTGTGGCGGTGCTTCCGAAAAAAAACGTGTTGCAAACTTAATGTTGTCTGTAGTTGCTGTTCAGCCATTTTTGCAAGATCTGTCTCGATTCCAAATTTGATTTCTACTGACAATAATTAGGAGAAGGTGAGCTTTTATATACTTAGCTCTGTGAAGAGAGATTCAATAAGAATAATGAGGATCTTTTCAACAGTTAAAAAATTATTAAACCGAGTTGATTATATTTTGAATATCCATCTCATGGAGAAATCGAATCTTTTGACTTCAGGCGAAGCTGCAAAGGGGAAGAAGCGTACTGCTGATAAAATTACCCCAGAAAAATTAACTGATGATGATGAGTTTACCAACATGCTTCGAGATATCTATGAATCCCGAAAAAAGAAGAATGAGATTGAAGGCACCAAACCTAATGCTGTTAAACAGGAAAAGGATAATAAAATTGTGACTCTAAAAGAGTTGAAAATAACAGACAATGTTGAGAAGGTTGAAAAAGTGGAAAAAATTGAAAAGCCTGAAAAAATTACAAAAGTTGAAATAAATGCTCCCGTGGAAGAGACTAAGGAGCCAAATATTGCGCCATCCGATAAGAAATGGCTCTACCTGAATAAATTGATATTTTATACAAAAGAGGATTACCGAGATTGCATGGTTTCTTTCAAAGAAATGATGTTTGAAGACTTATGCAAAGGTTAAAACCATCCTAGTCTGAACGAAGATCTAATCAGTCAATTTAGACCCCAAAACTTCAAAAAAGACCCTCGAAGCTGCATTTATGACAACATATGGGTATAAACTAACCCTTTTGGAACCTCTGCTCAAATCGAATGTTCGAGTAATACAATTTTCTTGATCTGTTTACATTATCAATGAGATTAGCTAATTCTGGCCAACGATTTGACCATTGGCAGTGGCTTGAAGCTCATCGAGAAAGAATGGCAGGGATACCCAAATCTAACACTGATACACCCACCTAAAGTAACTGACAGTGGGATCCACGGTGCCTTTCATCCCAAGCTCTGGCTACTCAAATTCCCTTCTACTCTCAGGTATGCACTCTTGCCCCTTCGTTTTTCAATGAAATGCTATTAGAGTTGTAGTCTCAAGCGGCAACTTAACACCCTACGACTGGTCGATTTGGTCGAACTGCCTTTGGTTCCAGGATTTCCCCAAAAAAACGAGTCAACATGAAAATAGAAAGAAGACCTCTACTAATGGATTCGATTTCAACAAAGATTTCAAAGAGACTCTCGAGGCCTATGTTCAAGCGATTATGCCAACGAAAAAAATAGATTACAAATCGATTTTAAAATTCGATTTGAATGATTACGTCTATGAAAATGTGGATGTAGTTTTGATACCTTCACTACCAGGTCGCTTTCGGGACGAAATGATGAATAAATATGGAATCGGAAAAGTGAAATACATCCTTGAAAAATTTCCGTGCCAAAATACAACTAAACCAAACAGAAAAGTTATAAATTATCAGGCAACAAGCATTGGTCAAGTCACAGAAAAATATATTGGAGAGTTCGCAGCCAGTGTTCTTCCAGGCTTTAAGAGCTTGAATGAGCTTGCAACTGAGCAAAAACATGCGAAAAAATCTGGCAAAGATCAGAAACAAACGTCATTGTTCCCGCATAGCAAGAGCGATTCGCTTTCAGCTGTGGATAGAGTTCGTCTGATCTATCCAACCGAGACATATATAGAAACTTGTGTCTCTGGAGTTGAATCTGGAGGATGTTTATTCTTGAAGAAAGATTTTTATGATAGTGGCAAACTGCCAAAAAAAATATTCCATCAATATGAAGGGGCTGCAGGAACGGTGGGGCATTTAAAAGTTTTCGTTGTTACTGATGACGATGATGAGATAAACGATGATACTATAATTTATTTCGGGAGCCATAATTTCTCTCCAGCGGCTTGGGGTAAATATGAAAAAGATTTTACCCAAATCTCGATTATGAACTCAGAGCTTGGGGTGCTTATTCCACCAATGAAGGGTAATTTCTCAAAAATGTTTCAATCATCAGCTAAATTGCTTTTTTGTTTTCGCTTTTCTAGGATCTGCTGAACGCAAAAAGGACCTTATTAGCAATCTCTCTTTCAAAATCCCTCCTAAGAAATACTCTGCCACGGACAGACCTTACTGCTGAGAGACTTTTATCAATTTACTCTTTTCCAAATCTGTGCTTATCTTAACCAAGACCTAATACTGCGTTTATTTCTAACTAATGAATTCTCTTTATTGTGAAAAACCGAGAGACATCTCTATATAATTGCTGGCCTCGAAGAACTAAAGTAATGAGAAAAATTTTTTTCCTCAGAAAGATATATCATCTGTTGATGTGAACAAACTCAAAAGTAGCCATTCATTATGGTAGATGACAATATGAGTCCCAAATTTCTCATCAGCCACCTCAAAAGCGCTCATAGTCCTTGCTTTAACTTTGAAAGGTTGTCATGGGATTAGATCTCCCAATTTTTTTTAAACAGAATGTTCAACTTCAAATTTTTTGTAAATTTATACTCTACGCGAGTTTTTACATTTTAGCACATCTAGCAGCAATCTCTGAGTTAAGGGAGAATTCTGGAGTGAAAACTTTTTGCGGCAGGACAGGACAAATCAGTTCGAAATTAAACTCCTAAATTTGATCACAGAGAGCTTCCTTGTAATAAAAGAATAACTGTCCTCTGATCGACAAATAAAAATTTAATTCTGAGAATGAATCCTGGATGAGACTTTTTTGTTCTCAGTAATAAATAGAACATAGCACATTAAATGCAAAATAAACCCTCACAGACTTCCGTCAATTTCCGGAAACCCAACTTTCAGGCCAAAAGGCCAGGCCCCATCAAGGTTAAGAAAGAGGAAACTTTAAGTCAGGCTTCAGACTTTTCAGCGCGAGTTCCAAGTAGCTGGTCTGAATCAACTCCAGAACCAATACATATTCGATTGCAAGGCGCCAATATCTCAAAGTTTGGGCAAATTGAGATCCCTAAATCTCGAAGATCCTTTCTAATAAACACTTTGCAGAGCAGTCTCGCAGGAACTCCAAGGAACTTAGGCGCAACTCCACGAAATGTAGGTGATACTCCACGAAATGTAGGTGATACACCACGTAGTGGCTTTCAATCATCCACACCAAAAGCAGCATTTGATTCAGATTACATAGATCAATTCAGAGAATACCTTCAGCACAAAAACACAGCTTCGATACATCGCAAAAGACATTCGGAAAAGCTTGCAAATGCAAACTCAAACAACATCGAGACTCACGAATCTACGTACTCAAGTCATCATAATACACACGGTGATGATCATATCACCGAAGAAAAGAACAGACAAATCACTAATACTGTGAAAAAGATCCAAAGCAAAATAAAATACCACAAGACGGAAAAATCTATTAATTTCAATAAGAAACTAGCGGTTTTCAAGGACATGGCTACATTTATTGATATTAAAGACTATTTATCAAAATTGAACACTCCTGAGGAGACTCAGCTCGTCGAGTCTTTAAGTCACGCTCAGACTCCCAGAAAGCAAAATCAAAGCACGAGCTCATCAAAACGGTTCTCTAATTTCGCTCAAACGTCATATCCTTACACAGACAAACTGGAAAGATTGAAAGAAATTAAAGCGCATCTAACTGAAGCCCGTAAGGAGCGGCCCAAACAATTTTTGCGTGGACAGCATCAGTTTCAAAAGTATCTGGGTAGGGCTGAAGATGTTTTCAAAACATACGAGTCAGGCTCGATGACCACTCGGACTTTTACTGAGAAGACGGACGAAGATGAATTTTATTCGACTCTTGAAGGCAATCTTCGAAAAAATAAATTTGATAAAGTCCACTACGAGGTTGGCCCTGTGGAGGATAATCATGAGGAGTATCTAGAAAATTTGAAGCGAATGCTTGTTGGGAAGGACGGCGATCAAGACCAAGATGAGTATATCAACTCACAGCGAAATCAAATGAAAATTTTCAAAGACCGTTCAAATAAAGTGATCAGTATGCTTCAAAGGGCCTCAAAAAATATTTTCAGGAAGACTCTTCAAGTAGCGCCTAAGAAATCGACGATCCCCAAGGTTAAAGACGGCCTTACGCATAGAAGAGTGAAATCCGAAGCGCTTCCAGGCGGTCTTGGGTTAATTAAAGAAGAAGAAGCTTCACCGAAGCTTCAAGAGGATCAAACGCGATCAGGAGGTTTTTTCCTTACAGATATGGGTACCGAACCCGATGTCGATCACTTTGCAGGATCAATGTTCGCTAATAAGTTCGATTCCCTTAAAAAGAAGATCCACAGAGTATCTCACTCTACTCATTTTTATTCCGATCGGCTTGGACACAGGAAGGAGTCTCCTCCTCCTCAGAGGAAGTTTGGAATGACAACAACCTCTTATTTGAAGGATAAAAGCCCTGATTATGCAAAGAATAAGAAAGTGACCACTCTCTTTGAAAAGTATTCGCAAGATTTCCTGAGAGAAGTTGACCATCAAAGGGAAATGGTTAAGACCTATCGAACAGGTTTTGGGAAGCTGTTGGATAAAGTCGGGCTCCTGTATGAAAGAGAACTCGCGGCACTTGATCCAAAACCACTTTCCGAATTACAAATCATTGATTACAAAAGTAATACGAAGGAACATATAGGATCGTTCCTCCACAAGCCATTGAGAGTAAAAAATGCGAAAAGAGTCAAATACGTTGGGATTTAAACCTGGCTAGCTTATTCAAATTTTTCCGCGGCATGAAAATAATAATAAAATTCAAACCAAGTAGATTTAGTATAAATCACTATTCATTTTTGTTTATTATGTTTTGAGTTTATCTTTTTTGCATATAACTCAGCAAATGTCTTTGATAAAATGTTCTTCACAACGATCTACTACTGTTCATATAATAATAACCGATGGCTAGTTCTTGTTATTTTCTCTTTTTGAATAGTTTTGTTTGTATTATTGCGGGAGTGATAGCATGTTGATTGAAATATTTAAACGTTTTAATCGTGCATCGAGAGAATTCAAAAAATTAGTTGATTAGTTTCGAGAATGAAATTCGAGGGGTTTCTAAGTTTTTGACGACTTTGAATTCAAAATTAAATTATTTGTTTCTAAATTGTAACATTGAGTCGATGGATCCTTTTCCAGTCAGCAAAAAAGCGACGAAAGGTGCGCCAAAAAAGAGAAAGGAATCACAAAAAAAGCCACCAAAGTCCCAGACAAGAAATGAAAAAAATCAGTTTTTATACGATTTTTTCAACAAAAAGCGAATAGGAGCTCAATTCAGCAACAATCAAAAGCTTTCCTTCTGCTACAAGAAAGTCATGACGTCGATTGAACGCTATCCCCTACCAATCCTAACAAGTAAATCACTCTCTTACATCGAGTTTAATCCTCTTTGTAGCGAAACAAGCGCTTGAACTCGATGGTATTGGACCAAAGATGGCCAGTATGATTGGGATACTGATTAAAAATCAGTACAAGGACTTCGTGCTTGATGAGAATACCAACGTCCAATCCACCACGGTCAATTCGCAAGTGCAATCAAATCGCTCTGGGATCAATGTTGGATCTCAATTTTCTTCTCAATCGTTATTCGACAGCGACAATGAACTACTGGATAATCCGAATGACCGTTCTCTTACTATGACCAATCGATCTGTTACAATTGAAAAACCTTCAGAACTACCGAAAAAGACCGAAAAGTCTGAGGAAAACCTCTTTCAAGTTTCTAGTCTGAAACGAGATCCAAGCTCTCGAGAGGACGAAGATTTCAATTATAAAAAGACGCTCAAGAAATACGCTTCTGATGGGTCAATTGGAATAGAAAAAGCTGTCAACCGAGCGCCTAAGATGAGAAATTATAAGCCTGACAAAAACAGTTCAGCTGCGACTATTCTGTTTGGTCTTTACACCCATAAATCTCAGAAAGGGACAAACTATGCCACTAAGAAAGAGATCAAGCAGGCTGTCGGACACCTGAGCAAGATTTTTCCAGGGATAGAGTTAACTGGTTGGACCTCAATGAATACTCTTCTAAAATATGAGTACATTACGGCTTTCAATTTCAATGACGAGGAGAAATTTGCGCTCACCGACTGGGGTCTCAAATATACAGAGACAATCTATGAACAAAGACTCACGGAGACAAAAGCCATGCAAGACGTCCCAAGGAACGATTACAATGAAGACAGTAATAGCAGAACTCGATTCATGATGATGAATGAAGATGAAAAATCTGATGCCATGCTCGCCTTCGAAAGAGCCAAAGGAGATTACCATTATGAGAAAATAAAATCGGAATACTCGTTTTCCAGAAGTATGCTCGCAAAGAAGCGACTGTCAGTTATCGAAGAGGAAAAAAGCGCAGGAAAGGTGATAAATCACATGGAAGTAGAAAACCCACCAGCAACTATCCGCAAAGAGGAGCTTTCTCAATCAAGAAGACTATCTCAACGTGAGACGCTCATTGAAGAGGAACTTGATTTATCCCTCGATGAAAATTCGCAACTCTCACAATCACAATTTCTGTCTCAGTACTCAGACTCGAGATTCATTCGGCCTTTTGACGCTGATTGGGACGCTGACGAGAATACTCGATTCACGCTCGGTGAGAATAGCCGCACTCAACTGGCAGAACCAGAGTATAAGCACAAAATCCTGAAAAGTAATCGCTTTATCTAAAATTTTAAATTAACCATACAATGATTAGAGGATCTCAAGAGCTGCAAGGTCGAATTGTACGTTGATAACCGTGAAATCAAGAACAAGACTGATAGAAGCTGCGTATATGAGCAGTTGAACTTGAACGGAATGACTGTTCAACTAAAAAATCTTCCTATTGGCGATTTCCTATGGGTGGCGATTGTGGAAACAGCAGAAGGGTCGAAAGTCTATCCGTTGGAGTATATTATCGAAAGGAAAACTGCGGATGATCTTGCGAGCAGTATCTTTGACGGCAGATACAACCATCAGAAATACCGACTTAAAGCTTCGCAACTCAAGCATGTTTATTATTTGTGCGAAGGAAAAGCCTCGAAAGGCTCGATGCTCTCTCAGTCAGTCGTGGACACGGCGATGATGACGACTAGATTAGTCGATAAGTTCAGAACTCAGCATACAAAAGACACTGAAGATTCGATCAATTGGATCACTCGACTAAGCATGGTAGTTGAAAAGAACTTCATCCAGGAGCTGGAGTCTGATGAGAAAGATTATATCGAATTCAGATACACTTATGAAGAGTTTAGCAAAAAGAATTCCAAGGCACCATCAGATCCTAAAGCGATTTTCGCACAGATGCTAAGGAAAATAAAGGGCTGTGGACGAGAGTTTGTGTCCACGGTAACTTCTCAATACAACAGTGCGATGGACTTGTATAAAGCTTTGAATCGGCTTCCTTCTGACGAGGCGCGGCGCACTATGCTCAAGGGGCTTTCTTCGAAACTCAGCAAGACGACGATTGATCATTTGATCGTGCTGTTTTGCAAAGAGGAATATCCGAAAATTGAAAAAGAGAACCTGATGCTGGAGTAGGAAGGATCTAATCGAATTACTTGAATATCATCCCCCCTGAAGTTTGTGGAGGGGTATATGTTCTTTTTTTATGAAAATCATTATTGAGGTATCTTAACTTTATTGAATAAGCATTTAAATTGAGTGCGTTCTTGATTCAGACGTATGTGTTTAAAATATTTCAATCAATACTGTCTCAGGGCTTTTTATTCTGAAATATTCATGAATTGGGTTTTCAAATTTTTTTGTGGGTCGACATAACGCTTTTATCGAATAAGCTATCATGCTGCATATTATGCTATTTTTTCACCATATATATTCACCCAGAAATCGTATTATGACATTCATCTTGACTTTTCTTTGGCTAAAATATATGTAACAAAGCAGCTGATTTACTTTGATAGGCTTTTTGTTCATGAAAAAAGTAAATAAAACATGCTTAGAGATAATATTCATCGAATTGAAGAATTGAAGAAGGAAATACATGGACAAAATTCATATTTTAAACTTACTTCCCAGATGACTTTTGATGATTTTTCTCTGTAAGCGTTTTGATTGAATTAAAATGGTTAGCCGATATCCATTGCACTATATCACAAAAGCTTTGGCGAACTTCACTTCCTATATTATGATAGGATCGAATTACTAATCTCAAGGGATTCATAAGATTTTGGATTTAATCATGCAGCTGGATGCTACTTGAAAGTTGTGGTTGTCTTGCTTGAACAAAAGAAAAAAATGTAAGCTCTAGATTACACAATTAGCAATTCACTTTTGTCTTTGGAAATCCGTTCGCATATTGCATTGAGGCAAATAAATCTCAGTTTAAATTTGGAGTTGAACTATATCTTTGAGAGGGCTTCAATTTTTAATACACTTACTCTTTGACAAAATTAAATTTTAGCGGCTCCTTTCCTTTTTGTCACTCAGGATTATATCGTTTCAAAAGGTTAATAATTATAATAATGAATAATAAAAAATTTTTTGTTGATGTAAGTAATGTAATGCACTTTGAAATCCAAATAAAATATCTGGTTTATACCAAGAGTAAATGCGTAAAGAACCTGAATAACGAACGTTTGCTTTGACATTATGAACCTCTTACAGGGTGATTGCCGCCCATAGGTATGTAGGTATACAAGTCTATCAATTCTCATTAGTATACAATTAAACACCTCCTAAAAGCTACTTTCTGATCTATACACATAAGCATTAATGCTATTGAACAGTTGACTCTGAATCAAGCCGACATTTTAATTTATAAGGTTTCTACTCTAGACAATACCATTTATTTACTAATAAGATTGAAAATTTCAAATTCCATCTTTCACTCTTTTGTGGGTTTTACTACAAGCAACTATTTAAATAGTTATGAAAATCTAATCTCGCCGAAATTCTCAGTTTTTGATTCAAAATTAAAGCTACTTACTCAATCCTCCATCTAATGCCTAAAGTTTTTCAAACACTCCCTCATAGTACAAAAAAACTCAATTAATACTCAAGATTGGTTTTTGCTCTCACCATTGCCACATAAGTTCAACTCCCTAAATATTTAATAGAAAACAGACCATCTCCACTAACAATATGCAGATACTTTGGCTTTTCACAGAAGAATTTGGTCTATTTGGAAAATGGCAGCCATAAGCCTTAAAATCTTTGAGGTTTAAAATATATTTTGTGCATCAGTTGTAATAAATCAACATAAGATATTCAATATCAATATCAAAATCAAATCAAATAAGTAGTCTAGATTTATTTTCATAAATAGCTTGAATGAGATTCCCGATTTAAGCTGGAATTGAATTAGCTTCTGTTCCATGCTGCTTTAAAAGAGGGGGATTCATATTCATAAATATTCCTTTGCTTTTCGGGACTCGCATCAATTGAGTACACCTACGCGTATTTAAGTGAGAAATTAACAAAGTAAAAGTTAGTACTTCATCAGAGACTATATAGGCACTTGCACCAGTCGCATTCAGACGGCGAAGGAAAGGATTGTGTCCATTCGGGTCAGTATTCTCTTTGTCTTGCTGGGACTTTATTCCGAGAATACCAAACTCCTCATTGTCTGAAATATTTTGATCCGCTTTGTTTGGTCCAAAGGAAACATCATCAGCAACTTTTTGTGATTTATTAGTTTAAAGAAATATCAACGAAAAAATATACATCCACCGTCTTCGCATGGGAAATCTCCCATGGAGCTATTTCCTGGAGAGTCAATAGTCGGTGTGTTTTGTTCCTCTTGATAGACGACACTGCTTTTGCCAGTGGATCGTTTGGGAGACAAGAAAGATTTATCTCTAACCGTAGGAATTAAGTCTTTTCTATTGTAAAAAAAAAATAATACATTGTGGATAGTTCTTCTATTCCATGTGCGAATCTGCAAAGGCTTCCCATCTCACAATTGCCCATTTGATATGCAATACACAATGATGCTTTATAGAACTCTGGTGTGGAGCGTAACTCTGCTTCGCTATGGGCGAATTTGCAGTTTTTTCCATTATAGCATTTTCCAGTCAAAAACATCTGGCACATTTTCGTCTTCTCAAGATTTGGAGGTTCCCTTAGTTCCGCTCGAGAATGGGCAAAAGTACACTCGTCTCCACGCTTGCAACTGTTCTGTTAAAGCAAATTAATAACCTCATTCAGAAATTGTTGATTACGGTTTTGAGGAAAGGACACATTCGAGTTTTGTGGAATGCTTTTGTGGTAATTTTCTCTTGAAAGCGAGTTAGGGCACATTTCATAAAGGATCCTTACTTTCTCCGTCGACTTCTTCAAGAAGATTTCTAAGCGCTGCCTTTTGTTGGAATATTTTTGCTTTTTCATAGTTATAAGGCCCAAACTTTTGCTGAGGAGATTCTTTCCTTATCTTCTTGGATAAAAAGCAGAGCTGATTTCCGACCTTAGAGTATCGTTGGGTGGGGATGTCAGGATCATCATATCCTTTGAAGGATTCGACTAACCGCTGACGTTCATAAGGGTCGTTTCTCCAATCATCTTCGAATGAATCGAATTCATTTGAATAATACTGAGGAATCTGTTGTCGACTCTTTGTGAAAGCAGAGGCTCTGAAACTCATCTTCTTACTTAGTGAGACAGCGAAATTCTAAATTTTATTTCAAAAGAAATCTGCTAACGAGCTTAAATGAAAAATTTAAATTTGTTCAACCGTCAACGGATATGAATATCCGATTTGGTACATATCGGTTCATTTTCCTTTTTTTTTGGATATTCGTGCCAGGTTTGAATGAGAGATCTACTATGCAACATCGAAGATGAAATCTTTATCCGCCTTCCCTGAACAACAGACCCAAAAAAAGATTTTCTTTTAATTCTCTATCTCTTGCACGAACACATTATCATAGTATAAAATTCTAACCGACATCCTCTGAATAAATTAATATTACAATCTTTCTTTAATGCTCCAAGAGTATTGACACTTTAGCCACTCACAACATTGAAAATTAATGATATCGGTCACAGATAATGCATGGAAGCATACTCAATCTCTTACACTAATTTTTTCCCTTTTTGTATAGATCTTCAAAAAAGATTGATGGAATTTCATTTGAGGGATAGAATGGTCTGGTTGCGCCATATATTCGAAATCTTTCGGTTTTCTGATTTTATTTTACCTTCACATAATTATTGATTTTCCCATTAATATTTAGCAGTATCGCTTAACACTCTACTAAAAGACGACAACAAATTTCATAATGCATTACTTTGACGAAAGGAAGCCAGTAGTAATAAAAATTTAATCATATCACATCATCAAAAAGAACGAAAAATAAAGTTCACTTCTATGCTCTTTAAAAAACAAAAAAATATTAATCGAAGTCTGATATCTTAGTACACTTGGTTGGTCGTCCGATTTCCAACTCAGGATTATAAACTTTGACCTTTGGAAAATTTGAATTGCTCTCTCTTTATTAACAAAACCTCCGTCCACTCAGCGCAAATTATTTGTTGTTTGGAATATTCGGTCTTATAATTTTCTGCAATTTATATCTGAACGGATTTTTAAAGGCCAACTCTTCTGGTGTATTATTAGTAGTAGTTTGCTTTATGTCTTGTGTTTCACTCAATTTCTTCTGATAACCCTCTTCACGCTTTGCGAAAACTTGTAATGAATCTCTAGTATCTGCTTGCTTGGATATATAGTGATAATTCTGATTAATCTTATCGTCCATAGCATGAGTCTTATCGTTCATTGCCTGGGACTTATCGTTCATTGCATCGTTATCAGGTTCGACAACTGTTACTCCCAAGTCTTTTGGACAATGATGTGGAAACAACTCCTCTTGAAAGTTTTTAAAAGCGATCAATATTGCCGTAACATTGTCTGTAGTTCTTCTTCTTATAGCGTCTATTAGGATGCGGTCAGTGGCTCTTCCGCATTGTTTATGCAAATTTTCTGCTCTCGCAATCGTGCTGTCCCAAACCGATTTTGAAACATCGAAATTGCTCATAACGTCAAATATTCCATCACCTATTATGATGCATCAAAAATCAGGTCACTTTCATTTAAATTTAGCTTCTTACTTCCAAGAACTAGAAAATCTTGTTGTTTATTTATTTTGAAACTTTTAATCTCAGGAACAGCGATAAGAACGTTCGGCTTTCCACCATATCTCGGAAGCTTAGCTTCAATATCTCCGAAAGCTCTGCTCACCTAATGAAGTTTATTGGAATTATTTAGCATCAAAGGTAAGAGAATTCGTTTACTGATAGTTTTCCTGGGAAAATGCGATAGGGGATATTATGTCTCATCATCATTGGGAATGGTTGAGGCCTTTAGAATGCACCGAGTTAAATTGTGTCAAGAAAAGGGGTGTTACTGATAAACCGTGCCTCCAGCTTCTGTGATTCGATTTCGTTCGCTCTCTTCATTGGGCTTATGATCTTTACTCATTGGGATTACTTCTGCGCCACCCCTAAGACTCAAGATGGCTCGACTATCTCCAACGTTAGCAACGTAGCACATATCGTCTAAGAAACCGAAACAGTTGCAATTAAAGCCTCAATAATAGGTTGTTTACTGATGATAAGACAGACTATAGCACATGAACCTGAAAAATCGGCTTGATATCTGAGAGGATCTTGAGCACGGTCAATATATTCTTTCTCCGCGTCTTGGAAGCCTTTCATAATAGCTTCTCTCGGGTTGGACGGGAAATTCGGATCTCTGATAATCTAATCCATTGATTATTGCAATAACAAATCTTCTAATGAGAAAATTACATATTGATGAAGATTATCTTTGAGAAAATCTGCACATTGATACCCACCATGCCCATCAAAAACTCCGAAGTATGAACAAGAAGGCCAAGGCTCTCCCTTCTTATCATTCGGCTTGGTTAATTCAAGTATCGTAGTAGTCCTATCCTCATTATAGTCCCTTATTATTCCTTGGTTCGTGCTCGCGCTATATGCATAAACTGCTCCGAAAGATCTTGATGAAATAGTCGGTGGTTTGTAGTTTGTCAACTCCCTTGGCTCAGGTGTCGAAGATTTGTGAGAATATATGCTTTTCGTGTTACCTTTTAGCTGAAAATCAGAATTATTTCCATAGTTTATAAGCTTGCTTATCGCACCCGGCTGGTCCAATGTTGCTGGAAGCGGATTGAACTGTTTATACTCAATTACAAGGTCATTTTTTGAGATTAATGAATCTGATTGGATATTTTCTGACATCCTATGGATGTTCCAAGGCCGCTTCTCTACAGTTTTTTGCAGAGCTGAGTCCGAGTCATTTGACTGTTGGTTCGCTTGGTCTTTATTTTTATATATTGGAGGTCTTCTGATTTCGACTTTAGGCAATACAACCTCACGTTTAGCGATATCCTCCTTTGGAGTGTTCGAATGAGGTTTTGGTAGACTGCGAGGGATTTGTAATGTATTTTCTTTGTTCGGAGTATTGAAAGCTTCAAGTTTCTTCCGTTTATTAAAATCATTTGCTGTTGGAGGTAGCTGAGAATGCTGCTGCCGTTGAGAAACCAGTCTCGAGTTGATCTCCTCTGCCGTGGAAGAGTGTTTCATTATCTGAGTCGCTGATTGGGCCAAGGTGGAATCTCGGCCTTTCGAAGATGATTTTGACCGAGCTGCAAATTCTTCATTCGTTGTTGGAGCCTGAATCAAGGGCGAAATAGTAGTAGTTATATTCGCGTTTCTCTCCAAGAAGCTCGTAGAGACATCCAACCCCTTCAAAAACGTGTTTTTGGACGCAACTGAATCATATAATTTCTCGGCGCCTCGAGATGTAACCGAAGCCGAAGGGTTTTCTAGTCCTATTCTGGTTTTCTCGAGAGAAGAAGCGGGTTTTGTTCTTGTTGCAGGCATCAGCTGCAGAGTGTTATGACTGGGAGGTTTTTGTCGTAGGTTCATAAGTTAAGAGCCAGTGTTAAGCGAGGTATTATAACTTTTAGTTTATTTAAAACACAGAATTTTGATCAGGTAACAGCTGTTGGAGTTAAATTAAAAATTTTTTTGGGTGGTTACGAATGACATTGAAGCTCAAATCAATCTATCTTGCCTCTACACGAGCATCGTCATGCATGTCGAATGCATCTAAAAGATTCTAGCAAACAGAAATCCTCTGTATTTTTATAAAAAGACCACCAACATTCGCATTCACTTAAGCAAGGAAACGAGAAATAGCGTTTCTGATCTGCAATATCCATAATCTCAATCATAATCGTCAATTTTCATGGTATCTCTTAATATTTTGTGATAAAAGAGGTTTTGCCTATGGATCACAATATATTTGTCAAACTGTTATAAATTTAGAGAAACCATACTTTACTTACCTATCCATTCAGAGCCCTGCTGATTTTTTTTTTTAATTTTGAATATATATGTATCGACTAAATTGAGAAAATAATACGTGGCTATGCCGGTATATTGAATGACTCAATGATTATTTGTTTGCTGATTTAACTACATCAAATCAGAAAAGTTTATACATTCATACTACTTAGTTTCCTGTAGGAAGAACTGATTAGTCAGCTCTTCGACGCTCATGTCGACATGCTTTTTCACAAAGGCATATAAGTAATCAAAATTGCGATCAGGGAACAGTTCTTCAAGTTTCAGCGCTTTGTCCACCAATGTAGGATCCGTCTCATTGGTACCTTTCGAAGGAGAGTTCTCTTCATGCATTGAGTTACCTTTTCCGAAACTTTTCCCTTCATTGTCATCATCATCATGCTGTTTCCCATTTCCGTTGCCTTTCTCTTCCTCAAAAGACTTGGTAGAGTTTTTTATTTTAAAATGATTGAACTTCTCAAGCAGATTCATCATTTCATTGGTGGCTTCCTTCGGATTTTCTTTGACTATTTTAGCAGCTATATTCCCGACGTCATTGAGGGAGAGATTGGAGAAAAGACTCGTCATGTTAAGCTTATTTCCTTTTTTATCTTCGACCTCAGATATTTTCGAATTGGTTAACGGTTTCTTGGTCGGTTTAACTCTCTCCTCTCTTGGCATCTCGTGCTCTTCTTGCTTTATTTTTATAAGAGGATAAGGATGATCTATGGTATCCTCACAATCCTCACACATATCGAAATCGTCTAGCAAAGTACTACGATATCTGACGCCTACGATCGGGAAGACGCCGCAAACAGAGCATCTCACATTTTTATGAATAGTGTTAACTTTTGACTTCCTCTTGCCCGGATTGCTTGAGAGATAAGTATCCTTGTACGGATTTGGCTCATCGTAAGGCTCTTCTTTGTGATCAAAGTAATCAGCGATTATCTCAGCGAGGAAAGGAGCTTCATTTTGAAGCATATTTCTCATCTCTTCTCGCAGTTTTAATCGGATAGTAAAATCATCGTCTTCAAGTTTCATTATTTTTTCATACCGATTTTTCTCTTCTTCTATATTCATTGGGTCAGCACCTGGAATAGTATGTTTTTGCTCTTCAACCAGCATATCGCCTTGCTGGCTATTCATGATGGTTGTCTGAGGTTGATAAAGCGGAGCTGGGACTGGTTGCTCTTTGAAGAGAGCGTTGGAAAGGCTATCTAAAAGGCTATTTGTAGAGACAGCGGTCTTTTCAGCGAGCTGATCCTCTATTTCGAGTTTCAAAGGTTTCAGCTTCCCTGCCAAGTTATAAAAAAATGAAAAATCTTCGCTATCCTTGAGTTCACGCTTATATCCATGGAGATCAAAAAAATGGAGAGAGTATTTCTGAGGGAGAGTTATCGGAAAGCGGTCGACTAGAGTTTCGTGAAGTCGTTCGATGGTTTCAGGGACCGAGTCCCATTCATGGACCTGTCCTTTTAAGAAAATGCGGAGTGTCATGATTGAGTTAAGTTATTTGATTTATGATTTTTCTGAAATGATTTTCAAATGATTAATATAGCAAGGTAATGATTCATTAAAACTATTATAAATGAATTTAGTTGTCAAACCCCGGTAGGAGATGCAATCAAATAGCTAGAAGAGTACAGACGGGCCGGACCGTTCGCTATGAGGCCTCTGAGAACAAAGTGAGTCCTCGAGTGGATTAGTATTGCGAATAACGCTGAGATTGAACTGCTAATTGTTAGGTGAGATCAACAAAATTTATATTGTAGAATTTGTTTAACGAAATAGAGCAATTTGGTTTGCAAGATGTTTTTTGTTGAGAACCTCATAGCAGTGTAAGAGGTGACTCCAAATAAATTTAATGGGAAACTGCCAAGTTTACTCCCAATAAGTTCCAGACATTTCCACTATTTAAGCAGATATTGAGCGAATCTTCAGAAATTAGCATTCAAAGGTGAAATTTTAAAAACATAGGCACCAATTACTTATTCATTCAGATCATTCATTTGAAACATATTTTTTCAAAACGAATAAAGATATAATTGTACTACCTCAGTTAACATCCTATAAAGCAACACTTCTTTTAGCTGCTTCATGTTCTAAAATTTCATACGAACTCTCTAGCAGAGAATTATTACTGGAGCTGACAATACTTTCACTATTACGAAGTAGACTCTCATCAATGCCAGAACCGGATCTTTGTTTTTTTCTTTTGGACCACCTCTTGATCAGACTCATAACTTTCTCTTTGTAGGTTCTCAATTTCTTTCCTTTTTGCTTTGAAATGATAATTAATTGCTTGCCAATATATCCAAGCGCAATGACATTTGCAACTGCAATCACAATCACACAGAACACATCAAGTGCAGCATCTTCACTCTGAATCATGAAGAATGAGCAGAAAACTGTTATCAGGTAAGCATACAATGAGTATTTTTCAGCGTAGAAGAGTTCCAATTCCAAGTATGGTTTCACTCTAGCCATGAGAGATTTATAGACGTAAAACCATAATACGAGCAGAAGAACCAGCACACGAGTATTGTAAATGAAGGTTTGAGTGAGAATAATCAATCCAATTTTGGAATAATTCATGACTAAACCCCAGTAATAGGCTTCTTTGGTGTAGCCATTGTAGAGAACTCCTATACTTCTTCTCATCCATTCAGTATCGAGTCTATCATCGTTTCGCTTCTTTTTGTAATAGAGAAAGAGAAATAGAGCCAAAGGTAGGAAGCAAAAGAAGACGATAGCTGGAATGACAACATGATTTTTGAAAGAATAATAGTCATCGTCATCACAAGCGAAAAACTCATCACCAAGCACATAAGACTTTGGATCATCTGGAACAAGTTTCCGGCAATGCACGTAAGCAATAAGTTTTTTGACTATCTGAGGCTGTTCAAGGAGGAACATGCTTAGCCCTGCAACGATGATAGTCATTTTGCGATCATTATTGAGTCCTTTGATCAGATTATACACAATCACAACCAGAAACTTTAACACTGGACTTGCTAGCAAGAAAATCACCTTAACTCTAAGAAGACTTTCAGGATGCAGTCCCCAATGAAGAAGTATACAGTCCAGAGAAAAGAACACTTTAGCTGAAGGCTCTCCCAGAATGGAAGTGAAGCTGAATAAATATTTGAATGTCTCAACCTCGAAGCTACTCACAATAGTAATAATTTGGAAATACGTGATAATGAGGTTCAAATATGGGCCAAATGATATTTTGACATGATATCGGTCATTTGCTACAGCTTCGTAGTACAGTTTTCCATATTTGATAGCAGTTAGGATGTAATATATTTCGAAAGCAAAAAACGCTGTGAAGAAAAGGAGAGCTGAAGCATAGAATTTCCATACCGAAGGAGCGGCAGCAGAATCTGCTCCTCCATTGTTCTGAGTAGATGAAAGACATCTGACACATTGAATTTTTGTCTCTGAGCCTGTTCTAACATATCCATCTGTCATATTGCACTGATGACACAACGATCCCATATAGCCTTTCTCACAGAGAGGTCCATCTTCACCTCTACATCTGCTCTGCTCTCCAGGGCCTATAGAGCCACATGAGTGAATAGAATCAGTCGAGTAATTTCTTCTCCAGTATCCTACCTTCAGTACGATAGAGCTGCCAAAACAATCTTGAGCTTCTGCTGGACACTTTTTGCATTCAGTATCGATAGTTTTAAGGGAGTATTTGCCGGACGGACAAGGGACACAACTTTTCGTAGCATCGTTCTTTATTTCACCAGGAATACAGTCTCGAAAAATGACTCGAATCCGAGATCTAAAATGAAAAAGTTCGGAGCTGTAATCTATTGAAATGACATCAATATCTCCAGCGTGTCCTCCAAGAAGCAAGTGAGGGTCATTTATGAGACATTCCGACCCTTTACAAAATGTAGAAAGAGTTCCATTTTTATAATTATTTTGACTTTGATTGCTTGAGGTAACACGAGCAACCAATGAGATCGTAGAGGAGATATCAGATACCTCCCTGCCAAGCGCGTCCTTCAGCTTTAACATCATGGATTGAAGTTCTAATGAAGTCACGTTCTCAATGACCAGTTCTTTATTCTCAGTCAATTCATATAGTCGATGATTGTAGCTATTGAAGCTCAACTCAAACTTCAACAGTCCAAGTCTAATCTCATCTTCTTTCAAATTACTCTTCTTTTGAATAAGCTTCATATCCTCGTGCGGATCAGTTACATTTAATAAAAAGATGGCCGAATTCCCTTGATTCGCTGTATTATTTTGAAAATATACATTCTCGAAATGAAGTTCAGCGCTTTGCACATAGATCGCTCCTCCAAATTGTCTGGCAGAGTTATTCACGAACGAACAATTTCGAAGGGCAAGTCTTTGTTCACTATAAAGACTTACACCGCCTTCTGTCGGTGCCGTCTTCAAGTTTATAGCAGGTCCCTGGTCAGAAGCAATGTTCGAAAACGCGGTATTGATAACATATAAATTGTAATCTATACTCGTTACGAAATGTAATATCCCACTTTTCCCTTCAATATTAATATTTTGAAAAGAGCAATTCAGTAGACTTATCAAAATATCATTTCGTTTCACCATATCATCAAAGTCCGCTAAAAGTATAAGGCCACCTAGGGCTTGGTCTTTCTTGTGAGTAAGCTTCGGTAAAGTTTGGTTTAGATTTGAGAGAGTGACATTTTGCACCTCCAAGGTGATTTCCAGAAAGTCGTTTCTTAGCAAGATTAGTGGGCCTGATAGAGCGAAGTCTTTCAACGCTATATTCTCGAGGGAAGCCTTGCCTTGATTAATATCTAAGAGTTGAAACGAGCTCTGAATAGGTATCTCCCTCTCATTTTGGGTGTGATTCTGAAGAATTTGGACTTCCGAAATGAATAGATTCAAGCCCAGTCCTAAGAGGTTTTTGGCGAAAGTGAATCCGTTCTCCCCTTTTACAATAACTTTGTTGTCTTTCATCAACGCATTTCCTTTGCAATTTGAAAATTTGATCCAATTGCCAGCCGAGGCTGCATTGCCGAGTGAAATAACATTTTCGAAGGCAGTAAACTGGTCGAAGTATATTCTCTTAAACGTCATCCAACTACCGATTCCGAGGCTTGAACTGGACCTAAATGAATTATTTCTCACCAGGAGTGTGGTGTTACACAGAGGGTAATGGAACTCAATCCCTTGACTCAAGCTTGTCTCGTAGAAATTGTATCGGTTATTGAAGAATGAGATATTGGCAATCTTTGGACCTGGGTACATTTTACGCAGACTCATGACTACATAATCCTCACTCGAAAAAAAGACTTTATCGAAGAAAGCAGAATTTTCAACTACCACGTCGTTTGATGTTGCGACAATGATGTCATTAGAAAATCTCCCGAAAAACCAAAAACTGACATTTGAGATCCTGAGTTTATGAGACTGAAGGGTCAAAAAAACGATATTCGAGTCAGAATCGAGTACTTCAAAGCTTGAGTTTATCAAACTCAGTGGAGCATTTCCAATCATGATTTTTACAGCAGAGCCTCCTTCTGTCCATGTAGATGATTTGGTGCTAGGCGTGGCTTTTAAATTTTTTATCGTGGTGTTTAGCAAAGAGACGTCCAAAGTAGTTTGTTGGATCGAAATCAACATGAGGCCGTTGGAAGACTCCAAATATGTGCAGTTGTCGATCAAATTGTCCCTGAAATTAAAAAAACGATGATCTCCATTTTGATTGATGACTGAATAAACCAAGAAAGGAGCTGCTAAATTGGATTCTCTTATTGAATTCCCTGAGAAGTTCAAATTCTCTACAGCCACCGAGATCAACTTCATAAAACCTGGTCCAGAAGATCTTTCGATAGCATTTTGAGACACTGTAAGGTTTGCCCATTCTAGTTTTTCCAAAGTTACTAGTCCTTCAGCTCTTCCTTCGATATCAATGACTTGATTCCCAATAATTTGAACGTTCACGGCTGACTGAATGAAGATAAACGGGGCGTTATTAATCATTCCAGTATCTATCGATTTCAGTGAATTTGAATTTATGATAACAAACCCAAATCTATGCTTGAGCTCAGTCATTTCTATTAACCCTGTTGAATGAATTGAGTGAATCATACCATCCATAAAGAGTTCATTATATTTCACTGAGCAATTTTCAAACTTGTTGTCTTGGACACGATACTGTAGTTCTATCGGATCGTCAAACCCTATCCTCTGACCTCTCCGTATGTTGTAATCCAAAAATTCTATGAGCCTCGGATATTTGCTGAACTTGTTGTATATATAGGTGCTCGAGCTAAGGCCCAATGCTGTCCATTTCACTCCTCCAAAAGAAATGAGAGTCCCTGAATTGAGGACGATATCTTTGAAGGTAGAGTCTACTAGAAAGACAAATGGACCTGCCACCTCGAACACTGACTTTGAATTATTTGCTACCAATTCTCGTACGGTTATCTCTTGGATAAATAATACAGAGTACTCAACCTCTTTCACGTTCTCGGCAGCATTCGAATTTTCCATTTTTATCAGTGGCGAGTCGATCAAGGTATTGCTAGTAATATCAGCTCCCACGATCAAGACATGCTGAGGCAACTTTGAGATGATTATAAAAGGATTTTTTCTGAATTGATTGCTACGAATCGTTAGTCCTTCTATTTCAGTCATCGAATTTTCCTTCAAGTCGACAAAGTAATAGTTTGTATATCCGTCACCCTGAAAAGAACTGTCCTCACAAGTGATATTCGTAATTTTCGAGTTGTCTGTCCCTTCGAAAGACAGGATCTTTGTGTTAAGAATATTTGCCTTAGAAATGAAGAAGTTTGATATTTGGAGATTCGAAGCACTTTTCTTCGCTTCGAAATTTAGAAAATTGCTCGACGTTAACGTTGATCTAGTGATATTGACATTGGAAACACTAAAATCTTTCACTGTCGCTGAGTTTTGCGAATCCACTGCGAAAAAGCCAATGTTAGCCATTGTCGTACCATCGATATTTACGAAGTTTAACTCTATGAAATTCGCAAGCAGAGTTCCGTTGCCGTTTATCGCGTCATCTGTCGAGTACACAAAAATAGATGATGCTCCATCGCTTCGAAAGGTTGAGCTGGTCAAATTTATCTGTTGAATTTTGGTGTGCAATATATTTTTCAGAGCAAATATCTGCATTTCGAAGGCTGCCTGCCCCAGAAACCCATGGTTTTCGATTTCCAGATGCGTTACTGTCAGTTTTTCTAGATCCTTGAATGAAAAAATATTACCGCGTAGGCTTAGTCGTCTATCGTCTGGTCCTCTCATTGTAATGTTGCTTAAACTTGCTTCACTGCTATCGGAAATGTCCAGGAGTTGGGTGAGTGAGACCTCAGACGATTCAATGATTAGATTGTCAATGGATATTAACTTCGAGTTGGTAAAGTAGAGGAGGTAGCCATCGACTAGGTTCTTTGCATTCTTGATGACGAAAAACATTTCTGTGTTATTGAAAAGCAGAGACTCTACTCCCGATGCTTGAATTAATGGCTGCATATGATAAAACACAGTCCTATTTAAAGCGATTTTGTCGACTATGACTTTGTTAGTGTTGCTTATGGAAATTCCAGCGTGCGGAGTTTTCACTATTCCAGGTTTTGATATATTAATGCACGAATTGGATAACTCAAAACTATCGAGGTCGTCTACACGTAGTTGTGATACTCCTTGAATCGGATTCAAAATCGAAATTGAGTTCAGCCTGAGTGAAAGTATAGATGTAAAGGACAGCACTGTCATACCATTCTGTGGAAATTCAACTCGAGCTAAACCCTCGCAGTTTTGAGATGAAAGTTCTGATGAACCTACGTTGATTGTCCTCATATCTAGTGATAGGTTCTTGGGATTTGTAACGTTCATTGCTGGGAATGTGTATGCAGAGTCAGTAGGAGCGAGAAGGATCTCGTACATGTCATGAGGTATCTTGAAGTATGAGTTGACTATGCTCTTAAGAGCCTCCTGAATAGTCAGGAATGGAGCTTCTTTTGTACCAATGCCTTCAAAGGAAGCACTATTGTTGACGTAGACAGGGAATTTCTTGATCGGAGGATCTATTTGACTGAGCCCATAAGGAAACCAGAAACCCAGTACAAGAAAGCAGACATTTAGGAAGGTATGTGAGAATTTCATTATTTCAAAAAAGTGGCTCAAAAAATGTGCTTAATTTGTGTTTTCTGATGCATAACAAATAAAACAGAGAACTCTAAAACCAGAAGGGACAAAATCTAATGTGAAATTGTTAATACTGGATACAAAGGAAAACACATCAATTAGTGTGTTAGAAAGCTGCATTGATCGCAGATGGTTGCTTATATTAGCTTTTCTCTCCCTTTATTGTTTTCATTGAGTGCTATATTAAACTATGGAAGTTTAAATTCACTTTGAGAACTTATTGCTAGCATGTGTGATTGTTTTAGCCTTCCTTAAGCAAAAGCTTATTTTATGAAGCAAATATCGAGAGAAAAATCTTTATTCTATCCCTTCTTCTGTATCTTTTGATACTACTGATAAGATAGCTTTATCATCTGAGCTCAGACTGAGAATTAAGACTGTTTCCGAAGTTTGCAAATTAAAAGAAGAATTTTCAAGCTCTCTGGTTCAAACTGCATTTCTCTTTTCGATCTTGAAAAAGTAGCAGAAATTTCCTAATTACCTTCCCTGCGACTGCACTCTACCTTTAATGGACTATTTTATTTTCTCATTCTAATAAGTTAATGCTATTACCCACATATGGACGATGTAATAATTCGACTATTCATATTTTTTGATCAAATTTTTGTGCATCTCAGATAGTAACCAGTGAGTCATTCATTTATTGTGTATATTAATCGAAGAAATCTTCATCTTGAGGTGCTAAAGCTAACACATTAAATTTAATTTGCGTTGGGTCCCTCGCGATATATTGCTTGACTACTTCCACTGCTTTGAATAAAAATTCTTCTTCTTTGCATTCTCCATGGTTAATCGGCGCAAATTTACCTCCATCCAACTCATAAAGATGTCCATTAAACTGCACAAACGAAATGAAATGAGCATTTGCTTTTTCTGATGGCTTAGAGTCTCCTTCTGCAGCTGCCTTCTTATGCGTCTCTTTAAGTTTATCATCCTTTTGGAAATATTTGCCTCGTTCTTCCGGAGTTAAAGATTGCGTCTCAGCTATGAACTTATCGAGATAGGACCCCTTCGTGATGAATGATTTAGTCTTGTTGTACATGTTTATGAGAGAGTGGAAGGCTGCTATCGTTCCACAGGCATTTTTCGCATATTGCTTCATGAAAAATAGGTCCTTATCTACGTATTGCCCGGATGCTTCAAGCTCGGCTTTCTGCTTCTTGCGAAATTCTCTCTGGACCTTTGTTTCGTCGTAGAGGAAGAGGAGTGCTTGTACCGGCTGCGGAAGTATCGCGAGACTGAACTCATCAATTGAGATCACATCGTAAAATTTGTAGAAGATCGTCTCGAATCCTATTTTTGTGATGAATTCATTGATTACGGTTGGGTTGGCTTCCAATGGCATCCAATTTTCATCTGATAATGATTCTACCATTTCTCTTGCGTAGTACTAGCAGCTGTGACTATCTCGAAGATACGTGTATCACACTTGAAATTTTAAAATTATTACTCTTGTATTTCGAAGAAAAATTTAGTTGAAGTCTTGATTTTCTGACGAATGATATCGAAAGGTACAACACAGCGGCTTTATTTGTTAAAATTTTTTGATGCCAGCTGAGACCAAAAGAAACAATTCAAAAATTTCCAAAGCAAAAATATAGGGAGCTGCTCTAATTATTGTATTTCAACTGCATGATTACATTAGAAAATTTTCTCTCGAGCAAATTACTCAGAACCAGATACATTATTCAACACCAATTGAAGTGGGAATCGACATTAATAATTGGTGGTTAGAGACTTTGTCGTTTTCAGAGTGCCTTCATCAGTACCTCTCTATTTTCCAAAAAGAAGCATAAGTCTTTGAGTAAAATTGTTATTAAATTTATTGATATCTAAAAGTAATCAGGAAAGAATATTACCTTGGTCTATACGTTATGGTGAGGACTGAAAATCCAGAATGGGATTATCACGCAATGGTCAGAGTTGACGTGGCATCGAATTTACCTGTGCATCTTGTAAACACTATCTGCAAGAGGCATGATTTCGATTCAACCTCTGAAAGAGTGGATGTAATCTAATGATGCTTGCGAAAATAATAATGAACTCCACCTAGATGCAAGCTAGAAGGGAAGAAATGCTTGCCTCACAACGAGAGCTAAAAAAGCAAGAACGACATCAAGATTTTGTGGAGAGAGTCATGAAGAGTTCTAACAAACTACTCAGAGAGAAGCAAGAACAGAAGAGACTGAAAGTAATAGTTTCTTGAGAGCATAATCGTGATAAAATAAATCTAGCAAGCTGAATTTGAGAAAAGACAGGAAGAAAGAAGCAAATATTCCCATATACCACCAACGATGACCTCGACGAGAGAGTTGAGGAGATGCCTCAGCAAAGTCGAGTCTAAACTCGCAGCTTGTAACACAATTTGGGCTTTCATCAGCTAACTGATTATAAACAAACTGAAAAGACATTCATGGTAGCAAGAGTAAGTCGGATAAGGTTACGGTGACTGAAGAAGGCAAGAAACTTCTGCTTGAAGAGATATCAATGGAAGATAAGCTCGAAGAAACCAGATTTGAGGAGTTTTCATCTATTTCAAGTGTAGATAATAAGCCGCTGAATTCGAGAAGCGCCTTGACGAAGAATGCGCTTGTGAGACAACAGTTAGGGAATAAAAGCAAGATCGAGACCAACAGAAGAGATGAATAATTAGAAATTTTGAGAGCACTAAAGCGACTATCGTTTAATTAGAGTGCGTATATCTTTTACTTTGGGTTGGAAGATTAATAACTTTACTACATTTATTCAGCTGCATCTTCAGAAACTAATAGAGCTATTATTGAGAACTGAGTTGTTTTTTCTTCATGGGTGGTATAAGTGAGAAATAAGATAGGAGGTATTTTGTTTTGGTTTTTTTTGTTGTTGTACAAACCAAGTAAGATTATCGAAGCCAAAATTTTTGTAGAATTATATATAAGGTTCTAAATGAAATCTTTAGTATTGCTGGGTTAACCTGGAAAGAGAAGGAGATGTAGTAAAATTGTGATAAAAGCATGACTTGATAGAATTTACTTCTTAAACGTTTGAAATTACCATCTTACATTAATTACTCCTGTAAGAGAAGAACATACCAATACAGCTGTTTCTCAGTGATAATGAAGATATACTGGATTTAACATGCGGTTAAATTCTAAAGACCATCATAACTCGAACACTTAATTTTTCGACTGCTCAACCGGATCTAAGTTTAAGGCACTTCGTGCTTTTTTTTTTTGCTTGAAAAGAGTTTGAACAACCATTTTTTGATTAGATTTGAAGAAATTTTTCACGGAACTATGATGAAATTTACCCTCTTTCAAATTTTAAGTTTATCTCAACTTTCTTCTTATGACATGGGGATTTTTCGGGCGTGAATTCCCGAACTTTAGCTTTCTCGAGTATGATAATTCAAAATGAGTTGCTCTTATTGTGAATCTATTTCAGATTTTATCGAATGCACTTTAATTGGTTTTCTCTTTTCAAATAATTTTCATTTTGCACTCCACCACGATGGGTTTTCACTGTCGGATATGATAATTGTTGGAGGAGTGGAAAAGTGAAAATCAAAATTTGAATTGTGAAGAGTTGGAGTTGTTTTTGGTATGGACCTCAAATTGGTAAATTTATTCGAAAATTTAATTCATCCCGAATCAATTGTTGAGTATTGATTAATCGATAAATCTTTTTAATCCTTCGAACTCCAGCTTTTTTCATTTAGTACGATAGTTGGACAGCTATCCATCTAAGTCGGCGGCGGATTTGAGTGATCTCATCAGAATTTGCTCTTTCTACGTTGTGATAGGAATAAAATGGAGAAAACGTTCGAAAAAACTTGCTTGTTCAGGCAAGCCATGTAACTTCCGAGAAAAACTGAATTCTAAGCAAGGTAGTAAACTAACGGCTACACTTAATATGAAACATCGCTCGAAAATTAACAAAATTTCGAAAAAGAATTAATACATGCGGATCAGCATGTACCACTATTAACCACTACGGCAGTGATAAATATCTAAGTTCCGCTATATGAAAGTTCTATTTTACTGTTTTCATGCTTCCTTTGGGGAAAAATCAACAAAAAAGAAAAAATGTCTTGAGTCTCTTTTTCGAAAATTAAAAAACAGAAATTGCAAACTGTGAGTTCATGAAACAGAATAAATAAAAAATAATCGCGTAAGGATTATTTAGAATCAATAAAATCTATCTTGACCTGTTAGTTTTTAATAAATTTTTATTTGCTTAGAAAGAATGAAACATCTTTTGATTATTATCTTTGTCTTGGCTGGGCTATTTCTTCCAGGTATTAGAGCCTGCGATTGTAACACAGCTGAGGCTCCTGTTTGTGTGGCTGGCGCATGCCAACCTTGTCGTAACGATGCAGATTGCGGTTCTATTTCAGGAAAACCTTTCTGTTCCAACGGAGTTTGTAAAGCTTGCAACGAATTAACTCATGTGGGATGTACGTTATCACAGCCATATTGCAATAGTGGAACTTGTGTGTCTTGTACTAGCACCCTTCACTGCCAGATCTATGACAAAAATCAAGGAGATTCTCAAATTTCTCATGTCAAATGTAATTTAGGATCATGTTCCACCGGTAGCACATGTTCCTCTGACACAGAATGCTGGCTTCCTGAATATCCAAAATGTTCCGGTGATACATGCCAAGCAACCTGCTCCGATGATTCGGACTGTAGTCGTTTTAGTGATGTTAAAAAGTGCTTAAGCGGGAAATGTCGAGCTTGTATAACCAATGCTGATTGCACAGGAGGAGAAATTTGTAGCACTAACAATGACGAGACCAAATATAGCTGTGTTACCTGCGAACCTGGTACGGCTCGAGGCTGCATTAACAGCTTACAACCATTTTGCACTCTTGTGTCTCCTACTCAAACGACTTGTTCGGGCTGCTACCAGCATAGCGATTGCCTGAACAGCCAAAACATGATATATCAAGATCGAACGGTTTGCAATCCAAACACAGGGCAATGCACCTCCACAATGTATGGCTCTGCGTGTTCAGGAACTAGTTGCACTTCAGCTGGTGCTAGTTATTGCTATTTTTGGACGGCATATAATGAGAATCGTTGCTATACGTGCATTATAGATTCACATTGTTCTCATGTCTCGGATAAAAAATATTGCAAGTCAGACAGTTGTGTCAGTTGTACTAGCAGTGCGCATTGCACAACAATGGCAAAGCCTCGCTGTGACTTATCTAGCTCTCAATGTGCCAATTGTGTGTCAGATTCAGATTGCTCTAACTACTTTCCTTACACTGCCTGTTATTCACCAGCTCCATATAATCCGACATCTTACTCATGCGTACAGTGCATCGTTAATAGTGATTGTCAAGTTAAATATACCACAGGCGTTTGCAATTCAGATAATACTTGCGTTGGTCTACTCCCTTGTTCCACGAACAGTTGTAATGACGTGACATTCGCAACGTGTGATTCGAGCAATTATTGCCGCCGCTGCCAGAGTGATGGAGAATGTACAAAATTTTCTAGCACACCTTATTGCTACAAACCTGGAGACAGCAAAAACTATTGCGTGCGATGTTATTTGGACTCACACTGTGATAGTGCGCAAGGATACTTCTGTTCAAGCCAAGTGTGCTCTCAGCTGCCTTGCACTACCAAAGCCGACTGCGTCTCCAAACCATCTGTTCCTGAATGCGATCTCACAGGATCACTTCAGGTCTGCGTAAAATACTTAACAGATGCCCAATGCAAAAGTTGGTATGATATTACTTACATTTGTACAGTATCAACCGGTATATGTTCACAATCACCTAACCCTTGTTATGATATAGTGAATTGGAATGACTGCACCACCGCTGCCAAGGCATTCTGTAACAATGGAGTGTGTTCAGCTTGTACCCTAGATGGCCATTGCACTCATATCGGAGGGAAGCCTTACTGCTTATCCGGAAAATACGTAGAATGTAGAGATGCTGCTGACTGCACAGTTGAATCTCCTGTGTGTCAGACTCCTGCACAGGTCTGCGGAGGTTGCCAAACAGATGATGATTGCAATACATACGGCACAAAGTCACACTGTAATTCAGCAACTGGGAAATGCCAAGAGTGTGTTTCTGATAATCATTGTAATGATCTAGAAGCTCCAATCTGTCGAGAATCAGATGGGACTTGCCAACCTTGCACTACAAACAACGAATGCAAGAAATGGTGGTTCATCGAGGCATGTGATACTGCTCCAGAGCCAAACAGGTGCGCAGGATGCCTCGTCGATAATGATTGTGACCCTACCATTACAACAGGAGTATGCCCTCACAGCAATGCACACCCTCGCCAACATGCACTGAGGATACTGAGGATGAAGATTGCAACAATGAATTTCCAAAATGCATGGCGCCTGCGCCTGGCAATTGTAGAAGGAGCACAGTTGATGATGATTGCGAAGGAAGGGGGGCTTTTTCAAGATGTAAAGTTGATACAATCGCAGGCGTTAACGAATGTGTCCAATGCTTATCAGATGCAGACTGTAGCGCATTTAATAATGAAATATGTAACTTAAGCAATGCTCCTACTTGCAATCAATGGGTCAATAATAATACAGAGTGTGCATCAATCACTGGAAAGCCGAATTGTGTCATCATCAATTGCCAAGGGTGCGAAACTGATGAAGACTGCCAGACTTGGTACTATGGTCAAGGTTTAAAATGCAACAGTGGCAGTGGACGATGCTACCATCCTAATCCAACTTGCACTAGCTGGACAGATTGCAACTATCCTAATATGGCGAACTATGCTCATTTCTTACCTCTAGATGAACTCCATTGTTGGGGTTGTAATTCTACCACGCAATGCACTGGAAGATTCCTTACAACTCCTTATTGTAATACGACCGGAGGGATCTGCGTTGATTGCTTAACAAACACCAACTGTACTGATTCATTAAAATCGGTTTGTCAAGCATCCGTTTCATGTATTCCTTGCACAACTAATTCTGGTTGCACTCACATCCTGGGGAAGAAATATTGTGATGCTACCATTGGGGGTGCCGGTGTATGCAGAGAATATATTGTGAACGCTGCATGCACTACTGTTTCTAAATCAAAGTGTGACTTATCAACTTTCACATGCCAGGCATGAACAGGGAATGGCGATTGTAGTCATTTAACTCCTCCTACTCCTTTCTGCTACAATTCAATGTGCGTCAATTGTGTATCGAATAACGATTGTACAGATCCAAAAAAAAGTAGATGCGTTGGAAATACTTGCGTCGCATGTGATTCTGACTCCGATTGTGATCAAATCCCTGCATATCCCTATTGCCAGCCGATATCCTCAACAAAAGCTTGTTCTCAATGTAGAGGTGATACAGATTGTCCATTCCTTTATACTGGTGGCAGTTGCACAGCTCAAAGTGGACAGATGCTTTGCACAGATAACTCCCCTGCTTGTACTACTGACGCAAATTGTGCATCAAATACAAAATATCCAATTTGCGATACTACAATAACGCAACCAAAATGCCGCCGTTGCACAATTGACACAGAATGTGCAGTTTCAGGCAAACCATATTGTTATCCGACCACTGGAGCTTCTGTGTGTGTTCAATGTAGAACGGGTGCAGATTGCCTTTCCGGACAGGTGTGTGCCTCACATACGTGTCAAGCCTTTACATGCACCACTGCAGCGTCTTGTGAAGCAAAAGATCCAACTCTGCCAGAGTGTGACAGCGGTAAATGCGTCAGATGTCCTAGTGACACTAAGTGCCAAGAGTCGCATACTAGGTCCTATGGCTGTAACACTGTAACTGGTGCTTGTTTTGATGGAGCAACACCTTGCACCACAGATAGTGACTGTACGAACTCCTTTTTGGCGAAATGCGGGTCAACTAACAAATGCGCCCCATGTGAGAGTGATGCTAACTGCGCTCATATTTCTGGAGGGAATAATGTATGTAGAATTGATCTTGCAAATACCTGCCTTCAGTGCATGGTTAATATTAAGTGCGCTAATTCAGCTTTCCTGGTTTGTGACACAGATGGTCTATGTAAACAATGCTCAAGTAACTTCGATTGCTCTGCTCTATTCGCTTCAGTGGGGAAATCGGCTTGCTCTAGCTTGTCCCATGGGTGTGTTGAATGTACAATAGACTCCTACTGCTTGGATCCAATAAAACCTTATTGCAGAACCACAATTGATGAGAAATGCGTTCAGTGTCTTGAGCCATCTCATTGCAACAACTCTGTATTGTCTAAATGCGACAGTTCTGGAACGTGCAGTGCTTGCACAAACAACTCAGATTGTACTGTTTATCATGGACCTAAAGGCCTCTCTTATTGTCGCTTAACCCTAGGATGCGTGGAGTGTGTCGAAAATGATAATTGCCTAACTAAGAGTCCGAAGAATATTTGTAAAACGGACCCTGGAGTCTGCGTAGAGTGCATTAGCAATTCTGATTGCACCACTGCTGGCCTCACTCATTGCAAACTCAATCCAGGCATTTGTGTAGAATGTACAGACAATTCCCACTGTACATCTCCCGCTCTGCCAGTGTTCTCGAGCAACAATACATGCACAATCTGCTCAGTTGACACCGAATGTAGCCACCTTTCGTTAGCACTCTATTGCGAAGCAGGAGTTTGTCAAAAATGTAAAACTACTGACAATAGTGGGTGCACACTGCCTAACCCAATATGCATCGCGAATGCATCAGGCCACATATGCATATCAGCTTCAGCATCTTCCTCCTGTCCCAACAACAACCCTCATATTGGAGGATCTTTTAGTGTTACTCCTCTGACAGGTGGAACTCCCCTTTCAACTACTCATATCTTAGTGGTTGGTCAAGTCAAAACGGAGGAACTCTGGAATACACTTTTGAATATAGTAAAGCTTCCCCTTTGTCCTGTGTTCCAATCCAGATTTCAGAATTATCCTCAACAACTCAGATCAGCTTTTATTTACCCTACACCAATACCGCAACAATTCATGCGACAATCAAGGATCAATCGAACTGCATGACCAATGATGAGGTAAATGTAACTCTCGATTTAACACAACCAAACGGTACTGACCTACTACAAACAGCTATCAATTTATTGAATATGGTTTCGCTTTCAGGAGCCTCTACAGGCGTTATCAACACGCAAATCAGTTGCTTCTTTGCGGGAATGATCTGGATAGCTCAAAATGCAATGAGACCCAATTGATGAGTTGCGGCACATCCTCTCTTTGCTCAAATCAAGGTGAATGCATAGACAACACCTGCAACTGCAATCCAGGGTTCTATTCGAAAGATTGTAGTATCAACCAATTTGTGTATGACCTTCAATTACAGTTGCGCCAAAATTTGATGAATTCAGCTCTCTCGAGCATGACCATGGAAAATATTCCAGAGATCATGAGCATCATGGATGCTCTCACACAGCAATCTGATCTTAACGCTAACACTACTCTAAACATGACTCTGAATGCTGCTACGCAAGCAATCCAATTGTTGGACACTTCTTCTGACAATCCAAACCTGGCAACCGATATTCAGGCACTATCAAATCTCATTTCTGACGGTTTTGACCAGGTCATTCAGCTTGATTGCGGTCTTTTTCATCATTTTTCGCTTCAGGCTTTAAATCAATCTTATGAGTTACTTCAGGAACTATCAGATAAATTTATTATAGCTTCAAATAATACTCCGGGTGCGCAGCTAAACATCTCCACAAATGCATTTCTTATGCACAGGGGTATTTATAACTCATCGCAACTCAATAATTTGCAGATTAATATAAGCGACGACTCTCCTCAAATTCAACTTTCTTCCCTTCAAAATGAGCAGTCTCTGCCTTCTTCAATAGCATTAACATATATCTACTCCAAGGAAAATCTTCTTAAATGCGACTCGGCTCCTGCAACCAATTTCACCCTCGAGTTCAAAAACGCACAAAATTTGGAAGTCATTAAGCCCAATGCCTCTATCTTAATTACCTACCCTCAAAGTACATTCGGACTGATTCCTTGTCCAAATGAGTGCGCCCGCAGCAATGATCCTAAAGGGAACACAACCTGTTTCTGTAAAGATATTTCCATTTTCGACGTGAAGAGCCAACTTGGGAGAATCTATAATGAATCAAACTTGCGTTTCCTCACGCTTTCCAATATCTCGAAAATTTTCTCCGTAGCTATTTTCCTTCATGGTCGTTCTGGGTGCTGCTCGTTAGCTTATTATGGCTCATTATTACCATAATTGTAGTGAAGAGCTGGAATAAAGATTATTGCGTGGCGAAGAAGGTCCGAAGAACGAAGAAGAGAAATGCTTCTCGCAGTTACTGGAACAAATTTTGCTTGTACTTCGCGGTCGTGCATCCTCTCTTGAGTATTTACTTCTACAAAGGGAAATATGCTACGAGCAAGGCATTTCGAGCTTTGTTATACTTTGTACGAGTGACGACATTACTCGGAACATCCGTGGCTTTCATGAAAAGTCCTGAAGCTGGAACTGTAATATTTAATATTTGAAATTTATCTAATCTCTGTGATCCAAGGATACCGTGACATCCAGTGGAGAGATTGTGTCAATCGATATTTATCTGATTCTAGCACCTGTGGTTGTTATTACTCCAATTAATGTTATTATCCATAAGGCTCTATCACAACCTAAGCCAAGCCTACAAAGAACAAATGCCCCTAACAGCAGAAGCCGGATGAATGGAAGGCAAAATTTAGTTGTCCAAAAGTATAGAAACTTTTTGTGTTGTCCTTATAACATCTTTGACTTATCAAGACCAAGTAAGCCACCAGCCTTAGCACGGAAGGTGAAGAAAAAGAACAAGTGCGTGACCATGATAGGGATACTCTTGGCCGTGTTATTGGCCATTGCCGGAATTATTGCAGCTCTTACAATCTCACTTCACATTAATTCAAGCCAACATCTTTCTTGGGCAGCTAAATTTACAAAATCGATCTCTCAGGACTTTCTCATCACACCATTTGTGACTCTCGCACTCGGTTTTATTGCGATGAAGTTCTCGAGAAGTGGCCGATTGATGAAAAAGCTTGGTAGTTTCTTGATGAATGAACCTATACTCGAGTTAGCATCTGGCTTGAAGAAAAGAAGTACTCAAGCCAAAACCAATAGAAGTATCTCTTACTTTTCACATTATATCATATTCAAATCTAATTTTCCATTAGTTAATGAGACCAATAGAACTTCCACAAGCTGTAGAAAGAGACTTTGGACCAAGTTCTCCGTCATTCGCTATGCATGACATAAATATTAACAGATATCCCCTGGAGATGAATTCGTACACAGCAAATTCTCCTCAGCGAGTAGCCCGCAGCAATTTGCGTGGACCTAAACAAGAAAATAGCTTAAACGAAAGTCAGACCCAATTGTTAAATTCCACTCTTTCTCTTGAACCTCCAAGTCGCAGAGAATTCAATTCTCAAAGAAATCTAGTTTCAAGACGTATTGATTTAAGAGGATCTCCATCTAGACGAAGAACCCCTCAGCTCTCTCAAAAAGCAGAAACATTTACATCACACTTTCCAATGCTCGACATTGTGAATAATTCACACAACCAAATTCAAATGAGAAATGGGGGCTCTTCTCATAGAATTTATGGATATAATGGAAGATAATGAAAGGATAGGGTGAGGAAGAGACGCATGTATACTCTAGTCTCTTTTCATATTGCTTTTCGATGCTAAGTATACTAAATCTCATTTTGGATTTTATTTAACACAACAAATCTATACTGATTCGATATATATATAAACAATTGAGCAGGAAAAACATCATTCAATTATCAAATTTTACCTCAGAGACTTCATTAACTGAAGAAACTAAGAGCAGTTGGGTCATAGAAGACCACTAATTGTATCGCCCCTTCATTAATTATTAACAGCTTAACATGGAAAATGTAATCGAAGTGGTTCAGAAGCATGGATATGAAGTATTAACACCTAGGTGTAACAAATGCGATCAAATTTCGCAAGAACTGACCCTCTGAGAAATAAAATAGCTAAGAAATCCCAAAACACCTCAAACTTTCGTTTTGACATGGTTCCATTACTTCTTCTCTTCCAGATTCACAAAAATGAAACAACTTTTTGTGTATCAACACTATATTCGATGATACAGCATAATATATTATCAATGCAATCTGCTTTGCATGATCAGAACAGTCACTGATTTAAGAAATAGCATATATTTTCCAGTATTAATTAACTGATTTGAAAAAAACTTTTAGTTTGGCTTCTAATTATATCCAGTGAGCATAAAAGTAAAATTTGTGAGATCTCCACTACTAGTCTTCAAAGTGAACTCAGAAACCAATGAAAATTGTCTAATCTCCCTGCTTTAGAGAAATGATGCAAAAGTTTTTAAAATAGTGCGTTAGAAATTTCCTTCGCAGTCAGATTTAAGTTAATTATTAGAAGGACTACTGCTTGTTGAATAAAATCAGTACTTACTGATCATTCTATTATTTAATTTAGCTTATACCAAAATTAACAAGAACCGTTGAAATCGCCAGTCTGGCCAGCAATTAGTAAACCGATTGACTCATATGGGAATCTAATACAGAATCAGCGAAATTGATTCTAAATACATAAAAAAAAACAAAAACAGAGCGCAACAAAAATACAAACATTTGTTTTAGATGAGCCAAACATCCCAAAACATTGATCCATCATTACTCAGCCATGAGAAGACTCCTCAAGGCAGTAAGGACATGAGCAATGGTAGTAATATTGAGCTCGATGCGACCCTTCTACATCCTCAACAAAATAACGAGGACGCCAAGTCTCATTTCGAGCACTGGAAACAGGAATTTAATCAACTGAAGCACGAGCTTAAAGACATTATACTTGAAAGAGGAAGCTTACTCGAAATCGTCGATAGAAGCAAACAAATGCACCAAGAGATCGAAAAAAAATATTATGAGCTTCAGCAAGAATCAAAGAGAGCGCACAAAGAGATGGAGCTTGAGATCGGAGGTCTAAACCTTATCAATTCGAGTTTAGAAGCTCAAATTGAAGCTCTTAAAGCAGAAAATACTGAATTAAAGGAGGCTAACGGCCAATTCAAGCAAGAATGTAACGAAGCGCAAGATCGGCTTGCGGAATTTAAAAGAAAACTTGTCAATGGAGAAATCGAATCACCCATTAAACTAAAGACCAAAGGTTCTCCCAATGAAAAAGACTCCGAGCAAAGCAGTCTAGTGAGGTGGATGAAAGAGATTGAAAACGAAAACAGAGAAATCCTCAATCGGATCTCTTCAAAAGAATCCCAGCGGAAGGAACTTGAAAAAGTAATGGAAGAAAAAGCCAAGCTTGAAGCTTCATTGGCTGCAATGAAAACTGAATTAAGCCTGCAGAAGAGCTCTTTTCAATCATTATGGCCTCTCATCGAAGAGATCAACGCACTGATTAGTAATGACAGCCAAGAAAAAAAGAAATTTTGCGTTGACTGCTCTACATATGAAGGGCTCCGGCAAATCTTGCATTCGTTTAAAGAGCAGTTCAAAAACTTGATAGCGCACGCGAAGGATGTGGAAGCAATTAATGAAGATATAGCCAAAAGACTTCACTTTGCCACTGAAGAAATCGGGTTGCAAGCGTCAGAAATCGGTGAACTGAGATTAAAAATCAAGGCGCTGCAAAGCGAAAAGGGCCATGTGGTAGAAGAGCTGAGGACTTTACTTAAAGAAAACGAACTCAACCATCAAAAGTATTTGATCGAAAGGTCAATTGTTGAAAAACAAGCGATTTGTCTCGAGAAATTCGATAAAAAGATTCCTCCAATCAGCGCTGAGCTCGAATCATTGAAACTAGAAAACGCGCTCACGCATGAGGAACTCGAATATCAAAAGCAGATCAACCAAGATCTCCTCAAGAGTGAATTAACTGATAAAGAGTACCAAAAAATCCTTGAGCAGAAGATAAAAAAACTCGAATATCAAGTCAAGCACTTGGAAACTGATCTCGATCAGTATAAGAACCAATATACTTCATTGGAAAGCCAGCACCAACTCTTACAAAGAGAGAGTGAATACCAGACGAAGGAGCTCAGGAAACAAATCGATTTAAAAGACGGTGAAATCGAGGACCTTTCGAACCAAGTTGAGGCTGCGCAGTGCACGATCGCAGCAAATGAAAAGAAGATCGAGAGGTTAAAAAGCGAGAATGATGAACTCTCACAACAAATCCGTTCGTTGGAAGAGCAAAGGGAGAAGTTGGAGCGAGATTTGAAAAGTACATTTGACTACGTGGCAACATTGGAGAACGATGCTCAGAAGGACTGCGACAGAATTGAAAAACTTGAGAGACTGCTAGAGGAGAAAAATAGGGAAATCTCGCAGAAGGAGAAAGAGTTAAGTTTTCTCGATCAAAGCGCAAAAGTCATACAAGGTGAAATGACCAGGACTCGGTTCGAGTTGTCTAAGATGCTAGAAGATAAATCGGATATTGAACATGTGGTGGCTCAAGCGGAGAAGAGCATAGGAGAGTTGCTAAAAGAGCTAAATGATAGCAAGAAGTTAACAGCAAAGATGGAGCAGTCTCTGGGAGAATTAGGAGTACACTTTGACAGTTGGAGGAGATCTCATGAGAAACGATGGACCATGGGTGCTGAAGCGATGGTTGGAGATGAAATTGTTACTGAAGGTCAAGAAGAAATAGAGATAGAGAAGTCCAAAGGCAATGTACTGTACCAACCGAAAAGAACAAAGGCGAGTACATCAGAAAATTACGTTTCATGGGAAAAACAGATGCAGCTGCAGTCTCTCCTTGAGAAGAGCGCGAATGTAGATAAAGGTAGCGGTAAGAAGGCAGAGGAGAAGGAAGCTGGTGAGCATGATGAGATAATGTACGATAAAGGCGATAAGTCCAAAGGAAAAATGGTAAGAGAGAAGGTTCACCGCAAGAGGTCTCAGTCTCTCAGTCCGGAAAGCCGCACGATTAAAATCGATTAATTATTATAATTTCCAGTGCTACTTTTTGTTAATATCTTAGGTTATAAGCAGCCTGACTTTCGATAGTTTTTTTTTTAGCTGTTTAATGCAAGAAAAGGAATTTATATTGCGTTAATTAGTAGAGTTGGTCAATACTCAGTGAATACCAGCATAAGTTTCAGTAAAATTAAAATTTCACGTATTTATTAGATTAAGCCATCCTTATTGAATTAATCTGAGTGAGCTTGTTCTCAAATTTACGATTATTCAGTAATTGAGCTTAAACGTTCATTAGAATTTACAAAAAAAGTGGATTAGATGGATCGATAATCAGAGTACACACCAGGAAGTAAATAAAAAAAATCAATAACTCTTCGATTAAGTCATTATTTATATTCGACACTACAAATTTACAAATTCTTCACACAGAGAGACCTGAACTGTTTTTAAAACGCAGCAAGACTCTATACTTTTGAAATCGGACTAGTCAAACTCATTCAATTGTCCGTGAAAAACTAACGTTAAATTACATTGAAACACTCTGCTCTAAGGTTCTATTCTGTATTTAATTCTACGAAAATTCATCCAGATAGAGCAATTCCTTCGCTGCTGAATAGAGCGACACTAGATGAATTTCCTTCGACTGAGTCTTGCAGATCAGAGATCGAAGTTCGGGGTTGTAGTTTATCGTGATTACATTACCTGGAAGCTGCAATTCACGTGCTCCTGCTCTCCGGAAGTTATGACTGTTCCAGATGTCAATCATTAAAAACTCGTACTCCGTTGTCGTGTCTTTCAGTTGAATCAAGCTTCGATACTGCAATTTCACCACGAGATAATGCGCGAAGAAGCCACCATACGTAAGAAAATAAGCTGATTCAATCGGCGTTATCGTTGTCCTGGTAATCAAATCAAAGCCGCTTTCATTTAGCAAATACGCTGTAAACACAAGCAACGTCTTGCTTTGCTCGAGAGTCACTATTAATCTATCTTCCGACTTATAGCAGAGTATTTCTTCGGGACTGAAAGGTATTTTCATTTTATTTACAACCTTTTTATGAGCAAAGGAGTAGACCTTGACAACACTTTTTGAAAATCCAAGCAAGCAGTTGTGTATCGGATCAATGAAAATTCTGCTGATCCCGTCTCTGATCGAAAATATCGCGTCAACTTGTTGATTTTGTTTGGTAGGATCCAACAAATAAGTGATCTCACCTGCATGCCAAAATACGAGCTTAGCTGTCTCGTGGCTGTAGAGCACTTGGGAGAGGTCTCTGCAAAAACCTTGCCCGAGAGAGGTCCTAGAGGCTTTGAATGACCTGTCTGTTCTGATGAAAACGAGGGTATTTTTATCGCTTGTGGCCTGGAGGATGAGAAGTGATTTTTCTTCAATTTTGGTGAGAATTTTGTAATGGCCCTTCAGTTTGATCACCTTCAGAGGCTTTAGTTGGTGGAATGAGTGAATTATGATATGAGTGGAGTCGCTTTTCCCTTTCTCATGCATAGGGTTGTGGGAATAGTAAGCGATAACCCGAGATTTTTTAAAGAGGGTAATATGATCAGCACACCCAAAAAATGGCGCAAAGTTTGGAACTCGAAATTTTCGCTGGGAGAGGTCTCGAGGAGATGCCATGGCGTTTTTGGAACGTGAAAATGGTTACAGCGAGTTGAAAGCTTTTATATTTTTGAGAAAGTTTGTAATTTTCAGAAATTTCAAAAAGAAAATTTATTTTAATATGAGCAGGAACTCTATTCGATCTTTTGGCTTTAAAACATGATGAATGCGCTCATGAGGAATAGAAATTATACACTGTTGATAATACTATCTATTGCTTCTTTTTGTATATTTGAGAATCAAATTTTCTTAGCTGGACTTTTCATTCTGGCTTCAATTGCTTGAATATTTGCTACGCATTTCTGAACTTGTCTATGATCGTCTGCAAAGAACATCTTATACATCGCGAGAGCTGCCTCGTAGCACTTCAAAGCCTGCTCATACTCATGCTTTTTATGATAGGCTATCCCAATATTGAGCAGAGCAGCAGCAATCTCAGGATGTGACGGACCGTACTTTTTCTTTTTTATCTCTATGGCTTCCTTATAATATTTTATACAAGTTTCTCCATCGCCTTTCTCTTGATAGATCGCAGCAATATTCACCAAAGACTGCCCTACATCAGGATGATCTTCTCCAAATATCTCTTTTCGAATTTCCAGTGAGCGTTGAAAGTATCCCAGCGCAGTCTCCAAGTCTTTTTCCTGCATATAGGCCAGCCCGATGTTGTTCATCGCCAGCGCTATTTCTGGATGTTTTTCTCCTAAGAACTTCCGCTTCATCTCAAGGCCTCTTTTCAAATACTCAAGCGCGTTTTTCGCGTCGTTCCTCTGCCAGTAAATTACTCCGATATTATTCAAGGACTGAGCGATTTCCGGATGTTCGGCTTGATATTTCTTAATCCGAATTCTCAGAGCTTGTTTCAAATAATCTAGTGCTTTCTCAATGTTTTGTAGCTGTAATTCGACTAATCCCAGATTATTTAACGTCCGCGCGGTGTCCACATGCTCCATGCCAAGTAGTTTTGATTTGATTTCCAATGCTTTCTCTAGCGCCTCTTTCGCGGCTTCATACTTTCCTATTTGTCTATAGATGGCGCCATTGTTGTTTAACAACACTGAAATTTCTAATGAATTATCCTTTTGAATCTGCTTTCTGATGTCTAAAGCCTTTTCATTGCATTCCAAAGCTTTTTGGTATTCTCCCATGGCCTGATATGTGACACCGAGGTTTGAGAGAGATTCAGCCACATGAGCGTGAATTTCTCCAAAAACGGTTTTTCTTATCTCGAGAGCTTTTGTCTGCAGATCAACGGATTTTTTGTAGTCACCAATGTTCTTGAAGCTAACACTAAGGCTACTGTATGCTTTAGCAATCTCTATTTGATTGCTTTTATTTTCAATTAAGAGAGCGAGTTGCTTTTCATAGAATTCGATCGATTCTTTGTATTTTCCTCCAAGGTGAGCTTGGTAGCCTTGAATGAACAGCTTTTGGATTTCTTGCTGTTTCGTTCTCTTTACCAGTTTTCCTTCGTTTTCTAATTGATGTTTGACTTTGGCAATTCTGCTCTGGCGTAGCTCAGCTGGGTCAAAGCCTCTCTTCTTGCATAATTCGTAGAGAGAATGCGCTACTTTACTGATCGAAGGGCGCTCTTTGGGGTTGGTAGACAGCATCTCCTTCAATAAGCCATTAAGGTCAGCGCCATATTTTAAGTCTCCGCCCTCTAACATTTCTTGGATGATGTTAGCAAATGCTTTGATTGTGTCTCTCCTCGCTTCAAGCTTCTTTAAATTGAGTCCGAGAAGCTCAGCTGCGACTATACCAAGCGAGTACACGTCAAGTCTGAGAAGGTCTTCTGTTGCTTGAGAAGCAACCTCACTCAATCTGTATTCAGGGGCCATGTTGAGACTCCAGCATGGAGTATTAGACCTGATTTTATTGCGAAGCTCTTGAGTTTTGCCGAATTCAGACATTTTATACGATCCTTGAGAGAGAATAATATTAGAACTCTTGAGATTGGCATGTGCAATTCCAAAGGTTTGATTCACGTAATTCAGAGCATCTGAGAGTTCCCAGAGCAGTCCGAGAATCTCATTATCTGAGAATTTTTTGCCGTCATCCAATTGATCTTTGAGCGATAAATCGCCAAATTCAAAGGCAGAAGCGATGAGATAAGAGTTGATATCTTTTTCTAAGAAATCAAAGTCCAAGATTTGCATGATGTTAGGATGAGTAAACTCCATTAAGAAAGGCATTTCTTTGATAGCTGATGCAAAGTCGTCAGAATTCTCAAAGTGAGAGAGTTTGACCGCTGAAAGCGTATTACTGCTAACAAGGTTTGCCTTGAACCAGAACTTTGATTTGTCAAAAGGAATAGATCATCGAATTTTTGAGAAAGCCATTGGAAGTCGTTGTCGCCAAGAGAAAATTCGGACTCCATGAGGCTAAAATAATTATTGTATAAAATCAAGATCGGATAAAATTTATGATCAATCAGCAGAAAATAAAGCACTTGCTGAGACAAAGCTGCACCTCTATTAACCCTTTAAATGCCAAATGGAATATCTGTTATCGCATCCAACTTGATTTTACGGCCTCAAGGAAACGCTGTGAGTCAGCTGGATATGAATTTTACTTCGAAGTTTTCTGCTATTTAAGAAATATTAGTGTCGTTTTCTCTCAAAACTGTGCTAACGATTCTCTTAGAAATAGGTATCCGTTATAACTACAGGGGTGGATATGTGTTTGATATGCAATATTAGAAATACAATAATGACTCAGCTCGGCAAGAAGGACTCCCTGGAGGAA
>ENA-UOTZ01000197-UOTZ01000197.1-compost-metagenome-genome-assembly--contig:-NODE-197-length-50860-cov-5.263572_pt1 | contig 50860 bp, 27 predicted proteins | sample MGYA00238144_ERZ746983 | MGnify/ENA primary metagenome ERZ746983 (study PRJEB28759, sample SAMN06268863) | compost metagenome | isolation source: single cell | place: USA: California, Emeryville, Joint...
AATTAGATCGGTATAATGAGGTGTCTAGCTATCTAAAATAGTGGGAGTCTTCTGTCTCTGATAACTTCATATAAATAACGACTATAAGTTCTAAGAGACTATCAGAAACCTTGGGTCTTGCATTAAGAAACAACTTAAAAGTGTATGAAGAAATTTTAGTTACTTTGTTTCGATGCTGAACCCCCGAAATTAACATAGATAAAGCAATTCAAAGAATTTCTTCAACATTTCTAATCAGTTTTTAGTTTAATTTTTGAGTTTTGGCAAAAAAATTTATCTAGATCTTCATTAAAACTTGATGGTATCACCTACCATTAAGTTATTTTCAATGACATTTTAAAGGAAACAAAATGCGTCTTTATAATTATTTGGAACTGTCAGACACATTTTTTATATGTAAATGCATGAAAATATCGAGCTCATGTTCCAATGCACACAAACGCGGATGCTCCTAACAAAAAATTATGAGTTTTGTTGAAAAAATTCTATTATACCATAATTTGAATTTCGATCATATGCTAAATCACGCAGAATGTTTAATTTATGCTGCCGGTTCACGATTCATTAAAGCTCATTTTCCCACTTATTCGAATAATATTTTTCAAATTCACAGCGCCGTATTTCAGATACGAAAGACTATTCCGGTGATGTATGATTGGCATATTCTAGAACGGAAAGTGCCTAATCTTTTGTTTAGTTTAGGTCGGCATTAAGTAAATGAAGAGAAATCAATTGGGTGCGGAAAAAAAGATGTTGTGACGGAAATGTTTAAATCAAGATCATGCATACTTATTGAAGTTATATAGAACAAATAGATATTTATCTCTTGATTTTCAAAGTTTAATATCAACTGCTTCGAATTCAAATAGATCTATTACTTTTTCATAGCTGTACTATTCAAAAAATTTTCTTATATCCTACAGATTTATTCAAATTTTTTTTTTTTCTCCCTCTTTTCCACATCGTCAGTAAAATTTTGTTGATCATTATCGCTGATTTTCAACTGTTCTTTCGAACAGGATTATACCTTCATAAGTAGTGACTTGAACAGGTGAGTTAGATAACTCATCATTCATTTTTTATACTAATTACATGAAGCTTGGCTAAAAGATTGCTTGTGGATTTGGGCCAAGGAATTTGGTGGCTGACGCGTAGCAAAATCCTTCTTGAGTTAGACTCCATTTAGCAGGTGAGTAGTGACTGACAGAATCCGAGGTCTGAGCATCCACCAAGACCTTACCACTTTGTACGATCTTAAACCCTGAAATCTCCACTTCCAGCTCGGCTTCTGAGGCCATCGTGGAGTATGGAGAGTTGTTCTTCTTGAAGGTAAATTGCCTTGGTTTCCAATTTGATTCTCTAGAGTTGAACTGGTATATTTTTTTCGCATCGTCATTGTTGTAGGCAAAGACAGAAATATATGAACAGTTAGATTGAGTAAATTGCAACTCAAAACTCTGTTTTACTTCATAGTTGGGTTTTTCATAGTCTTTTGTACAATAATAGGCAGATTTTCTGCTCTCATGAGCGAACTGGTGTTTCCTCCCCAAAGGTGTTGGCTCTAGAGTAGTAGACTGAGGAGGTCATCTTAACTTCCGAGAAAGGGTAAATCTGAGATAATCAGGGTATTTTTTTTGTTTTTTGCTTTTTGTTAAATAGTACTCAAGTGTTTTAGACTAAATCGTGACGTATTGGAATTTTTGAATAAATCCAGTACCGATAATTTGACAACTCTAATAAAAAGCACGTATTGACAACTTCAAATTTCAGTCTCTTTCTCTCTCTGAGCAAGCAAGTAGATTCCCTCTTTCGACTTAGAATCTGTCCGAGATTATAGAAAAAAATAAGTTTTATCAGTTACATGGGGTGGTGCAGATAGCCCAGTCTTGAATAATCCAATTCGAGTGAGTGTATTTGAGGCCATAAGCACAAATTTAATCAACAGCCTTTTGGTTAGCACTATGAGTTACTCTATATTTTGGTTACTTACCCTAGTAAGCAGCGCCATCAGTTCAGCGATTTTAGAAAAAATAGGTGCAGTGATTGCATTGTTCGTGGTCGCAAAACTGTGATAAAGAGTCCTTACAGTAGAGAGCAAATAATGAAGATAAATAAGCACATGTTGCTAATAGACAGCAACGTTACATTTAGCACTCGAAAATTCACAAATTTTCAAAAGCATATGCACCCACAATAAATACTTTTGGTTTGGTATTAGTAAATTAAATATCGAAATTTCATGATGTAAAAAAAACATCCAGCAAGATATTTTCAATAAACAGCGTAATTATTAGGTTATCGGATCGAGTGTTGCTGCTGAGTGAGTAAACAAAGCACTCTTTTTTCAGCAAATTGTTTGTTCTCATTAACTATGGATCAATTCAGCGACTGGAATGTAATATCCGACCAAATCTCTCGAACATGCTGTTGATATATATATTCCTTAAGCGTAATTGGAGCGAGAGAGAGAGAAAAAAAAAATTCTCTTCTTTATTCGCTGGTTGAGGCAATCATTGCAATATTTATGAACTCACATAGGAAAGCTCAACATGTAAATCAATTCTCAGTTGATGACTGGAAGCAACCCAACGCCATTCAATTAATAATACGATTCTAAACAACAGTTTTCAAATTATGCAAGAGTGTACCCCGAATGCTAGTAAAACTCATATCGATGTTAGTGTGAGGGTAATCATCGTCATATTCTGCTCGAAGATCATCACAGTCAAGAAGTTTTATCACAATAAAATGGCCCGAAAACCTATTAGTTTTCGGCATGACCAAATTGCAAATTTTTCGTGTGAGTTTATTGAATCGCACCCAACAAATTGGACGAAGTTTAGAAAGCACTTGTGGTCCTCGGTTTTTAAAAATGCAAGCATCAAAATCACCAACAATTTTCTCTTGGTGATAAATTCGACTCATTTCTTTCAATGTCTGTATATTAGTATATTCCACTGGAGGCAACTGGTCCCTGTGAGTCATCAAAATCTCTTTCAATTTGTCTTTGCTATTGGCAATTGAAAATAAGTTCAACATAGCATCGCCTTTAAACTCCACTCTCTCGTCTGAAACAAAAACCATTAGAGTCTTTACTGGGCATGTATAATGACCCGCTCGGGATATATGAATCTCACTTATTATTGGCACAAATTCTTTCAGGAGTAAGAATGAGGATTCGATTTGATAAATCTCTCTCTCGACATTCAATAGTATTTTCTCGGGTGCCTGCTTGCCGTTTTGAAGATGCTCAGTGTAATTCAATAAAAGCTCTTGCTCTTTTGCAAAGTTATCGGGAAGCAGCGACGACAGGCTCTTCTCATCAAAATAATCAACAGCCAAAGCTCCTTCAATATGAAAATTTTTACCATCTCTCGTGCAGACAGCCTGCAGCTTTTTTCCTGCGGAAAGTTTGAAACAATGATCAAAAAAATATAATGGTGAGTTTTGATCACATCCTCCATCTGTTTTAAAGCCATGATAGGGCAATTCTTCGTACTTTTCTTCAGTTTTTCTTATCAGTTTCTGTAAATCCTTTAAGAGTTTTGCCCCTGTAGCTTGGCCAAGATACAGATCAAGCTGGTGCGTGGGATTACAGATCGTATAGAAACAATTTCGCACAATATTTGCATTGTAACTCACTAAGTTGTGCCAGAAGTGGTTCAGTACATTCACCTTTGTAAATACTTCATTGAGTGTGAGAAAGCTGACTATTCTAGTGCACATAGTGCTTTCTAAAGGACCTAAAAGCTTTTCCGATTCTATCTCCATGTGTTGAATCTGGTGATATTTGATATTATTTAATTCTCTTATAATTTGCAATGTCAAATGAGAAATAAAGATATTGGCGATAATAAAAGTACTTCATTTAATTTCAATGCAGATACTGTAGCGTCAGAGAGTTATCGGTGAATTTTGGCAAATTATTTTGAGCAATGCAGAGGCAGATAATATAATGCTACTAAAGCCAAATAAAAATCATGGATATATATTCATTTTTCTGAATTCTAGAGCAAACATTATCAATGATCAAGCGAAGAAGATACTAAGTCAATCGTATTTGAGTATCTTCGACTTGTAAACACCTTTGCTGTAATAATTTTGATTGGCAGTATCAACAGCTACGACAGATTCTTTGTTTGCAATTTTTATTCGTGTGGCAAAAAACCTTGAGTTTCCCTCTGATTGTCCATGCGATGGAGTTCCTTATGAAATTTTTTGTAAGCAAAAGCTGCCAATAGACAAGATATCATGCCATAAACCCCGAGACTCACAAATAGGATTCTTACAAGATTATTCTCCGAATTCACGGTATCAGTAGAATCATTCAAAGATCTCATCGATAATCCAAATGTCAATGCCCAGGCCATTCCTGGAAGAGATCCCACAATCGTCGCTGGATACAATTTCGCTAGCGGCAAACCAAGAAGTGGTATTCCATAGTGTTGCAGCATCCTTGGAAGAGGTGCAAGTTTCATTAACAATGACATTATCCATGGACGGTGATGACAAATCAGCTTGAGATCCTTATAGTAGGAGATGTTATTCATCCATTCAGTAACCAAGTTCCGAAAGCAAGTATAAGCGAGGATGTATGTTAAGAAAAAACCTGCCGTTCTACCAAATAAGCACATCCAGACCGCCTGCTTTACATCTTTGAGACTAAAAGCAATAAGTATTTCAACCCCTGTGCCAGAAAATCCAACTGCAATATATAAACTTTCTGAAATAATCATCATCAACATATTTTTCAAGGTAAGATCTTGGAAGTTGACCAAAAATTCCACAGTTTTAGCTCTGAATGTAGAGTCAATCGTCAGAAATACACAAATCGTGATGATAGTGGTTCCAAAAAGTATACTTATCGCTGTCGAAAGCCAGTACCAGCAGCTTTTCTTAGGCTTTGAAGTGGTTATGAAAGGAGACTCGTATTCAAAATTTGTGATTGTCTGGTTTGCTGGATTAACTTCTAAGTTTAGATGTTTTTCGTTCATTTTTCTTTGATAAATGATTACTGGAAACTCTTTTTAAAGTTAGTAATACTGGCTATTTAGAGAAATCTAACGATATCACATGCAAACAGAGTTTTCTGAAAAATTAGAGGAACCTTTCACAAACTGACTCAATGAGATAGATTAGTTGCTGGTGTTTATAAGGATCTCTCATCTCGCTATGAATACACTGGAAGAAACATGACATGAGCAATCACTTCAAAATATCAGAATGCTTTAAATTTATGAGTCCAATCATCGTTTGGATTCTCCCAACCAAAAGAAGTTCTTCTTTTTGCTAGCATAACCAGAAGAAAAAAATTATAATGAATTGTTTTCAATCTGAAAAAAACTAATCTCGAAATATTGAAAATAGAGGTAACCTATATTTTAACATCAACAACTACAACAGACAAAAATACACGCAAAAAATGAGATTCAAACACATATTTCACAAATTTGCTCCAGTGTAACTCGAGAATTGCAGGCACACACTCAGATAATTTCAGAAGTTTGGTGACAATAAGTTTGATTTGTTCTCGTAGACGGAAACACTCTTTCGAGACAAAACACCCATTTGAGGCAGCTCTGTTGAATCTTCTTCAATCCTAATTGACATGTCAGAATACGTTAAAAAAAAAAATGGTGGTAATAATGAAATGATTACTCTGAGTAAGATTTTTGGAGAGCGCTTTGACTCTTTCTAATTTTGGATTTTTTAATTGGGTCAAACTCAGTGTCATCATCTGACTCATCTTCACTCGATGAGCTTCCAGCTTCTTGTACACCAACACGCTCCCGATAAGATTTCATCATTTGCTCAATTTCCAGTTGAACTTCTTGTCTATGATATACAGAATTTTGATCATCAATTGACGAAAATGTTTCATAATTACTTGACTTGCTCGGCTTTCCGTTTATTTCTTTCATCAAGCAGATCAAATCTGTGAGACTCAAACCCGCTTTCCTCATCTTTTTTCAAATGCCTAAGGATTGTAGTCCATTCTTCATTGGACATTTTCGGAGCATCTTTATTCATACTGGACATTGCATTCAGTATGCTCTCTTCAGCCTTTGCTGTAGCTTGTGGTATTATTGGCTTCTTTTCAGGAATAATAGGAGCTTGCATTTTCCTGAGGTTGGCCCAGTCGATACCCTTGAACCATGGATGCTTTTTGATCTCCGCAGCACCGTTGGCTCCCAGTCTTTTCTCAGGATTAATCACTAATAGCTTTGAAATAAGGTCAGCCGCATCGGGATGAATTTCATTTTCGCCAGTCCCTGATTAGCGCGAGATATATCATGGAAAAGACATAAAATTCGATTTACCAATCGTGAGCTGATCCCATGGAATCTTAAGTCCAAGTATATTATCAAATATCTTGTCAACAGTATCATCATTGAAAGGTGGAATGCCTGTTAAAAACTCGAACATCATTACTCCCAAACTCCACCAATCTAATTCAGGATTTTTTATTGAAATTCCTTGAATAATTTCAGGCGCCATATAATCTGGTGTTCCAATTAATCTCGCTTTTTTCTTGTAAGTGCTTTTTCTAGCATTACCATCCTGCTTCTCCTCTTCATCATCATTATCGTCATTATCATCTCTCGTTTCATTCTTCACATCTCCTTTTTCATTAGAAATGTTGTTAGGTATCTTTATGTCTGCGGACAAGATATCCGCTGAGTTATTGCCGGAATATGCCGATTTGTCTAATGTACTACGGTTCGTAATCGATGTGGTAGTTGGCTGTACTATCGTCTCTCGAAGTTTGATTTGAAGTCCTGAGTCCGATAGCCCGAAATCTGTCAGCTTTACATGTCCTTCGGAATCCAGGAGCAGATTATCTGGTTTTAAATCCCTGTGGATGATTCCGAGACTATGTAAATACTCTATTGCGAGAACAACTTCGGCGATATAGAACTTGGCTTCGTAGTCTTCGAGACATCCACGCTCTTCGATTGCATGAGCAAAATCCCCGCCCATCATATATTCCATAATGAAGCAAATAAACTGCTCGTGTAAGAAGGTGAACACAGCTTTGACGACGAAATCGCCTCTAAGCATATCTAACACTTTCTTTTCTTTCTTTAAATTCTCAATATTTTGGAATTTTTTATTTTGCTACAATGACAATGTGTGAGCGTTGAGTTCTTCATTTTTGAGATTTTACTTTTTCTGCCACATTAATCACCTTCATTGCGTACCTCTCCCCTGTCTTGATCCTCTTTACTAAAAATACTCGAGCAAAACCACCTTTTCCTATTTGCTTGATCAACTCAAAATCACTCAAACTGATAAATTGTTCAGCTCTGCACAAACATAACTATGGTGAGGCAAAAACAAAAAAATTAATTTTACTCTTTCTTGTTTGTTGATTCCCAATATCTATATTTCACATAGGAATCACTGTAGTAGCCCTTCTCGAGCTGTGTAATAGATTCCTCAAAATCAGGATTTTCCAGCGATTCGTCATGTGGTGAGAAATCTGTAAAGACGAGCTGAGTAACTTGTCTTGATCTTCCAGGTCTATCAGTGAGTAATCCACCTCGAGGGCTCTCCTCGCTCTCATCATCGCTTTTCGGAGAATTGCTCTTGCTAAAGCCTTTCATCACAAAAATCCCAGTTCTCTTGCGTCCTTTGATTCCATTTCTCCCAAGTTTACGTTCTCCAGTGACGTTTAACTGAGGCACAGTTAGCAGATTCGGGACTTTTAAAAAATTATCCTTTTGAATACTTTGATCGACATTAATAGCGGCGCTTCCTCCCAGAGTTGGAGTAGTAAATCCATGGCAGCAGCTTTGATCACTTTTATCTTCTGATGTTCTATGATAGTCTTGCTCCTCCACTTTGATATTTGCTTCTTTCTGCGGCGCGCTCTCCTGAATATTGAGAGTTAATTTAGGCACATTCAAAGTTTGATTTCTGGGAGGAGTCTGAATCGCAATCTTGAATTTCGTAGTGGCATCTGGATTTAGTGACATATCAGTGAGATCTGCTGAGTCCTTAGTCAACTTTTGATCTATCGTGTTCCATTTGTTGGATTCGTTTGGTAAAGCATCTGAATTTTCTATCAAAATTTTTCCTATTGATAGAGAGCCGAGAGATATTGTAGATTCTTCGGAGATTTGTTGCAAGGATTTCTGACTCCCTCCTTTGAAACTTTCAGGTTGTTGCTGGTATGGAGAGGTGTCTAGTTGTCGGCAATGGGACGTATCTTGCCAATCAGTAATGGCCACCCCCACGTTTCTATCAACTTCTGAAATTGATTCGACTCTCTGCATGCCTTGGCTAACTTGACTAGAGTTACTTAAGGATGGCTTTTCATCTTCGTCTGTGATCGTGATTCGTGGCAATATGCTCAACCCTGTCCCCTGTGAAACCTGCTTAGTGTGATTTATCTGCTGAGAGCTGTTCCAATCCAGAGAATCGGAGATTTTAATTGAAGGTGTTAACTCTGCTCCAGCTATGAAATCATTTCCGCGTGCTGGCAGTTGCATACCAAAAGAATGTTCTTTCGTGAGTTCTAAATCACCTGTTAAGTTGAAATCGTCTCTTCCTTCTTTTGCTGATCCTTCTGAGCCGGAGTCAGGACTTTTATTGTCTTCGTCGTCTGCGAATGAAACTTTAATTTCATAGGTAGGTGCTTTTCTTGATGTTCTATAATGAGGATGGGTTTGAGATGATGGATCTAGGTATTCCTCTTTTAGAGAATAGAATAATGAATGAGTATTTGTCTTTTGTTTGCTTCGTAAAAGGGGAGAGTCAAAAGTGAAAGCATTAGCAAACCTTGGATCAGAGGTTTTAAGTGGTGAGTGATGCATCTCAAAAGAGTTTTCGCTGTCTTCAGAATTTTGTGATGAAGTAGTTAGCTTTTTCGAAGACCCTGGTGAAGAGCCAGCTCTTTCGAGCATGATTTTGGCCGTCTCAATGTCAATCTTTGGGCTCTTTGATGGAGTTTTTCTTTTGAAAGAGTACGATTTTCTGTCTTTAATTGATAGGTGGTGTTGATGAGTGTGCTTTGTCTCAACTGCCTCAAGTTGCTCCAGTCTTTTTTGAATGTCTGCTAATTCTTTAGCTTTCATTATCAGATCCTATACGGAAATAAACGAAAGGAAAGCCATCAAAACTCACCTCCACATGATTAAAAAATAGAACAAGCTCCATACACTCACCTATGCTTGGGTTCTTGTAGCGCTTGGAAATCTCTTCAACTTTTTCTTTTGCCTCTAAATACAACATCTCCATTTCTTCGAATCCCAAATAAGCAAAGTTAAACAGTAGTATAATTACTAATGCATGAAATCTCTTGAGATGTGAATTCTTTCCCTTCTGTTTTAATGAGATTGCTTACATCCATCTTGGCATGGCTCTCAGCTGAGCATTTCCTCAAATCTTTCATCTTAGCAATGATCAGCTTTCGACGATCGCTTACTGAAAGTTCTTTCTTAGGAGTTTCTTCATGCAGTAAGTTCTGTATCAATTGTCTATTTTCAAGAGAGAGAGAATTGAGCATTTTAGTCTCCGACCTTGACATAAGATCTGGGTGATCGTGAAAATTTTCCTTGGATTGCCTTGAAAATTGGCTAAATCCAGGTTTATTTTCCACGTAAAAGCGTGATTTAAGAGGACTTTTATTGTTTTCATTCGAATTTATCTGTGTTATCGAAAGGCCATTATATTCATCAAGGTCATCTGACTGCATCTGACCGGGCTGCTGCTGAGGGTGATGGTGTGGATGATGCTGATGAGAAGTATGAATTGCTTTCTCGTCATATGAGAGAACTTTTGTATGTATATGATGTGTATCCGATCGGACAGTACTTTCACGCCCTCTTTTATTGTCTGATGACTCTAATTTTTCTGATACATGCTGCTCGATTTGCAACGAAGTGGCGTCACCTTGGTGTATACGATGGTCAATAATAGAATCAATTTTTCCTGACGGGATGTCTTGCGATTCTGGCTCGTTTGCTTCAGGTTCCAAAAGTCTTCGTGGCATGGGTGACTCAGATCTTGGAAATAATAATCCTTCAGCTTCCTCGTCGAAACGCATGTGGAAGAACTTCGTATACTTACCAGAAAGTTTTTTCTTCCCAGAACGAAGAAGCGATTCTTGTTTTTGAATCCATGATTCATTCTGCTCTTCCTCAGGACTTTTTAAGTTCAGCTCGGAATGGAGCAAAATAGATGTTGAATTTGGATCCTCTTTTTCTGCAAGCAAGGGTGTCGGCATGCTTGTATTCATGGTGCTCGCTCTTGGAAGCTTTTTGCTGGCAGGTTTGGATTGAGAGACATTCAGCTGGCTTTCAGGTGATTCCATAGGTGACGTTTGCGTCATCGAACTCTCCAAAAGAGTCGAACTCAGATCCATTTCACTCGCAAAGCTTGAGAGTTCCCTAAATGATGGTCGATCGCTTTGAGTATGTTTGAGTTTTTGATCAAAGCTCAGATGAGAACTTTCAAGGAGATTAGTGAAGTTATCCCCATTATTTCTGTTGCTTTTGCTGTTGACAGGAGAAAAAGTTGATTCCAATTTAGTCTCGTATTTTTGATACTCTTTCCTACAAAGGAAGAAGCAGAATTACTATGAGAAATAACTTCGTATGTTATACTTCAAAATTCTGCATTTGATGCTCATTTCTCGAAAATTTTGCACAGCATTGAAAATATCGTTTCCAATCGCTGCTGTTGAGTTACCAATCTCCTTCATTAACTCCATTCTTCTCCTACAATTAGTTGAATGTTCTGCTAGAATTTCTGCAGCGAGTTGTTTCGCACATATAGAACACACCAACTGTTGGTCTTTCAATTTCTTCGTTGCTGTTCGCTCGAGTTCTTTTCTTTTCTGCTCAATGCACATCCTGATGGGTAGTTGGGATTATAAGTTCAGACGTATTGAAACATACTTTTTATATTGCGAAATCCACTTCCTAGCCTTGGCTGCCAAGAAAGAAGTTAAAGTTTTTTCTTTTTCAATCAAAATTTGCTCAGATCTTTGCTCTTCAAAAACGTTGAAATTTTTATCCAAGAATGTTACAATTTTCGAGGCCTTTCCAACGGCTTCTATATCTGCAGTCAATAGAAATTCCAAGTCTACATCGAATGCATGAAAAGGTGAGTCACTCGATACATTAGTGGAAATTGCACCTGAGATGGAACTTTTCAATTCCTCACTTCCTCGTGGTTCTGAATATGATCCTCGTGCTCCTCGCGATTTTATCGTTGTGGGACTACTCCCGTGAATCAATGGATTCTTGACAAACTTCTCGATGTCCTTCTGATCGCTGCCATAAATACAATTATCTAAATCATAGAAATTAATCAATCACATAAAGTGACAAGAAATTCACTCATTTGAACATAATTGATTGTGTGCCCAATCTTGCAGAAGATATACTGCGCTTTTAAAAAGAGCTTTCTATATTCGCTGCAAAAAAAATATTATGATAACGCTTTGATATTTGGGTGGGAGTACTTGTAGTTCGTGTTATACGTTTGCGATAATGTTCTTTGTTTCTGCTTGTTATTGCGCGGGCTGGGAATCAGAGTGGTGGAGCTTTTATGAAATTCAGGAAGTTGGAGTTGTCCACTTTTGGCTCCCATTGTACTAGAATGGTTGAACGTTTTCGTAGGATGCAAGTTTGGAGTCTGAGTTGATGCTTTGCTGTAGAAATAAGTTTCGAGTTTATCTACTTCCTCGATCATCATTTTGCATCTGTTATACTTCAAATCCTGGACCTTTGAGATTAAAAACGTCACTAATAAGCGCCCAAACGATGTCAACATTCTTTTCTAAATTCAAAAATCATGCTTCAATTAATATATTCGTGGTTACCATATTGTCTCGGGATTCGTCGGCATACAGCTCATGGATATGTTCAATTAAGATACTCACATTATAATCACCCTGCATTCCAAAACAAAATTAATTTAGCAATCCACATTAGCATTACCCATTTCTTTTCTTCAATGAGAAGCTTTTCCATGACTTCAGTGTTGACGAGATCTTTAATCAAATATCGAGTCAGGGAAGAGTGCCGCATTGTGCGGCTTCCAAAGCTTTTTAGTTGTTTGGATGCAAATTTCTTATCAACAAAGTTCTTAACGTAGGTCGTGTTAATTTTTCTTTTTAGAATGTGATTGATCTCGTCATCTTCAAGAAATTTCTTGCTCGAAGAAACTTTCCGTTCTGAAGGTATTTCAGTGAAATTTATTTTGTCCTTCGTGTAATTTTTCGGAAAAATTTCTTCTCGCTGAAGAATGAGTGTCGGCCACTCCTCATCACTGCTTAAATGACAGGTAGGAAGTTGCTTGAGGTTTCTTAAAAACTTCTGGAATTCGTGTTTCCTATTCATTAGGAGTTGGTCACTTTTATTTTGTTGAGAGTTCTTTAAATTAATACCACAGCAAAAGAATTCTGAATTTCAGTATGACTTTACCGCACTTGAGAATAAATGTTTAACTTAAGACCCGGTAAAAAGCTTGTATTTTTGTTTTTGAGTGCTTGCTCAGTGGTGACGGATCATTTGCAAGTTTTGGGCGGTTCGAATTAATGGTGTAGTCAGTCTTGAGGTTTCACTTGAGTTGGAAGGTGTGCCGTGGTTAGAATAATTCAGATATAAATTTCTAACAATTGTCAGAATGTTATTTTTTTGGGAACCTTTTGATTGAGTAAGAAATCATTTATCCATTTTTCCATTCTCGCACGGAGAAAATAGAAAAGTTCAAATTATACAATTCCAATCAACAAAAAGGTTTTTTATTTCATATATATTCATGTTTTTCATTATGCATATTTCATTGGATGAACCCTTAGATTCCCAATATTTCGCAATGTTAATCTGTTATTTCGCTACTGTTTAATAATGAATTTACGTTTGAGAAAAATCACTAATATATCTCTCTTTTTTTCAAAAAGCTTAAATCTTCAAATTGTCAGTGTCTGAAAATACAAACTTATACCAATAAAATTCTTTCTGTCAAACTCCAACTTTACCTTTTACTGCTTTGAGAAGCAAATCAGATGAAGAACGCCAGAATTAGCAAGCAGAGCGTCTGCGTCTATTATTGGCCTAATAATACCATATTACTTTTAATAGAGCTGAATTGATAATCAAAACGAATTTGTATATTAACTGTTCAGTAATGAGAAAAATATAAAAGATTATAAATTTTTTGAATTATCAATTCATTAATTACTCTTTTCTTCTAATAGATACTTACTACCTTTGACTAATCTTATGATTCAAAGAAAGTATATTATTGCTTCAATAAGTACGAAGTAGCTTTCGATTATAGGTGACTTCTATCTCTCACACATAAATAATGAAAAAAGCACTTGCTGCCGAGACGCTACAACAGTACTTCTAGGCATAGACCTATGTTACTACCAGTTTTGAAAATTTCAACAGCAATATTTACTACAGAGTTAATGAATCTCACGAACAAATTGGAAACACTATCCCACACTAGCTATAGAAGGTAAATCGAGAAATCTAAATGATCGACAGTGATTATCTTATTGTAATACAGCAGTTTCTGGGAGAAGCATTTGTTTTCTGCTTAGATGTGTCGGTTTTCAAATGAGTCATTTGTTATGCAGTTTTCTAAGATTCTTCTCGTGTTTCAAATGACTCGCTCGTATTTCTCTCACCTTAGTTTTTTTTTTTATACCACATCTGAGGTTCCCAATCTCTCCAAGAATCATGCATATAGAACTATTGATGTTTCCATAATTAGGACAAATGTTGGTAAATACATCTTGATGAGAAGCGAACCATCAAAAATGCGTAACCCTTACATTCAGATAGATAACTTCCACTAGAATCAGCTTTTTGTGAACGTTTTTTTTTTTTTGGAGATATTGTATTGATGCCCACATATGAATCCCGAAAAAGAGCCCTCTGGCTTTCCATGCTTGTCCTTATGGCTGGTGAGTTTCTGTTTTTCTTGAGTGCTCTGTATTTTGAATATTCCGATGATTTCACAAATATCTTTGTTTGAAAAAGTAAGGCAATGCTGGGTTAAGTCCTGATTTTTTGGGCATAGAACCCGCTCTTTTCTGTATGCCCTCTTTTTTGTGAAATGTTAAGGTATTCTTATTTCCAGATTGATTTCCAATGGGATTTGTAATCCCTGTTTTGCTGTTTTGATAGCTTCTTTTTTTCTCTATCAAGAGTCTCGAGAGGCTGTGGACTGCGGGGAGTTTGATTGGAGTTAGATGCCCTTAGTTCGTTTGTCTATAGCTACTTTCTTCAATCAGCGCATTCGTTCTTGAGACTACTATCTCCTCACAAATATGAGTTTTATTCGATTGTTTAGAATTCAGCCAGCATTGTGGTAACTTGTCCTTTTTTTGAAGTAAACTTCATTGGTTTTTCAGTCTTTGTGAGTTTTTGCTTTTCAAATGTTGTCACAGTGTGATTCGCCATCGCTCTCTTTTGTTGAGATGAAGCATCAGGATCCATTAAGAATGAAGCATCTATAAGGACGGACTACATTGGATATACACTGGTTTTGATGCTCTTCTTTAAGACAGAAAGTGGAGAAGTCTGTCTTGAAACTGAAATGGTTTTCCAAATTGAAATCAATGTTGAGGTTTGTGAGATTGGTTTTAGGTTGACTGAATAAGTAATTCTTCAGTTCCATAGCTTTGGAAGTGGACAGGATTCTTAAATTTTGCTTGAAACAAATAGAAAAAGAATTGAGCTGCTAGATGGGCAATCAATAACTTCTTACGCTTAGTTATCGTGCAGGAGTTTTCAAAAATATATATGACTTGTTGGTGCAATTTTCAAATAGAAATATCAACTCATATGTTCCAGTGTTTAGCTTTTCCCTCACAGGTAAGCTTTGCGCTTGGGAAATTTGTCTGATAAGCTGTAACATGTTCGTTAATCCATTCAGAATTAAATTACAGAAGCAAATTTTAGTTGGAATCAGAGCGATAATTTTCTATAATTCATAGTTAATTTAGTCAAAAAATATTAAATTGGATGATTTATTGACTGGTAAAGGTATGTATGTTCATCGCAACCTTTTTATCGGAAGCGAAATCTCATTTCTTCCTTGTTGAAAACAGTTAAGTTTCGAAAACAGAGTTCTTTACAGACGTAGCATTGGTAAATTAGGTAACTTTGTCGTGGGCAAGCTGATAAAGTTATACTCAAGCTGAATGTAACTAACATATTCTGTAAAATAAAAACATACAGAAAGACACAAAATTTTCAAAATGAAATTTTCATGTAGATATTCAAGTTAAATAATTTATTCTTTATCAAAATACCCCAGTGCTGTAATTCATTTTAGATTTTTCTTATTATCGTTGCTTTCACTGAGCCATAGTAGATCGCCATTTTCTAATTAAATTCTGTGTTGAATTGAAGTCTCACAAATGTTTCTTGATTGATAGCATTGGCCTAGTAATAGATAGATATTAATTGGCTTAAGCATTAGCCTACACCTCTCATCTTTCCAACAATGAAAAATAATGCAAGCTGTAAGAAAGTTTGCTAAGCGCCAAAGTCCATACCCGTTGTTAAATTAGCAAGAAAAAACTTATTTTGGCAGACACCTAGAATCCTGCTGTTGAAATGGAGAACAAATACGCCCATAGAGTTCGGCAGACACCAATCAGGTGGAAATCTGGCCACAATTAGAGGGTTCGAGAATAACAAATGATTAGTTAAGAATATTTATGATCATCAAAAAGGATGGTTAAGGTTATTTTCAGTACAGATCAATTTAAGCAACCACATTTCATATCTGAAGAGCAATGACATTTGAAATGAGGAAGGACGCAAAGTAAGCCGAATAACAAACGCAGTGCATTGAGACTATCGATTCATTTTTATTGCTGGAGGTGTTGAAAACCTCGAATTTTTAAACCTTTCAAGAGTGTTTGGGACTCTCCAAGATTTCTTTTTCTCAAACATAATAGGTGTCAACGATTAATTTATTACCGATTATTTTCAATGATCCTTTAGCGTCTGAGTGCCTAACTCACATCCACGGCACTAAAACTATGAACAGAGACTAATGAGAGAGAGAGAAAAATTTTCTTTGTTATTTTATAACCAAGAGGTGTTTTCTCTTACTTTAAGTTGTTTTTTTTTTGGAAAAGAGTTTTAAAGTTTGCTGAATATTATTCCATATGGGTGAACTTAAAAGGCCTTCGGGTTTTGCGCAATATAAGCACCAAGCTCACACAAGATCAGAAATTTTCAACCATTGCAATATTTTTAACATTGAATTGTTTTGGATATATTGTATTTTTTATGGACCACTTATGAGTATTGTTAAAGAGCATATGAGAATAGATTTCTTTGGAATATTAAGCAAGGAATATTGAGAGCAAGGTGAATCTGATGATAAAATTATTACGCAGTTGACTGAAAACTGCCATATGATAGAACTCAAAATCAAATATTTACGATGATGATGAATAAATATCATGATGAAATTCCAGAAAAGCAGCTGCTCTCAATAGTTACAGTTCAGAATGTTTAGTAGAGGATTGCTCTGATCACATGTTTCAGTCAGTGGCCAGAAAACTTAACTATTTCTAATTCTTCCCTTATTTCAAATAGGATAAACTCGTAGAAAGGTGTTTACTCACCTATTCTGTTCTCTACAATGGTTGAGCTGGCTCTGATTGATAAAAAAATTTAAATTTCTGCTCTACAATGTAATACCACTAAACTGACCGGAAGACCTATGCAAGCTTATAGAAATATTTTTTATTCTTCAGGTCGTTTAGATTACGATACCGTTTCCTACTGCAGACAAATCACTATTTAAGGAAATTCAGTTTCCATAAATTAATATTTATCTTCCACTTCTTGTATTTTCTACAGTATCTTCTGAGTCAAAATCTCACTTCTGGCTCCTAGAGTCGACCACAAGCTCTGGTGTTCCTTTTTCAAGAGAATTTATCTCACATCAGTTGAAACTAGGAAATAACTTCTCTTTTTTTTTGTTGTTTGTCAGAAAGTAATTTTCACTCTTGCTTTCTAAATTTTCAGGTCAGACTTCTCTCTCTTTCTCATTTTTTGAGTCTTCTGATAGAATTAAATTATGTTCATCAACATTAATTGTTTTGGTCTAGGCTCATTCAGGACTCATCTGAAAATATCTGCAAATCATTTTTTTTGGTGAGGATGTGCTTTAGTAGTTCTCAACAAGTTAGTAGCTAATCAAGTATTCAAAAACTCTTGAGATTCCAATTTGATTAATTTAACAGTGCAATGATGAAAATCTGTTTTAAGCTAAATTCTGATCGAATGGGCCCTTGAGTTATCTGACCAGACTGTATATAAATAAAAAGTTATACCCTCGAAAGATGAAAAATTAATACATTTCCACATAAACACAACAGAATTAATCCAGCAGCGCAAAGCTATTTCCACCAGTTCGATCTAAAAACACAATTTTATAAGACTTGGATCCGCCATAAACGAATAAATCAGCAAAATGTCGTTTGATTCTTTAACCAATCAATTAATTGCATATACGCTTGAATTTCTCGATTGGCAAGACTTTGTCACACTCAAACAGGTGTGCAGAAGGTTCGCAGAGATTACAATATATCATGAGGGCATTTGGGCAAGAGCATGTATGCGAAATTTTTTTTCATTCGATTTGGAGATGATATCGTAATCTTTTTCTGGCAAACTGGGGTCTAAATCAATCCAAATAGAGAGTTTTATGAGTCCACTGAGTATAAAAACCCATTAAAGGAGAAGATGGGTATGATGGGAGGCAAAAATTGGAAATTATTACTCGAAAACACAAAAAGGACAAAAAAGAATATGTTCAAATGTTTTAAGGGCATCATATCGGAGGAATGCGCCGAGTCATTGGTACAATTTGTATATAAACAGTTAAAAGGTAAGCATTCGTACAAAATTGGTTCTGAGTCAGAATCTGTTTGTTCCATAGAGCCTATGCTTCCTCCTCTGAAACTCAAGCGGGAATCGATAATGTGTTCAACGAAAACTATCTTTCAAGACAAACTCTCGCAAGTCCTTTATGAGGATTTTGACAAACCTTATTCTGAAGGAAATGTTGATCTTTCAATCAAAAGTGCCGTTTCAGAACTTAGAGAAAAAGAAAGTCAATTTATCGCGCAGGTAAATGCGCTCATTGTAAGGATGAGAACAGGATGACACATGTATATTCTAGATTATCAGCAAGAGCGATAGAGAAGATTTATTCAAAGCAAGATGGTACAACAACGAGATTGAATCGAGGTATTTGAGGCCACCAATAATTTCAATTGTGTTCATTTTTTTTCTCTCTCTCTTCAATAGCAACATAGCATTGGAAAAAAAGGCTGGTGTCTATCACGATAAAGAGGACCTTCTGTGGGAGATGCCTGATTTAGACTTGGCTTCACAAGGATTTCAGCCTCAATCAGCACAGCCAGCTTCTTTGTTGGCGATATATTCAATGATTCACGCTGCAATAAAGAATCAATGCCATCTGACTTTCGAATATTTGAGTAATTTTAGCAATGTCTACGATTTGGTAGCAGAGTACACGACCAGAGTAATTCCAAATATGGAGTAGGAATTGACTTATTCGTTTTAGTGGAACACCTATGTGGCAACCATGATGCAGTTGGAAGAAAATTTTCGAGTGCTTGCAGATCTTATCAACAAAGCCTACGAGACATGCTTTCCTGGTTACCCGAGTTTCCCAAAATTCTCTATCTGGAGGTTAATGGTAACAGTGAAATATTGAGCAGATTTATATTCATTATGTTGCAATTTTGTGACTAGGTAAAAACCTGGCTGAAGGAGGTTTATGAAAAATGCCATCTATCAGCCGCGCTCAACCAATCATTCCTTCGGATAATGAACAATCATCGAGAAAGAATTTTGAAAAGTGCCATAAATTCGAATTTTCTGCTCATTGAAGAGAATTCGATGATACAAGAATTTGGACCAGAAATTCCGAAAGAACTCTTTGTGACTCTCAATACTAAAAGGTACTTTCAATACTAAACTCATTCTGTTGTTACAAACTACTTCCATCCATATATAGACAGCGCAGCGTCATTCAGAAAGGAATTATCACCCGGATGATCGAAAACGCACCTCATCCATATTTTGGCACAATTGAAACAGAAAGATCACTTCTTTTCAGGTAACAACACTTTCATCAATGCGACTTATCTTAAAACCTCCATAGTTATTTGCAATCTATTGTTGACCTCAGCTTCAATGAAGTTTCCATCCACTATCTCGATTGTACAATTGTAAGAATTTTTACTCTTCATTCTTTATTTTCTCATTCTTCATCTCCTGATTGGTCTCTTTTCGCCCCTTTATCTCTCTCAGCACGTTAGCTTTTATCATATTGTTCTCCTCATGCCTTCCTAACCAAACTAAACAGATGCCAACGAATTACCCCTACTGCGATCTCGAGCAACGATTCCTCGAGAATAGTTAGTAAGTCATGTCAATTAGCATTTTCTGAAAATGAATCCCTTCTTAGTGAGTTTTGCGAGGAACACATGAAGATGTTTTATGCTTCGCCGAACTACTACTACAAATTTTTAAAATCTGATCTCTCATTCCTGGCGGACGTCTTAATCAATCGTACCAGCGCCAAGCTTGAAAAGATTCAAGTTGAAAAATCCTGTCAGCTGCTTCAAGAAGTCGTTTATGGCGTAATTGCCAGCACGGCCGCAGAAGTCTTTGAGCAAACAGAAGTGCCAAAACAACTTCAAACCTGCATAAGTACCTTGTTTTGCTTTTGAAACAATTGTTTAAACACAAATTCTACAGTTGATGAAGACCTCCAGGATTTTATAGAAAAAACTTGCATGCTGGCAAAATCCAAAGGTGATTGTAAAGAATCTTTCATCAATCAAATCGACATGAGTGCGAATCAGCTGAACTATAGGAAGCTGATAGCTTTGATTGAATCCAGTACTCATTCAGACTTCCGATCCAACTTTGACTATTTGGTATGAAAGTGTTCTTCTTCGATTTCAGCTTATCTCTTTGGTATTAGAGCAAAAAACATTCCAGTTTAACAGAAATTAGTGCTCGTGATCAACACATCATTATGTATAATAAATCCAAGAATATTCCTGCAGAAATCGGAGATGTGGACTCCTTGTTCTACGATATCGATAAGAATGTTGACTTTGTACTAGTTGACCGTTTGTATGAGAATTACAAGCAGCAAATGAAAGCACAAGAAGAAAATTCTGAGAGCAACAAATTGAAAACAGAAGAAGAAAAAAAGGAAGAAGCTCTAGACGATATTGTGATGCTTGAGGAAAATGAGTTGATCATTGCAGCTTCAAATAAAAGGGGAAAAACGCTCGAACCGCCTAAATTAGATATGGATATCGAGGATGAGGAATTAAATTTTGACGACATTGATATTGAAGATCTTCCAGCTTTAGATATGTTAAGCCTGAAAAAGTGATTGCTCTCCTTTCTTTTCTTCTTTTTTGTTTTTCGGTTCGTGATTTTACATGGAATTCATGAAATTATCAGTAATCTATACTTGCATTCTGAGAAAAACTATGCCAATATCCATCGGCTGTTACTCGGTGCTTGGATATTGGCGAATTCGATAATATTTTGTCACAGAATGTAGTGCGAGCAATTTAATCATCATTATTTATTCCAAACATAAATCAAATGAGAGACGATTTGTAGAAGCCTAGGTGTTTAACTCTTATCAGAGAAAAAATCGAGCTCATATAGAATTTCAATGCATGAGCTATAGAATAGACCAACATACATAACAAGAGCAAAACATGAAAAGCATTAAGTCAAGGAAATTTTTTTCGTTAACAAGGTGGTTTCTATGATTATGAAAAGAACGTCCCTTCCACTCATTCAATAATAGATAAATTTCATTAATACTCAAAGCTTCTCAAACGGCGAAATTTTTCAGAGCTTCAACAATGATCGTTCTCACAATTTATTTTTTTTTTCTCAAAGAAGTAGTAATTTACAATGAACTATGTAATGTAAGTTCGTTAGAACGCGTCCTATGAGATCTTATTATTCATAAAGAGAAGCGATATCACAGAGAGCCTAGAAATCAGTAAGATAAAAAAGTCATTGGGGTGCTTACAAGTTGATATTTAGAGCTATTGAGCAATCTTTTCCCAAGAACGATTCCCTTGGACATCAATTGCATCGGTGTCGGAGGATTAGGGATCGAATCCACAATACTTGAGAAAACGTAATCGTAGATTGGCGCGATGGAAGTTTCACCCAGAGCGCTATGCAAACACAAATATATGAGTATGTTGATTTAACCAAGAGATTTACCATGCTTCGAAATATTCCATACCGTATTTACGAGCTAAACTGATTGCTTCACTCTTCGAAATTGAATTCTTTGTGTTTGCTGCTAAATCAATCTAGCACAGCAGGCTATTGCCATAGAAAGAGATTTTAAAGGGGTACCTTGTTTCCAACGAGCACTTTCACGGCAATTTCGCTTTTTTCATTTTCAGAGATCCACTGTTCTACTTTTTCAAAAGATGACCTTTTCGAAGCTGGAAAGAAGTGAGTCCAACAAAATAGCAGGCAAAAGTTACCATCGAAAATGTAAATCGCAGCAGACGCTCCAAGGCAATATCGGAAGAAATACCCTGAGGTTTTGAGATTGCCCATAATTTCCCAGTAATGTATTTGGAAGAGCGTATTATCGTCGGTATACCCTACAACCTAAGTATAGAAACGTTTAACATTTGAGTTCCTCATAGCAATGATTGCTACTCTCGTGTTCAATTCGTCAGACTGTTCAGATTCAGTCACTTTGCCAAAATTAGACGTGATGGCTTTGAAGAAAATCAGTCATTTCAGAATTGAAAAGTAATGTGCGTGTTTACAGTCTAATAATGTCGTCTTCCCAACACCCTTGTCACCTAAAGAGAATGAGGTCCGCTTTCTAAATATTGTTTTTACCAATAACGACAATCTTCAATTTAAAATGGTAGTCCTCTGATTCCATAGTTACTTATAGTTCAGTTGCAAAAGTTAAAAAACAAATAATTCTGTTTCTGTGAATTAGTTGCAAATTAAACAATTTATACACACATTGGATCGTATGGAGGCTCTCTTTATAAAAGTTGCTAATGCCGAATTCACTGTCAATAAGGATTTCGGTAAAAGGATGGACCCTTACATCGTTATCAAATATAATCTACAGCAAAAACAGACTAAAATTGCCAAGGAAGCCGGAAAATATCCACACTTCAATGAGGACTTTACGTTTCCCATCGGTGCTGATAACGTTGTCGTCTTCGAAGCGTTTGACGATGACATTGGAAGAGATGATTTTCTAGGTAAGGGAACTCTGACCGTAGATGACATCAAAAAAAACGGAGGAAATCCTATGAAAGTTGAGTTTGAAGATAAAGATACAAACATAATTGGATTTCTCAACATTCAGGCAAGTCTCATAGGAAAAGAAGAAAGGAAAGAGGCCAATTTTCAGCAAGACTACAATCTTGATGAAAAGCTCGTTCAAATACCAAAGCATGTATCTAATAAACAAGGGGCGAGCTTTCAGTCGTTGAATGCTGAAGCTGATGTATCAAAATCGCAGAAGATTCCCGTTTCGATGTACAGTGACGAATTAACAAAAACCTATGAACAATCAGGACTGAATGAAGCTCTTGCTAGAGGTCTTCAAGAAATTGGCGAAAAAAAACCTGATAAACCTGTTCAATACCTTGCAAATTTTCTTTTAAATTATACAAGGTAGTCATACTGCATTTTCCTTTTTGGCATTAGTAAAGAAAATAGTGAGTTTACTCAGCTATATTGTCGAGCTATATGTGTGTGTGCTTCTGCCTACAATTTGATTTTCGTGATGCTTACAAATCTTAGTACATAATTGAGAATGAAAAGAAAGAACCTCCAAAGAAATTGCTGACGGCCATATCAGTAGGCTTGCAGTTAATGCGAGTTGCGCTGATTGAAATCTATCAACAAAAAGCATTTTATGCATGTATCGTTTCATGTGTTGATTCATTTTAACGAAAACCTAATAAGCTACAGCAAGAAATTTTTCTTAAGAAAATTTTGCTTTTTTCCTACATTCAACAAAGTGTCTAACTGTGCAGCTGTTTTTATCACTATAATTAGTAAACACCAGTTATCTTGCCTATCTCTTCTACATCTACAAAAATGATAAACATATCAAAAGTGAGAAGTTGTGAAACAAGTTCCTATTTGGATGATACATTTGTTTTTCTATCTAATTTGAAGAAGATCTGCTGTTTTTGTGGTTTTCTCTGATTCAAACCCGTCTGCATATTTTTTTCAAAAGTTTTAAAATCTGTTTGCATCCTCGTTTTCAGTGCGTTGTCGAGCAATTTCCCTTCTTCGGACACTAATAAATCTGACATCGCCTTTTCAAGTTTAATCTTAAAATCGCTCTCAAAGGCCGATGCGATGTTCTCCATTTTAGAAAATTCATGTAGATTTTGAGCGAACTGACCTGAGTTTTTAAGTAATTTGTTTTCTATAAGGGCTCGAACCAAATGTTTTTCTTTCTGTCGGATTTCGAAGTTTTTTTGCATATTGGAATACAATATTCCTAGCGGTCTGATTTGTATAGAATCCACATGATTTTTTACATGCTCAATCAGTGATCGCCACAGCTTAGGATTCAAGCCGTGTTTCAACGAATATAGAGAAGCAAGTCTGGCAACTCGATTTGGATGAATTGATTCAAAGGTCGCAGCGATTTTATCTTCCAAAAGGTTCCAAATCGAATTATCGCCCTTTTTACGATTAGCCAAGTTCATTGCAATAAGATAGAGTTCGTCACCATTCAGATTCTCTTGTTCAAGAATAACCTTACTACGGGCCATACATGCATTCCAAAACTCGGGAGACCCTTGCTTCGATTCGATGTAAACATGCATGATCTTAAAAAATATTTTTTTTGAAGCATTCTCTAGGCAAGCTGTGTTCCATTCATCTAACTGATTTATGAACTTTGGTCCTCCCACATTAGACTCAACCATTTTTGCAAGCAGCTCGCCTATAAATTCTAGATTAACTAAGTCAGAATGCCTTTCTTGGAAAACCAAGGCTATTTCCTTCCAAATTTTTGGGAACTGCTCATGATATCTCACCAAGCCGAGCCCAATCTTAGCAACACTATGGGACTTGAAGTTTTTCAAAATTTTCGAGCAATAATGATCATAATCCAGAAGCACTTCGGATGAAAATTTATCTTTTTGCTTTCCAATAACGGCTGAAAGAAAAACGAAGGCATCTTCATTCAATTTAGGCAGCTCTTTCAGAAAAATTCTATTTAATACTGTCCAAAACTCAGTTTCAACAATAGGATCGTCATCATCGATTCTCGCAAGTGAATAAGCTGCGAGATGCAAATCTTTGGGATCCAACTCAATTCCTTTCACAACTTTTCGTTTCAGTTTCCTTGTGAGCTCTTTCGAAAGTTCGTCTATGGGTGTTCTACCCAGACACCAGAATAAATGTCTGAGATCATCTCCGGATAGTTGGTCTATTTTTAACGAAAGGACTTCACGAATTTGGTTAGAAATTTGAGGCTCAAGTTGATCTGTCTTTACAAGAGCCCAGAATAAGGTAGACACATTAGAAATCGGTAGACTGACAACATTTTCTATGGCAAAACGTTTGACTTCATTCCAAAACTCATTTGATCCAGAATCATTGGAGCTGAAACTCCATAGGATGGAAGAAGTGGACTTCTCGTCGCCGTTATGAATCATTTGCAGCGCTAATTTCTCTACTAATCCCCTGAGTTGCCCCTTGAGCCTTTTCGTTCGGCATACACCATCTACAAGCATCAGTAAATGTTCCTTGTCAAGCTGCGAAAGTTGATTTTTGCTATCCAGGATTCTTTTTTCAACAAGCTGCCAAACCTCATCACTCATCATATTTATTTTTCCGAAACTGTATACCAGAAGAGAAATTGTAGGCATGCTGATCTTGTTTTCCCCTTGCTCATTGAGGACAACTCGAATCTGATCGGTGAGAAAATGCTTAATCTCATGGGATCCGATGCCTAACTTGGTAAAGCAATACAGGAAGCTCGCCAATTCGTGTAAGTCGAGATTGTTTTGCTGCATTATGTTTTTTTCAATACGATCAATTTTAAATGGGGGAATGTTCCTGTAGGCATAAGACCATAGATAGGCAATGAGAGAGTTAGTGTTGATATTGTCAAACAATTGCTCGATCGCTTGTTCAAAACCATCCCATAATCGCTTTGTGCCCTTTCCTGCTAGTGCGAAGGACCAAATAAAAATTACGAGATTTTCTGATGACTTTGCATCATGTATCCATTTATGTATTTCTATCTCTATTGGATCCCAGACTCGATCTAAATAGATTCGTTGTTTCGCTAAACTCCAGGCTATGCGTGCTAATTCCTTTTGTGGAATATTTAAAGTAATATCGATGTTTTTTGTGATTGTTTTCCACAGTTCAGGGTCATTGATACCGGCTTTATTCAGGCTCCACATAATGATCGCTTGCTGACTTTGTGAAACTCGATGGAAATTATCCAGAAGAAATGATTGAATAGAATCGGCAAGAGAGCCCTTCAAAAGTTTGAGATTTGCGATTGACCAAACAACCTCACCAACATTATTTATATCTAAATCTTGTATCCCATCAGTGAAAGCTTTGCTGAGCTCGTTTAATTCTTCAGAAGAAGCAGGTTTCTCTGAAAGAATGATTTTCCGAGCTTGCTGTAAAGTTTTTGTGATTAGATCGTGCGTTGGGGATAAATGTTGATTGCTATCATCAGTAAGGATATCTTTAGGCGCATATTCAACCGCCAAATCCAATATCTCATAAAAATGCAAATTCCTTTTGTGATTCGTTACTGACTGCAGATTCTCGGAAAAATGTGCAAGAAAGAGCTGCTTTTTCATACATCCACCGATTTGATACTTGGAGAAATTGATATATTTTGCTGCATTGCGAGCACTGGATTTGGATAGTAGCATCATCTCTGAAAAAGTCCTTCAATTCAGTTTAGATATATTTTTAAAAATTGCTTAAGTCGGTAAATTATATTAATTTGGAATTTTGAGTAGTTCTTGATCTTTAGTCGGAGAGCTTACAATTGCAAGGAGTTTCTCTGAGAGAGCGTTCAACCAAATTAAGGTAATTCTAATCATTTACACATAGTATGAGACTTTGGGCTGTTGTACATCCATGCAGAACAGTCATCAATCGATATTGTAAATTCAAAGAAGAAATTGCTATAATTTATTTAAGTATATACACCTCTCTGCTCAGACAATTTATTATCATTGTGGAACTGGAGAAGAAACGGAATGTTGAGGATTGGAAACATTGCTTATTCACCAAAATAATAATATATAATAAAGGAACCAAGGCGAATTCGAAAAGGACCAAGCTAGTTTACATTAATCTTCTCTACATTCTAGCATGAAACTATTAATAATATTATACTAATGAAAGCTCTCAAGATTGTTGCGACGCTTTTTGTTTTTCTGGAGAAAATTTATGCTTCGATATTTCAGTTAAAAATAATCCTCTTAACTAACATGTTAAAAATTGACGCCAAATACTATGAAAAGGTGTTTCAGGGTAAAGTTTTTCAACCTGGGATGCATATAGTAGGTGCATCTGTCAAGAACGCTGCTCCTCCAACAAATCTTATTGAGTTCTGTGTCATTTATCCCAGACATGCAATTTACATCGGAAAAGATCCATTGCATGAAGTCGTATATTTTACGCGAGAGAAAGATAACACAATCACAGCTAATTACACTACGCTCTTCAAATTTGCAAACCATAAACCCTTGCTTATCGCCGAATACAATAGTGGGCCACCGACAGATCTCTTTACTGATGGCTTTGTGTATGAGGATATACCAGCTCCAAGGTTAGAAACCGTGAGACTGGCAATTTCTCTTGCTGAAGAGAAGAAAGTAAAAGGTTGCTGGTTTTTTGGCAACCATAGCGAATCCATTGCTCACGCGTGCGTCATTGGCAATGGAAAGCTAAAGACCATATTTCTATACAGATCCCTTCTTGATGGTGCTATTGAGGTGAAATCAGACCATGGGCTTCAAATCCTCTGGGGAAATCTTTGTGTCAATTATATTAGTCTCATCAACAGTGGACCAGAAGCCTTGTGGAAAGCAGGACATTTAATCGGTAATTTTATTAGGTTTAGCGAGGATTTCTGCGCATTTCATAAAATTGATGAGGTGTTGGCTTGGGTGCTGACAAGAGATTTTCAGGAATTTATTGGCAAAAAAGACGACACAAGAGTATTTGGCGAACATTTGAAAAGAGTAAAGAAGACTGCAGCTCGTCTCAACTGCCTTCCTTTAGTCTTTTTTGAGAGGATAGCTGAAGGCATCAGTGATATGAGCTTTCTTGCTCAGTATATTAACGAAACATTGTTGGGAGTTAAAGAAAAGCTTGATCTTAAAATGCAAGTTGTTCATTTCTTGCTCACATTGTCTGTTTTGCTATTGGTGACCTATTACGACAAGAAAAATTCTTATCCAAGCACCAAATTCAAGAGACCAACCCAAACCGACACTTTTCCTGAATTTCCTAAAATGACTTTGCGAGAGGTATTCCCGTTCAAAGCTTTTAGCGGATACATTGAAGCAATTGAACGTAGAAAATCCCGATCGCCTTTGAGATCACCTTCCAGAACATCTTCAAGATCTCCTACTAAATCAACTCCATCTGAGTTTCTGTCAAAATCCAGAGCGTATTAAATCAGCATAATCAGGATTGTTGGCATACGTATACACATTTTCTAGTGAATTACCATAAATTTCCTTAATTTGTCTTCGTGCTTTGGAATTTCTATATCTAGCAATCTAAAATTAGACACTTAAAGCTCAAGGAAATTCTCTAACTTCATACTTTAAAAATTTTTGGCTGTTTAGACTTGCCACTAGCTACAGCAGAATTACTCCAAAAAAACTTAAAATTTCAGGAATTCGATACTGCCAACTGAACAGATAACTTTGAAGAAATACATATTTCCTGACCTTGCTGGCTTTGAAAGTCTAGAAAGAAGAAACTTTGCCCATTTAATCTCGTTAATATTGAGAAATTTCTTGAAGATTTCATCAGATCTAAACCAGGAACATTTTAGAAAGTTTTTTTTTTTTACAGATAACCTGAAACTCTTCAATCGATAAAACGATTTTGTTGGAACTTGACATGAAAATGGAAAGTCTATCTGCTCTCAACATACAAGAGTGAGAGATAGAGAGAATTAAAATAAAATTTTGTTTTGGATATTCGCTGGATGACTGGTTGCGTCATCATCATCCAGAAGTTTTCAACTTGCAAGGGAGAAAAGAAGAAAAGAAATACTTACTCTAAATTTTTCTCTCTCTCTCAAAATTGCCCCAAATTTACTTGAGAGAGAAAGCAGGACCTGGTTGAATACATTCAGTAAATTTCATTCAAGAAAGTTTTTTCATGTGACCAATGAAATTCCTGACGATGAGCTGTTCGAATATTCAAGTCGCAAATCTAAGATGAAATAAATATGAACTGAGAAATTTTGCTATATTGATAATTGTCACCATAATAACTCCAATCTACCGAGAGAATCATGTTCTTTTGGTGAAGAAAAATTTGATTAAGGATCAATTATATGTAAAAATAAGAAACTCATGACTGTTCAAAAGTGCAGCAAACCAAGTCAATTGGAATAATTATGTTCAAGCTAAATTCTAATTCAACACAGGACACTTACTTTTTATTTGCTTTAAATCCACTATAGCAATCTTACCGTTATTTTTGTTGGCTGCTAAAATCCATTGTCTTCTCTTCACATAAATAATTCGATGGATATTTTTGACTCCGACCTCGATCCAATTAAGAAAACCCGCCAGCACCCCATCTGAAAGTTTCCCCACCCAAAAGTTATTATTTGAGTTCGTGATAAAAACCAAATCTTCTTTGAAATCCACTACAAAACTATTCGTACTTGTGAGCCCCCCTTTGTATTTAAATACGATTGTCTTCTCTACATAAGGTTCTGCAACGTTAAAATTCCAAATTTTAAGAGCCCCATCAGTTGATACGGTCACCATCAGGTTCCTTTCCACATCGAATTCCATTTCATCGTACATGCAGGCGGTATTCCCTCCAAACTCGAAGAGCATATCACCTGACTTGAATTCAAGAACATACACTTGCCCTGTATTTCCGTTTACTACGATAAGCCACTCACGATTTTCAATAAAGTAGAGACGGCTTATATGTGACGAGTTTGGTATTTTAATGTATCGGTCGGACATGTCATTCAAATTCCACATCCTAATATCAGGGAAGAGTCCGTAAGTGAAGGCTACTTTTTTCTTGGAGTAGTATGTAACGCCTAATACAGCAGAACTATGCTTCAATATGACCTCACAAGAAAGTGTGGCCAAATTCCACAGTTTTACCTGAGCATCCTTCGAACAGCTGATCAGGAATTCAGGGCACGTATGAAGAGAGGTGATAGCTAGTGTGTGAGCGCTAGCTACTTTCAATACCGTGGGGGTTTTATCCATTTTGTAGAATACAAGTGAATGATGTTGCTCTCCCTTGATTGGCCCAGCGTAAACAAGAACAGACAATTCGGAAAGGTAAACCATGGTATCTATATTCTTCATATTTGTTTCAAATTGATGACAATTTATAGGAGTATCTTCAGTGAGTCTTTGAGATCTGAAATCTTCTTCATCAAACACCATCTGACGACGTTCAGACAAAGGTCCAATATCAGATTTTCTCAGGATAATAGATTTTTGGCTTCTATTTGTTCGAGTAGGCGTGGTACTTCGTGCATTACCTCCATAGCTGATTCTTTGTTGAGATGTGTTCAAGCTCTCTCTTCCATCGTAAACTGGAGATGTAGACACCCTCGTCTCCACTGATTCAAAAAATTGTTGTTGCTGTAACTTAGGTTTATGACTAGCAATTCTCCGATGCTTATAAACCGTTGAGCGATCATTGACGCTTTTCGGACGGTAAGGGTCAAAGTTTTGAGATTGTCTATCATTGAAATGCGGGGATTTTGAGTCTTCTGTTACAGTTTCTTCTCTTTGCAGCAGTAAATCCTCAAAATTAACCCTCAGTTCCATCAGCTGAGTCTTAGACCATTGAGCGATCTCCTGCGTTCTTGTTGGGATTTGAAGTTCAGGAATGGAGGTGGTGTTCTTTATAACTGAGAGATCTGAAAATAAATCTACGGCTTTCTGAAGTGCATTCTCGTCAGTTGAACCTTTCAATAACTCATCCATCAGTTGATGGTACTGTTTGTGTTGAGCTTTGATTTTCGATAAATGATTAATGGCCACAGATAATTCATCGGTCAGTCTTCCTTTTATCTTCTCTTTAAATTGATTAAGGAATGAAACCATGCTCTCCACGGTCAGCTCAAAAGACGATAAAACAGCTCTTGCTGCTTTCTGCTTGTATTCAAGCTCACTTTCTAGTTGTTTCAGAAAATCATCGAATAAAGTGAGATTCTTTGTTGTTATGAAATTAGAAGGCGAATCTCCAGCTTGAAACTTGAGCATTTCGAGTTCGCGGATACATTCTTCACAAAAAAACTTGAATTTTTGACTGCGGGTTCCATCTGCTTTGTCAAATTTCATGTGGATGATTGGCTGGTGATGAAATTTGCACTCAAAAATTTGGCTGTTATCTTTGCTCATGTTTCGATAGCGCCTTGAGTCCTGCATTTTTATTATTATTTGCTATGAAGTTAAAACTGATATCGCGATAAATTTTATGCTCTGATGAGCTGTTTAATCATTTACTTGTACAATATCACTTTTCTGCTCTTTTCTTTTTTTTTTAGCTCAAGTTTTCGAGAATACCATTGTTAAGTTAAGTATTTTTCGTGAGAAGACTAGTCCTAATTGTCTTAGCATGAACGTTAGGTGGGAATTAATTATGGGAAGCTTACTCAATTCATATGAAAAGATCCTTTCGACAAGTACAAGTCTACTGGTTTGACCTCGAACCTTATTTTACGTTAGACAATTATGAAAGATGTTCGATTTTCGATCAGATCTTAAAACTTCCTGAATATGTGTTTTACTTAAATATTCTAAGCTCCCTCTAGACATCACGCAATTGAATGTATCAGCTTCATCCTTCTCATAATTTCTTTCTCTGAGTGAACGATTCTACATATTTCTGATACAAAATATTCTCGAAAACAAATTTATAGTATATTAGTCAACCTTCAGAGCGTTCGAACTCCTCTCAGTTTTCTGTAATTCAATTTTTTTTCTAATTTTGCTGCTTTTTTTACTGAATTTCTTATTAGAATTTTCAAATTCGAAATAGAATTTCATGTCAGAAAGATTTGTTCTAATATAGAAAGATTGTCATTAATCTCGAAAATACAAAACCAGTATCAATATGAATGAAAAGCTGATAAAAGCCAAGTGCCTATTTCTATAATAGATAGAAAAAAAATTCGATAGATAACAAGAAAAAATCCTTTGAAAATATGGCAACCGAGAGTCATCTACCACTTGTAGGAGGAAAATATGGACATGGAGAAGTGGACAGCAGCGTTGAAACATATCGTCGCTCGCTGCTTCCATCGCAATTTGCTCTTGTTACTCATTTAATATGGACGATTGTTTGGTGGGTCACCTTCGAAGAAACCGATCCATCATCATGCTCAGGACCACTCTATAATTTTGGAAATACAGCAAGGTGGGTCTTGCTAGGTTTCTTCCTCTGGGATCTCATTACTGTGATCGCCATCAGATCCTCAAAAGCCCGCGGTATGGGCAGTCAAATCCCTCTTTATTATAAGACCATCAACTTGGTTTATAACGTAATCACAATTGGATTCTGGGCTTATTCGATTTGGGCGCTTGTTCACAGAGAAGGATGCAAGCACACCCCTCTGAGCACAGCAACTTGGGTATGGGTCCTCATCTATGCGATCTTGCCTCTCATGGCATGCTGCTGCTTGTGCTTCGGAGTGGGCATATTTGGTGGTTGTCTCGCTGCAATTTTATAATTGTAGTCAGGAAGTTATGCGATTATTTATCTAGAGCATCAAGCTTGGAGTTGCAAGGATTTGTTTCACACTTGTCCAATAAGTTGGTGTCAATATATGCATGAGATTATGTAAACTCAGTATTCCCATGAAAAAATCTTCCTTAATCCACCTAATTAAACACCTCTTTTTGTAGTATTGTGTTTACTCTGCCGTAGAACAAAAAATATTAAGCCACTACAGGGAAGTTTTGAAAGCAGAGAATGTTTTTATTTTTGATAATGTGTATGCGTGTGTTTGACCCAAATAATTGATTCTGTCTTCAATATTTCGTCTTGATTTAGTTTATTTCAACGTAGAGTCAGTTGAATCAGTTTGTAGTTATTAATTAAAAAAAAGTTTTCCTCACTATAGACACATCGAATGCAATTTCTTATTTACTATGCTTCTTTTTTTTCAATAATAATGGCAAGTCATTTTCGTTGTTGAATTAAAATTTGATTCACTTACTCTTTATGCACAGATTGTAAATTTTTCACTTTTGCAACTTATCGTACCTTTAAATACAGTCTCAGTTAAAGAGTTAACACTAGCTAAACGGAGAAAATTTTGAGAACTTCTCCAACACTTGATACTATGTAATCCGAAGATGGCGAAATCGCAATTAGATCATTACCGACTAAGGAAAAATGTATTAATAAAGACTGCCAAAGTGATACAAAAAGCTTACTGAAATTGTGGGCGTGGTGAAACTCAGCAATAGCTGATCTTGAATTCAGATCCCATATTTTGATGGTGCAATCTCGTCCACCGCTCACAAAGAACTGTGAGTTTGGAGCAACTCTGATCGATGAAACGTAGTCTTTATGATGATGCTTGATTGAGTATGCAAGGTCAAATCCTTCGAGATTCCAAACTTTAATAGTATCATCATGTGCGCCGGTTAAGAAATATTCTCCATTAGGTGTAATGTCTACTGTGTAAATTCTGCCTAATCAAACGAATTAGTCTTCAGAGACAGACAACTTTAAAAAGTTACTGTCAGAGTGAGCGTTTTCAATCACATGGATATTTCTAATAGTTTCAAGCTCAAAGATCCTAATTGTATTATCTCCTCCGACTGAAATGAACAACTTGCCTCCAGGCTGAACGGCGAGCGAGTACACATCCTCTATCATGCAAGTTAGCAAGAATTCCTTTAAAAAAAAAAACTAAGAAAGTTACTTTTGTGTCCGAGGTCTGTAAATGCTTGAATACAGGTGCCTGATAGCGCATTCCAAAGTTTGACATGTCCCTCTCCTCCTCCAGACAAGAGTGTAGTGGAATCAGGTGTATACTTCAATGTGTTAACTGCGCCTTTTGATAATTATGGCTAAATTATTCATCGTAGATAAATTTAACCATACCAAGATGAGCGTCATTAATTGCTACCAGAAGCTTCATAGTTTGAGCCTCCCATATTTTAATTGATCCGTCTTTTGAACTAGAAGCAATATAATTGCTATTTGGAGAAATCGCCACAGAAATAGTGATATCTTGTCAAACGATGTGAGTGAAGGAGGGGATTAGTGTGGTTATTACCAGAATGCGCGTTGTCACTCTTACTCATCAAACTACGGGACTTAACATTCCACACCTTAATCGAGGGAACTGTGGCAGAAGTCACCAAGAAATTCTTATTTGGGGAAATTGCGACAGACTGAATATTTACTAGGATTTGATAGATGTTAAAGTAACTTTTAAGAAGGGAAGAAAAAATACCATGACTGCCGGAGAACCCAGTGTAAGCAGAGAGCGAGTAGCTTCGAACCTGGCCTCCACTTTTAATATATTGGAAAATATCTCTATTCGGTACAAGCTTCAATATTCAATTCGAAGTTTAGAAACCAAAAAAAAGATGGGAAATTACACATTCCGTGATGTTTTGGTCGATCTCCTCCAGATAAGTCTCGAGTTTTTGAAGGAAAATCTTTGAAAGACCTTCAATCTCTTTCATCTTTTGGGATTGGTTTCTTTTGAAGTCATCAAGCTTTTTAAACAGTTGGCAATATTCAATGACTTTGTCAGAGTCCTCAGCGAGAGTGTTTTCTTTCTTAATTTCAGTCAAGAGCACTTCAAGTTTTTGGGTAATTATTGATATTTGGTCTTTGTTCATCTCTGCGCCTCCCAACTCGATCAAAAATGATAGCACTTTGTCTTTAAACTCTGCTTTCTTTTGATTCAACTCTGAGATGAGCTTGTTGAAGTTGTCATCGACTTTCGCAAGGAGGGCTTTTACACGAGGACTTTCTTGGATTTTCTGCATGTCGCTAACACTCATGATTGTGCTATAGATTTCTTTGATAGCGTCCTCGGTGAAACAATCTCTAACATCCAAAGCATTCTGGTAGAAGCTTTGTGTCATGCAATAGGTGCAAAGGAGCTTTGGAAAAAGATTATCGAGCTCTACAGCAGCAAATTTTTTATTGTGCTCTTTGCAAATGAATGCTGTGGGATCGAAAGCTTGGGTTTCCATTTCAATAGAAATGATAGGATTTGTCAGACTTTTTGGATATGATAATGTATGTATTTTTATTATCTGTGAGATTAATGTGCTCTTAAAGCATTAAAATCGTTCAGTAAATTAAACAGTTTTTTCTGGAACTATCACTTATGAAAGCTATGAACTAGATGAAAGGGTGAAATGAGAGAAAAGAAGAGTGTGATGGACGATCACTATGAGAAACTTGCTAATTCTTGTAAGAGAGTTGAGAGGCTGTGAAAGTAGATAGTTTCGGAACTATGAGCTGTACTGAACGATTTGTTTTAATTCCAAAAAGAATTAAATAAAACTAAGTCCAAGAACTAAGGATCTGAGCATCAGAAAAATTTGATAGGGTTCCAACTGAGGATTTGTTGAGATAGAACATTCATAACATTGCTTGATTGATCTCTAAGAACGAAAGAGATGAAAATTGAGATAAAACCTAAATTAAGAGAAAGTTTAAGTTCATTGTCAGTGCGAAGAGAGGTCCACACAATTTTGATAGAGCTGCCGATTTGAGCTAGCAGTTTCACTGATATTAAGAGTTAAGAAGAAGACTATAAATCGAAGAAATTTTTTATCAACCTTCTGCCAAAGAAAAACTCAGAATCGAATGATTATGAACTTAAAAAAAGTAGAATCTCCAAGTTGCATTCGAGTTAAAACTTACTCCAAGCTCTAGTTTGTTGCTGCAAGATAATAAACAGCATTTAACTTGAAGATTTTCAATATTCTGTGCTGAGAGAGTTTATTCAAATCTTCAAAATGGAAAAATTAAAAAACTTTTACTATAGAAGACGAGCCTTATATGTTATTTGGCTTGTAACTGAAGCAGAATCCCGCATGAAGTTGGTAGTATAGTTTCGAATCTCCATGAGCAATAGCTCTTTAATATACATTTTGCGGTTTACTCAAATAGAAGTACATAATAATTAGCATGCAGAGTTATAGAGCGTGAAATACCTTCGATTCACTTTTTAGGCTTTTTTGAAGTTGTAGGTCGTTGATCTAAAATAACGAAACACCAATTGTTACAAAAATGTTTTTTTAAAACAGTTAATGGGTTCAATTTCAGTACTAGCCTATAAAACTTGTTATTTGATTTTCAAGAGTTTTCTAAAAGTTAGCAAGGCCAAAACATTATTTGCCTTCTGTGCAAAAGTTTTTTACTAAATTTCGGGAAAATAAAAAAAATTTCTACTGATTTCATAATTATGAACGTAATTTTTTCCATCAGAGCGCCCGGTTAAAAGAACTGCGATGCGAAATATTATTGAGATCTCTCAAGCAAGTCGTTTCGCAGAAAATGCCTTATTTAATAATTGCACTGCAATAATTTGGGAATTGCCTAGGATAGATATCAAGAATCTCATCTGAAGGAAAAGAAAAGTGTGATTCAGAGAATGAGAAGGAATAAGAACTCACGGAAAAATAATTTGAGTCGGCTTCAAAGAATATGTTTTTAAATGCAATCCTGGTTTTGTTCGATACCTATTTCTTAGTTACTTCATTTTATCAAGGAGAGCTTTCACTGGCCTACGAATTATTGTATCTACATTAAATTTTCTTTTCATCAGGATAGAATATAATGAGTGTGAAAAACCAGAAATAAACTGAAGTGGGACAAAAAAAGTTGAATGGACTTTAGGACATATACAATTCTTTTCATTTAAGCCTCTCTTTGTTGAACATAATATAAGACCCTAAAAAATTCTGAGACAAAATATCGAGCAGATGATAATGATAATAAGTTCGGCAACTCGGAGCTTGCTAACATTTTTCAAGAACCATATGCTTTTTCTCTTTGAGCGAATCGTTTGAAGTTGAATTTTCGCTGGCACCCATGAGCATTCGATGAGCCAACACTTTCAAAGGCCAATATCAAGATTCTTGCTACTTTTGGAAGAGAAGTTTTTACATATCAATTTTTCAATGTGTTTGCTCTCTTCATTGAAAGAAGATTGGTTCAATATAGCCATATGTGCAAAGCCAGGTCAGTTATACATTTGTACTGTTGCTTAATTCTGTATTTGTTATCGACTTAGTCTTTTGCTGAAGAAAAGCTTCTTGAGGGCTCCTAAGCCTTCACGCTGTCAATGAGGAAAATACAGTTAGTACTGGCCTAGGCTTCGTCTTTTTTAGTTTTTGGTAGGTGTTAATGAGAAAATAAATTTTTGTCATTGAAACAAGAAGAGTCGTGTATACATTGACTATTCTAATACAAAACTCTCTCAGGTATTTCTCTATCGTGGTATTCTTTCTCCTTTTGTTATCTTTCTCGGAAACAACTTTTCTTAGCACTAACAATCAGAAAAAGTGATAAATGATTCAGACTGTTCATTCTCCTCAGTTTGAGGAAAATTTCTCCTTGAAGTTCACTATTATATTGGAAATAATTTCCTGTAATGGTTATATACCTATAAGCGGCTAGTTGAGCAGGCACTTTTCTTTGTAGAGGAAAAGTGAAATGGCGTTTGCGAATGGTGAAGAAAATTGCTTTAGACATCATCAGGAACAGCTTGCGCGAATACAAATTTAGATGAGAATATATTTCAGTTTTTCTACTGAGGATATTGTGAACTCGCTGAAAGTAACTTCATCATCTGACTACTATTAATTGTAACGGTCCCGCCTCAAAACAAATTTGCTGAGATGGCGTTTCACTTAGAACGATTCACATCTATCTCGACTCCGTTTTAACAATAACCATTATAACAGGGCAACAACCCTTTGTTGCATTTATGTGTAAGGTGAATCTCGACATTTTGAAATGGTTTCTCGATGAAACTTGAGATAAGTGACATAACGCATCCTGTGCAACTCTAAGCTGAACTAAAAATTATCTGTTTTAGCGATCAATTTTTCGAAAATAGCAATTAATTTCAAATAGTTGAATTAGAAGATCGAATCAATCCCCGAATCTCAAGAGGTTAGTCAATGTGCGATACGACAACAAGCAAGATCACGAAGTTTAATTTCTCTCGCTTTGAAGACGAAGACGAAATTTATACAAAAACCCCAAAAAATTTCCAATCGCTGGACTTAGATTCGATAAAATCTTCAGATGCGGAGCAATTTAAGTTTCGAGGTCTGGAAACCTATGACCAAACTCCTACAGCCACTGGCCCAATGAAAATTATTCAATCTGGAACGATTAGCAGTTCAACTCTTGTCTTAGTTTCTACGTCTCTCGGCGTTGGAGTGTTATCTCTTCCTTATGCATTTCAGCAAACAGGACTGTTAAATGGGATCGTCGCATTACTAATGGGTGGGTTCATTTACTGGTGGTTTCTTCGTGTTCTTGTAGAAGCATCTTATAAGCTTGGAACTCATGAGTTCTCAGAGACCGTCTCAAGAACTTTGGGCAAAAGGGGAGCCAAACTATTTCAGCTAGCATTTATCATTTATATTATTGGATGCTTGATTAATTACCAGATCACAGCGGCGTCTTTTGTAACGAATCTGCTCGTACAGTTGGATTACCATGCCGAGGAAGCTCTACATGCTCATTCAAACTTCTCAAATTTTAGAGTCCTAATTATCGCTCTTTGCAACTTAGCTTGCATTCTTCCAGTGTCGCTTGCAAAGAGTCTGTACCATCTCCGGCACACAAGCGCTCTGATTGTAGGAGTAGTAATTTACACGATCATCATCATACTCATCCAAGCCCCGTCTTATATTGCCAATGCGAATGAAGCTGATCAAGGGATTCTTTGGACTTGTTTCAATCCCTCTATCTTCTCAACTTTTGCTGTAATGCTATTCGCATATAACTGCAACACTAACCTTTTTCCGATTCGTATGGAATTGAACTCACCGACAGAAAACAGAATGAAGCGAATCTGTGATCGAACTATTTCAACAGATGGATTCATTTTTGGAGTGATTTCTGTTGTCTCTTATCTATCTTTTAGAGGTAGCACAACGCCTATAATAACAGACAGACCAGCGCTACCTGGAACAACTGACATCTTCATGAACATTTCAAGAATTCTACTCTGTTTAAGTGTTATGTTTTCCATTGCAATTAGAATTCATCCTTGCCGGCAACAAATTCTTTTCTTATGGGGATTGGGGAAAGAGGAACATCATCATGGCTACCTGAACAACCTATTAACTATTCTACTTGTATCCGTATCAGCATTAATTGCGATGATATTTCCGAGTGTCTATGACTCTGTTACTATCGTTGGAGGTTATGGAACAGTACTAACAGGCATCTTGATCCCAGGTATGGTCTATTTAGCAAGCACGAAAGCAGATAGACCAATGATGAAAACGCTGATTACTTATCTACTGATGATTCTAGGAACGCTCATGGGTTTTACCGCTGCAACCTTTACTCTTCTGAAACGATTGGACCTATATCGTGTTCCAGAATGCGGAAATGCATAGCAGAATACATGTAAACATACATATAGCTAGACATTTCAGGATGATATTACAAGCATAATGAAAGACATCAGGTGTAGTTTATAAGTTACGATTAATATTGTTCAGCATATATATATAACCTATACAAAGCTCAAGCTCATTTTTGGATTACTTCTTTTTTATTTCTAGTGAATCAATGAAATTTAAGAGAATTGAGAAGTTGAGTGGTTCTGTTGTCTCTTTGGTAGATTAAAACTTTTTCAAGCTTAGGTAGTTGACACTTAGCATGAGTAGAATGAAGTTGCTGACTCTTTATAAAGTTGAAAACTACTGATTATCTGTTATTCTATCTGTAGATGATTCATTTTGAACTTTATTCTGAGTTGAACTTGAAATAGTTATCGTGAAAATAAAATAAAAAAAAAGACAGAAGCATTCTCTCTCAAAATGAAAATAACAATATATATAAGCTCGAAACAATTTACAGGTTAAGTTTATTAAAGTGAATAAAGATTCTAACGAGCAGAAGCAAGTAACATCTGAATCAAGGCCTATCTGTTCGAAATCCTCTATACTATAGTCCGTTTCATTTCTGACTGAATTTGTTGAGATTTGTGTAGACGCCATTCCACCAATCCTTCTTTCTCTCTTGGTATGTGCCTTTCGGCTTGCGATCTTTTGCCGAAACGACTGGCTTGGTAAAAGGCTCGTAGATCAGCTTAAAAGTCTGAGTTTGTGTTTTGTCAGCAGTGCAGGAGTCTATATTTTTTATATTTGAAGAGTCACGAGCAGTTTTATTTCCAGATAGAGTTGAATTATCCATTTGGACCTCGTCCCGCGGAGACATGATATTCTGAGGCTTTTTTGTAACTTGCAGTTTTTGGATTTCTGGCCATAAATCGATCTTACAGACTAATTGGTTAAAGTCTCCAGAAGCCATGCTACTGGATCTTCCCTTCAAACGCTCACTACCTTTGGTTAATTGTGACGCTGCTGATCGTAAAACTGAGGTTTTCATGCTATATTCTCTTTGAGTTTCGATGCATCCTTTTGAATTGCTTGCAAACGAGGGAGTGGATTGATCACGTTTGAGAGTTCTAGAGTGAATTTTCGTTCCTCTGGGAGTTTGAGTTAAATCTGTTTGTGACTTGCTATTTAAGCTCGTGGTTTTCGACAGTTTTAATCCATGATTTGTCTCTGCTTTCATTTCTGCTGATTGGCTATTTGCGCAATTACTTTTTGCTATATCAGTATCCATGGCTTTTTTCAAATTTGGTGAAATGGTTGTTTTCGTTGTTGAGCTTTTCAGGCTTGTTCTTGAGTCCCATTTTCGGTGCGAAGCCAATTTCACCTGAGCTTCATTATTTTTGGAGCCATTAGTGAGCGTTGGCGTAATCAGTCTTCCTGTTTTCAGTGAAACTGAAGAAGAATTGTTTTGTGGTGTTACACAGCTTTTTTCAGAATAATCAGAATTTCTCGTTGACTTATTCGATAATTTTGAACTTTGATGAAATTCTTTTGAGGAGTTTTCCATGACTGGACATGAGTTCCGAATAGTAGTACTTCCCTCCCCATTTCGGTCTTCGTCAATTAGTATGTTATTCATTGATATGTTCTCGTGAACAAAGTGGTCTTTGGGCGTAGTCTGCATAGATCTAACGGCCTCTATTGAACAAGTTTTCTGAAGATGTGGAGCAACTATGATCGAGATGGAATTATCATTCCTTGGATTCATGTCAGTGCTGTCGATTAATTTTACAGTTATGCTTTGCGGTTGGGAAGATCTGCAATCATTTTGAGTGGATTTTGCTAAATCATGAGCTGATTTGATACTTCCGACTTCGAGTGAATTTTTAGTGTCGTTCTCTCCATTCGTAGATATGATCAACCTAATCTCATAGACAGTTTTGGGCTGAGAATCTGTTCTGCCTGTCGAGATGATTGGAAGATTGCACACCTGATATCCTTTTGGAGACTGAAGTTCGCTTTGTTCTGAATACAGCTGGATAAATGCCGTTGAAGTGGTTCCAATTCCATGTTTTGTGAGTTTCGCTGGAGAATTTCTTATAGAACTTGGTTTCTCCTCTCGAGATGTCACGGGATGAAATTGGTCCTGTGAATCTTGCTTCTCTTCAACAGATAATGAGGTGGTATTTTCTCCTTTTGCCTTGAATTTACCACTTTCTACGTCGTCTTTTTCTTCCTGCTGACCTTTGGTAGATTTGGTAGACTCAAGTTCATTGACTGCCTTAGGCATTCCAAAAATGGCTTGACCTTGGAACTCTTCAGAAGTAGCCAGCTGTCTCAGAGGTTTGTCAATTTGTTTTGTTTGATTTTCTCCCATCCCTGAAAGCGAGCCCACTCTTGCTCTCAAACTTTCTTGCGGAGAGTTTACTGTGCTTTGAAGTATACCATTTATCAAACGAGAGTTATGGGTTGAGCTATTAGTGTTTTCAAGTCCATCAGAATTCGCTTTTGTTGGATTTTTCCCTTCTAATCTTTCCTCTCCCTCGTAACTAATAACATTATTTTCAGGAGCAGACGATTGAATTTCCTGTCTTGTAGTATTTGAAGAATTATTCAATCCTGTCTGTGTGCTTTTCAAGGATTTTCTTGAATTATTGTATTTGCTGCTATTCATGCATTGCGAGAGAATTGCTTTCTCAAACTCAAATTTTTGGTCTGAGAATTTTTGAACTGATGGGGTATAATCTGGTATCCCTGTAATTATCGAACTGCCTCTTCGTCCATGGTTAATCTTTCGAAGTAAGGCATCTTCTTTCGGGAACTCAATGTTATTTGGGTTATTTTCCTTTCCGTATTTGCTATTAAAGTGCTCCTGTTGATCACGCTGAGAATGAAATCCTGCAACTAAAGAAGATGGGTCTTGAATCGGCTGCACTTTTCTTTTCTTGGCTTTATCTCCGTCTATCTCAGAGATTCGTGGACAATTATTTAAGTCTCTATTCGCATTCGTTAATGTATTACTCTCACCGCAGGGTTTCCTTGGATCAGCCCTAAATCCCCGAAATTCAGGAGATTGGTTTCCGAAATTTGAGTTGGTCATATCGGGAGAGCCTACACAGAAAGGAGAGTTCTTGGGAGTCACATTCTTAAACTGCATGAGGTAGTCCGAAAAGGTAGGAATGTTTTTCGAAGCTGACATGCCGTAGAGTTAGTTATTTGGTTTTTTCAAACTATTTTCTTTGAAATTCTAATCAGTTAAAATCGACGCGCAGATTTCATAACTTGCAAAAGGTCTCTTCTCAGAATGCCACGATTTAGTCATAATAAGAAGTGTAGGGTCCCTATAAGCTGATGCAATATGTTCAATGGGGATGAAAGACACGAAATATACCATAGCTAGTGTGTACAATGGTGTTGTTTTCATATATTTGGGAGACTTAGTTGTTATTAATTCACTAGCACTATTCTAAAATTAAGATAATTCAAAGTAAAGAGGGAAATCATTTGAACTCATTGCGGCGTGAAACTCAATGAACACAAACGTTGTAAGACTCGTAAAGATTGTAATTCTGCAGATTCTCTCTCGATACGGCTATGAGAACTGTGAGGATCAAGCGATACAAATTCTCGCTGAGTATGTGATCAGATATTTGAAGAATCTTGCCATCTCAGCAAAACGATACGCAGAATTATGTGACCGGAGTGAAGTTTCACTCTTCGATATGTTCAGAGCTGTCGACAACTTTCATATTCCACTACGACTCCTCAAAGAGCACATGGAAAACCCTAAAAAAGGTTTCGAATTAACATTTATCTCATCTCTGTGTCCCGAAGTGTTCCCAAATGCGAATAGTCAGAAACAGAGAGCTTCCCCTTACTCATTTTTAACGATACAGAACAACTATTTTTCAAAAGGATTCCACCTGCCAATCAAAAAAGATGACAATCGAGAACCCAATCCAGATTTTCCTTTTCCAGATTACTTACCTCCTTTTCCTGAGAAGCACACATACCAAGAGACAAAAATTTCTAAAAGAAATCCCTACACAGAAGCTGAAATCAAAAAGATCAAAAGCAAAAATCAAAGAAATCTGGAAGATGCACTCTGTTCATTAGAGAAAGAGATTGATCCTGTAAAATCGAATGCAATGGTCGACGAAGGGGAAAATGCTATGATGATTGAAGAGAAAGTGAGCAAGAGAAATGATTTGAAAAATCCTTTCAACACGACTTCGAAGAAAATAAAGAGCTTACAATTTAAGGACTTAGATGAACACCAATTTTCTTAAAGACATTTGATTGGTTATATTTGCTTGTTTGAGTGCCTATGTTCTTTTTTTATTCAGATTATGAGTTCTTCCAAATAATTTTCTCTCACTCGTAGCAAAGAGCATTGAGCAGAGACTCAATTGACACTACAACGAAAATTTAAAATATTTTACAAATAGAATGAACATACTAAAAAAATAACCTTTTACAAATTTCTATGGGGTTATTGATGACAGTTGATGACTAGTAAAACAAAATATATTCACCTGATTTGATCTTTGTATTCAAGAAAAATATTGTAAAATATACCTCTATAGAAACCAGGCTTCATGTGCCACATACTCTGAGCTCATATGATTGACTGCTCTGAACCAGAATAAAAGGCAATATCCGCAAGAATTTAACGTCTATTTTAACTTCTCAGTTTCTCAGTTCCACTCTAAGTAAAATTAATTGCTAGCGTCATTTTCGAACATAATGACTCATCCCAATTTAATCATCACTTATCGTATCTTCAGTCTGAAATACTGAATGAAGTTGAAGCTGTGCAAAATCAAGAAAGTGTGAAAAATTCTGTTCCTGGGAAGCTAATTTATTCTTAGTGATTAATCTGAAACTTAAAAGTAATCCTCATATTATTTTATGGCAGAAAAAGCCAATGAGAGCGAGTTTCAAGGTCCAAACCTCGAAAATTTGGAGCTCTTCGTTAAGCCAAGGACTAAACTCAGTGTTGGAAGGAATGCTGCCATCAAATCAGCTGAGCTCACTTTTGATAGAGAAGTCATCGTGTTGAAAAACTTAAGCTCTCTCCAGCCTCTTTCACATTTGATAAACGAAGACGCAATTATGAATAAATTAGGTAACGAATCTTTCACACTTATGTTTTTTCACTCAATCCTTCAGAACAACGAGTCAACCCAATGAGTCGCACTCATATTGGCATGCAAGGAAGACCAATGTACACATATCCAACAAAAGAGAAAAATTTCGAGATTTCAACAAAATCGAAAGGGTAATAATGCTTTAGGCACTTCACTGAGTTCAACTCTACTAGGCGTACGAAAAGCACATACCTCCAAAAAATTTACGCAGATGTCGACATTCCTAAAATGCTGAAAGCAAACAGGTTTGGCAAACCTCCAAAGAAGCCCAAAAGAAGCTTGGATTTCAAGATAAGAACGCTGGAGAATAAGTATTCGACGGTTTCTACGCTGCCAAATGGAGATAACTTTGGATCCATGCTTTTCGGAAGCCACACTCGAATTCCCACACTGTAACACATGCTTCTACTGATAAAGTTTTCCATGATGAGAAATTATGTAGTAGATCGGCATCTTGAGCTTTTAACTTGATATTTGCTAACTTGTAAGCAAATAGGGATGTAAATGTGTGACAATTTATTTTAGTGCTCGTCACTTCAAACGGCGAATGAGTTGGAATGCATCTATTATTATATTTCATATACATATGTAGTAAAACAGAGCTTATTTATTTGCCGAACTCTATATAAATTCATTTAGTACGCAGGGCAATTTTTTTCTAATTGGTTAGATTTTCAAAAATCATAGGCAATCATTATATGAAAATCTTTTTTATATTCCCATAATTATTAATCAGTTTAGGAAACGTAAACGAGATGAAAGCCAACAAAAACGAATTCCTGGGTTTGATTAATTTTACTCAGCTCATATATCGTTAACTCACGCTTTACGAGCAAGCTTTATAACTCTGGCGTTATATTATTTATTAAGAACATCAAGATCCTTGGAGATTGGGGATTGAAGCCTTTTTCCTTGAATTTATCCATTATTAGCCTGTAATGATAATTCCTATATCCGTCCTTCAAATCTTCGAAGTTGAATCTCTTGAGAATAAGAGAGCTTGGAATTATTTTTGTTAAAGCTTCCATATCTGTAATCACAAAGATACACCCAATATGTGTATATGTGAGGAGCTTAGGATGTTGAAACAGGACCTGCCCAAGCGCTGTCTCTATTTCTTTATCTTTGCAATCAGGTTCAGTCCAATAACAAACGTGGTTATTTTCTCAGTTCGATTTAAGACTCGACCCCCTCAAATTTTTTTTCAACTTTCGGGGAGTGCTAAACAGAGCAAGAATCTTACTTGAAACAAAGGCTTAATTGAATGAGGGCTTTAAATAGAGCCAAGAGAGTAATCAATACACCATGGAGTTTTAGGTAGAAAGATGTGAGGAAGGGAGTGATTTCAAGTATTCTTTCTGGAGGGAGCGGATAAGGTATGATTTGTCAATGATGACTCTGGTACGTCTATTTCAAAGAGGTTTGTTTTGTAAGAAAACGTGTTTGCCCGTGATGATAACTCAATCAGTTATCAAATAGGATCGTTACCTGAGACGTGTCACTGTAGTGTGCTAGTTTATCACCGTTTCTCTTGCGATAAATTGCTAATTTTTCCTGACTTTTTACAACAATTTCATGGAAAGTGACACAAAATATGGATACACTCAAGTGATTGAAGTTTAAGAAATAAGTAGCGAGTTACCTTTAAAAGAGGTGATGACGAAACTGCTTGAAGATATAATTATGGAGAAGTGAGATGAAGCATTTAATTGTTCTGATTCTTAAAGAGGAGAAAACATCTCCTAAATTATTAATGGCATGCAGACACATGGTAAATAAACGTCTTATTGAGTATATATAAACTGCTCTCGACTGTTTTATCATAGTACAAGTTAATTATTTGGGTGGTATAATTTCCCATCAATCGTTCTATGCAAAAACTCGCAAGAAAGAAGTTTCCAGCTAATTAGGATAAATCTATTGTCCCCAATCATTTTAAATATTTGGTTTCTTCTTGAAACTTCCAGGAAGGATATTCTTCTTTTCAATCGATCTTACTATCCATTTGCAAAAATGAGACTGTGATAGATGCTCTCGAAAAATCAACTTTCCACAGCGTTTTTTCCATCTGAAAGTAGAAGAAATCTTCTCCTTTGTAATCGGAACATTTAAACAAACAAGCAGAATTGGTCTTTTGTATTTTCCAGATTTTGAATCTTGTACCCTGCTTCAATGCTATGCATATTTTCTGTCCAATATCTTGGCCATCTTTCGCTTGGCGATTTGGAACAGTATCTTTCACAAATGATAATATTTCTATTTCATTTCCTTCTTTTTCGCTGCCTCTATTACAAGCTCTCGTAATTGTGACATCTGGAATAATAATGAATTTATGGCTAAAAGAACCTCTGAGATAGCTCGAAAAAGAGCCAATAGATGAAGCATTTATAGTGGTAGCGACCACTTTTTGGAGCCAATCGAAAAGAATAATCTTGCCACTTGCCGTTACCAGTACAAGCATCTTCTCATTGCTTAAATATTTAATTGAACTAAAATTGAAATGTCCAAGTCCAACCACATATTGAACATGTCGAGTCTTCCCAGCATAATACAGAGCTATTATTTTTGAGGAGCGTCCAGCAGCAACCAAAATATCTTCTTTGGAGATTTCGTCTAGACAAGTAATTTCAAAATCAACTTCAAAAGTTTGAGTATGTCGAAATGATCTATCTGCTCTCCAAAGTTTCAAATTTTTGTCCAGACTGCAACTAACCAAGAACTTTGCTTTTGGGAGATATATTAGCGATGTTATTGCATCGTCATGAACGACAAATGTTTTAATTTCCTTGAGTGGTTTTCTTCGAAAAACAGTAATACGTCTTCTTTGATCAGGATTTTTAAATGCAATTGCAAGAAGATCTCCTTGGGAGATATATTCGCAGCAATAAATTCGGAGTTTAGCTTCATTGCTTAGTCTTTTCGACTTGGTGCATATGATTGTGTTGGTTTCCCTGGAATTCAATGAAGATTTCATTTTTGCTTCTATTTTTTTTAAGTGATTTAAGAAGTATACAACCCGAATTTCCGATTTAATTTCGAGTAAGGGTCAGAATCAAAATGTTCAGCCATATCCCCCTTTATTCAATTCATATATTTGTGATTTCTGCTTCCCTGTTGCATTGCCAAACGAAAAGTTATCATTACATTGAGATGTTCATTCAAAAATTTAGCGGAAAGAGTGGCCTCAAGTCAATTTACAGGATAAATAAGTTCTACCATTTTCTCAGAGAAATACGTGGCTAAATTCTCTGAAAATATTTCATCTGAATTGGATCTAATTGCTTCGCATATTCATTCCCTCTATAGGGGGAGAAAGCACTAAACTATTCAAGCTATTCCAGTTTTTGTATTTATAAGAAAGTTATTGTATCCAACTGATTGGAAGTTTTTTATGCTAGGTCTATTTTTTCTATTATTCGCTGAAATTTTTGGTTTTTCGTAACAATATGGGTTTAATGCAGCTATGTCCTGATTAAACAACGTAGGTTGGTAGAGTCATTGGCATTCCTCTTTGAAGACTAGAGATGAAATGTTAACATAATGAGTGAATGAAAGGAACAACTGTACCTTCTAACGTAGTGGTAAACAAAATCTCCCAGTATGATCATCTGAATCAATTGTGCGAGCATGACTACATGTCCAACATAAGACTTCATCTGATCAGTTTCAACATTATTAGGCGAAGATTTTTTAAGAAAATATTACAATTCCGAAGCCTTCACCATGAACTTCATTCAGTTCATGGAAAGAGAAAATCCAAAAAATAAAGGCTAGCAGTCTCGATAATCCTTGACTTGCAACGTAATGTGAGGTGAATGCTTCAATTTCTCCACCCTAGATTGAAAGCGAGATATGTCACCATCAGCAACGTTGTTAATTAATGGCTAATTTGAACCTTCTTCGTGAATAGGTAGATCTGAGGGAACATAGCTACTGATTCCAGATACAAAGAGAACGCCCAAGCAGTCTATCAAATAAGAATTAGTAATTTGATTGAACCTTATTTGGATTACATCAGCCCAGTATGAGTTATTCAAAGAAGGATGGACGAAAAGGGCGAGGATGAAAGTTGGGACAATTAGAAGAACGCAGTTAATCCTGTCAAGGTCCCAGTTGTAGCTCCCTCTAAATTTCAGATGGACCAGGTAAATCATAACTTTTTAGAATAAAGTGAGAGATCATTAAGCCGAAGTGCTTGTTTGGATTTTACTTCCTGAAAGAACAAACGCAGCTGCTTCCACAAGTCTGTACACGAAATCTCCGCTTGAGTCATAGGGAAGATAACTAGCACATCATGAGCCATTCTTATAAATGTATGGTTGTAGTAACCCCTCATAGAAGAGAACGGACAGCGTCTTAAAGAAGAAGCAAAATCCATAGCAGATGAGCGTCTGGAGAGATAATCCACTGCAATTGCCAGTCCTGAGGACTTTCAGAGTAATGAGGAGAAATCCGAACATCTGGATCGTTCCTGAGAGTGTCAAGCAGAACGAAAAATCTCCATCTGAGAACATAAAGTAAACAATGATGATTGCGACCACAAGGAGACCCTAGGTTAGAAATTTAAGGATCAAGCATGCTGGTGAGGAGAGATTACCCAATAAATAACATCTTTCTTGTTATTTTTTATAAAATGTTGGAATTTTACGGGATCTGTCAATATGCTTTTGACTTGATTGAGCGTTCGGTCAAATGACGACATGCTTTGAACAATTTTAAGCGCAAGTTGAGATGATATATCTTTTTGCGACCAAATAAATCTGTTAACACAGCAAACTTGATTATTTGATTTAATTATAGCGTGACTTAATATGAACACGTATGCCCTTTGCTGAGCTGCAATGTCACAACCAAATATTATTTTCGAGCCAAAAATATTTTTGAACTCCGAAAACGCTTTCTCTTCTATCTGAGCAGTTTCTCCAAACATTTTAGCCCCCACAAAATCAATTGGTCAAACACATTAATTCATAGATGATGTAAATAACAGGTCTCAACTCTTATAAATCAATAATTCGATTGTATCAATTCTTTCTTATAAATTCCTTATGGGAAGCAGCAGAATTGGTAAAGCGGTCTCACTTTCAAGCTCAGTTGTTTGCATTTGGCAGATGAAACGTAAAATATATATGCATTTGTTATGAATTGATGAGAAGAAAGGTTTTCTCATCTCTTTTTTTTGTTTTTTATTTATTTAATCTTCTTCTTATATGTATTCAAATTTGTTATTGACCTTTCTCTTCACAGAAGCATCGAAGACCTTTCCCATATAAAAAAAAAAAAAACCGGGAAGAAGAGACAATATAGCAATCATAATATTTTCTTGATATAACTTGTTTGTAAGAGCGTTAGCTGTCCATTTACTGGGGTTGAACTAGTTAAAAGTATAAGAGAGTTAAAACTCGATTTTCATTTCATAGTAATTACCTGGATGAACTAATTCTTCGTGAGCCACGAGGGAGAGTGGTCTATCTGAATGCCCTCTTCTGGAAAGATAGCTCGACATGAAGACAATCAGGCCGATTAAAACGAGGGCTCCGATTATAATAGCGATAATCCAAATGAGGCCATTTCCTTTTGGTGCCATCTTGCCTTTGAATGCGAAGAAGACCTCGCTGTCAGTGTGGTCTTGACCATTCATTGAGATTGTAACTGAGGTTTGCTTCACATAGATAGAAGAAACTTTATCAGAAAGTGATGGCGTTGTGCAAGTGATCTTATCATTGGCTATAATATCAGCTTTAGTTTCTCCCAAATTTCCGAACTTGCAAGTAATAGATGATTGATGGATCGCAGTTTTGTCGAGTACAGTGGAGGCTCCGGCAATGGCTGTTCAAAAAAAAATTAGGGTTGTGATCAAGGAAAAAGAAATCTACCTGAGGCGAAGTTTTGAGTTTTGTCTGAGTATATGGTGACTTTTGTGGTCACGTCGATATTGCCTTCAGCAGGATCGATTTTGATAATTTTGGGGTTTTTGTAATATGTGAAAGTATGGTCTGTCGTCGTGAAAGGATCTAGAAGAGAGAGAGTTAGTTTACAAGAATCATTCATACAGTGATACCGAAAGCATCATCTGCATAGGCAATAGCGAAAGGTACGATGAATGGTAGCTGGGCATTTCCTGGAATATTTGCTGCTGGTGATTTGCAGTGAATTGTCTTTGTATCGATTGTTGTTCCATAGGTGATGGAATTCTGTCCAGCAATACCGAACCGACATCTGGCAACCATGCCTGGGATGAATCCGTATCCCTCAATAATAAGCTAAACGATATGAATGATGAAAATCTAAACCAATAGAAATGAGTTAGTTTACCGGAGTGTCTCCTCTAGTGACACCACTGCTAGGCACAACTTGCAAGAGGTTGAATATGGTAATATTAGTGAAGTTATTTGGTTCAGAGAAATGGTAGCCGTTGAGAGAAACTTGAATGTTTTGTGATGTTCCTTGGACAGTTGGGTCGAAATCCAACTCCCAGAACTGACATTTCATGACAGTGCTTCCTTTCAAGGCGTATCCTTTTCCGATAGTATTTCCGATCTTGCAGGTAGCGTTGATGTTTGCCAGATCAGATTTTAAGTCTGTGACCTGAACTTGAAGTGTTGCTCCGGTCTTAGGGAAAATTTTTGGAGTCACACTGATAACACTAGGTTGCTTGTAGTAAGAGAAACCTCCGATAACTTGATTGAAATCGATTCCATTAAGAGTATAGAAAAGATTCACGTTGCCAGTGTAATTGCTTCCAAATTTAGATTGAGGAAGAGGACATCTATTGAAGGGAAAAAAGGGAGTTAGGATCTGGATTGAAGCAGTTTCTATTACTGGATAT
>ENA-UOTZ01000198-UOTZ01000198.1-compost-metagenome-genome-assembly--contig:-NODE-198-length-50825-cov-8.292248_pt1 | contig 50825 bp, 44 predicted proteins | sample MGYA00238144_ERZ746983 | MGnify/ENA primary metagenome ERZ746983 (study PRJEB28759, sample SAMN06268863) | compost metagenome | isolation source: single cell | place: USA: California, Emeryville, Joint...
AGATACCTTCCGAGACGATAATATTCTCTAATTTGATATCCCTATGGACGACTCCTCGTGAATGAAGATACTGGATTCCGCAGAGAAGCTCTCTCATGATAATCGATGCTGTTTTTTCTATTCAAAGTGAGCCACCAGCAATAATATTAGCGAAAAAAGTGGTTAGGTATTTTCGTTACCATCGAATCGTGTCCTGGAAGCAAGATGATTTTTCAGCTCTTTCCCCTTCACTAGTTCCATCAAGAGGTAAGTTTTCTTCGTCAGCAGATCGATATGTAATTCAAAGACGTTCAAGATATTTTTGTGGAATAATCTTCTGTGATTCTTGTCTTCTTGAATTGTCTAATTTTTCAAAAAAGATCAATGATATCGAATTTCTATCTGTTACTCACCTTCAACAAAAGTTCCTCATCACCGTTCGTATTAGCCACCTTCACAGCGTATTCAGCCGAAGGATTTTCCCTTCTGCAGCATTTATTCACGACTCCAGAACACCCTTGTCCTAAGGTGCCTTTCTTCTCGAAAATGTCCCAGAACCCGCCGCCGAACGTGAAAAAAATCGTTTCGCAGTACGGTTCCAATTCATTTCCTTGAACCAAAGCGTTGCGAATTAGCTCTCCAACATGTTCTATTCGAATCAGAAATTAAATTTTATATCCGAATCAGATTTACTAAGCAGCTCCATATGCTCTCCTCTCTGCACTGATACCTCAGAAACCAGTTTTCGCTCCTTCACCACCTCCAAAAACCGCTGGAGCTGAGGACTGACAGCAAGTTCGTCTGTAGGCAAAAGTTCTTCCATAGAAGCCACAGAATCTAAGCCAATTACACCAATGTTAGGACTCGAACAATTCGTTTGACTTACTCCTCAGGCTGATGCTAGGCGTTGATTTACTCATGTCTCCAGGCAGACATATCGAAAATTTACCTAATTAATAGACGAATATGGGTTAATTTCATATGTAGAAAAAGACTTTACTTTTGAAACTCATTCTAATCTTATCCATGCTATTGCCCCTAGCAAAGGGAAAATCCGCATTAATTTCTGTTAAACTGTGTACAGTGGCAAGATTCATGCATGAATGCTAGGACGGAACGCTATCGTTGCAAACTCTGATCGCGTTGGTTTTTGAATTTTCTATTTCGAACATACTTAAATCTGGAGGATGAGGGCAAAGTTTACCTTGTGTGTCATCAACGTCTGGTATACTAGCAAGACTCATTGTGTATTTACGGAGTGTGTAATCGATAATTTTTTACAAGAGATTAGAGTTCAGTCTAAATATTCTGCGAAAGTTATATTAATAAGCAACCGCTGCGGAAAGTTTTCTTTTAGCGTGTTCCAAGTTTATCGGTTGATAAAATGATTAAAGCTAGTGGTAATAATGTCTACTGGTTGAGAATAGCTCCGTAAAATGAGGAATGTTTCGGACTAATTAACGTGACAGTAAGAATTCTTCAGGTCGAGGTCAGTATAGCAATATTCTACGGGAGTTTTAGTTATTATGGAATTGAACTTTCTCGAAAGGAAATACTGAATAGTGGAAGTGTCCGTAGAATCTTTTTGTTTCCAAAGATACTGAAATTAGAAAATAAAAATCTCGAATATTGCCATAATTTCGGCTTTATTGGCCAGTTTTGTTAGCGAGGGGAAACATAAGGAGAGGAGATAATACTGACGGGTGTAGTGTACAATTCTTCGAGTGTGTGGCTTGGACGGACGAAATTTTCTAGTGTGGAGTGGAGTTTTTTGAATGGAGCTTGTGATATAGTAAACTTTCTATATGGACTGACTTGATAGTATTCTGATCTTGAGTTTTCTAATTGATCTTATTTGATACTGATTTTTCGAGAGAAATCTGAATAAAAAAGGAGCTGCCACGAGTCATTAGTGGAATAAATTAATTAATATATTTTCCAGTAGCCACCAGACAGGAGAGAGAAAAAAACAAAATTTTTTAAGGATTGATACAGGTCAGTAGTCAGACTAAACGCTCCAGTTGAGATTTCTTTAAATTTTATGGAGAAAGGTAAAATTGTTAGAGTCCGCATTTCTTTTATGCTCGGGACGATTTCTTTGCATTGATCGCTTTAAATTGGAGATTTCTTGCTGAAATTCAGATATACAAAATATATATATAAAAGCTCGCTTATTCAAAGCCCAACTTTTTTGTAAAAAAAAGCAAACATGCTAATCATTTAAATTAATGATGACTATTACTGCTAAGGTAGATAGATCCATTAGTGCCATTTAAGAAAACAACAGCTAATATACTGAAATTTAGAATCGGAATGACGGAAATAGATGGTTTAGCAAAGAACTTAACATGGTGCTTAAACAATTGTAAATGAGAATGTCAATACTGATCCACTTGTCTTTCTGAGCTCTTACGAACAGATTAGATAGCATATACTCTAACTGATATATGCTCATAGGCATCCAAAATCAGGTGTTACTTTTGAATTTCTCTTAGCTAATTCCAATAAATATTTGTGATGAAGAATCGAATCATTTCATGATGAAAATCAATAGTATCTATCATAACCAATAATATTGCAACACAGAGTTTAGTTCTGGCTTTGTCAAAGAACACCAAACAGGAAGGAAGGAAAACCGGCTGTGTTAAGATACTTTATGCGCACTAATATCAGCATTAGGTGCGAGTTTTCATCTTTTAGCGATCAAAATATTTTATTCTTTTGTCGAATATTCCAAGCTTTGGTTTTGAGTTTTTATGAATTTAATCCTTGGAGTCAAGGAGAGTCATCAGATTAGATTTTGATTTCCCATCATTCGTGTCCTTTGCACTTCCATAAGCAACAATTCTGAATTGTGTTTCCTGTTATCTTTGCAAGATATCCGGAGCGGGGGTCTGATCACGTTTCTAAAAGAGCATTTAAATGATATAACGTTTTTTTTTGATAACTGCACTGAAAATCTGTAACAGCATCCATATGAATGGTCATTCGTGACGTAGCAGAGGAACTCTCCTCTAAAAACATAAAACCGTTGTTTTCCTCTAAATCTGTTATTTCTTAATCGCAAGCATATTAAATAACAATAATTCATGAATTTCATTTTATATGGAAGTCGAAACTCTACTAACGAAGAAAATAAAGCAAAAGTTTTTCTTAATCAATTACTTGAGATATGAATTAATTCTCAAGTTGCAGGGATCTCAAAGATTGTTATCTCCGTTGAAAGTTGATGTTTTTGTGAAGTGCAAAATTTATTTATAAACAGTTTTCCTGACCATTATCAAGTGGTGACTAGAGCTAGATTGGCATCTGAATAACATATAACTCTGGAAAATATACTCGAAATAATACAGGACGCTTGAAAAAATAAGCGCAACCTTTCTAATCGAGGTCCTAAGGCTAGATATAAGAAATACAGGATATTGAAAGTTTTAAGGAGGGGCATTAAGTGGCTTGAATTTCTTCACGGCATCAATCGATAAACCTATCGCTATCTTTTCGGTTCGTACTACCTGAAGAAGTAATTTTGTTATGGCCAAAGAGGAAACACAACAATCTACTTTTTTCGGTAATAAAGCGTTCAGAGGCGGTTTATCCTCCAAATCTGATTGTTTTGTGGGTTTTTTCTTATTTTTCGGTTTCTTGGTGATCCAGTCGAAATGCTTCCATAGCTCTTTCCCTCCATCATAATCAAAAAACAGCTCTGTGCCCGGGGGTATAAATTCCGTTGCAAAGAACGCAATATGATACTCACCTTGTGTAAGAATATTCTATAGGATACAGAAACCGTCAATCATCACGTTCTAATCAATGATATAGATACCCTTGGAACAATATTAGGAACGCTGCTGTGATTCATGAATCGTGATTTGTTTCCTTTGTATTTTGCATCAATAACACGCTAGAGTATATTAGCCAGATGAATAGAAAGAATCAAGCGATACTTCGTCTGTAACGCAAAAAATATAAACTTCCTTATCATAGCTATTCCATTTCTCGCGCATTTCAGCTTCTTCCCAGGAAATTAACTAAAATTTTTCAAAGTCAAATTATGAGAGGAACAATGAGCCAGGTATATAGTACCTCTCCAACATAGGAGCTCACAAAATCTTCCTTATAAATTGGTTCTACATTGAATAAACCCAGCCCATTGCAAACTTCTGATGGTCCAATGACACATCTCTGTAGAATCACAGGATCAGGTTACTGAATCAACAAATAACACTAAACCTTCTGCGTTCCGAAATATATTGCGTTGTTTCGACATTTGTTTCTTTTGGGATGGTCAGGCCCACAGTCATAGCATTCTACAAGAATATTTTTTCAGTTAATTAAGTTTTCCATTCATTGGGAGCTTACTTTTGCAGATATCGGGATCACATTCACAGTTCAGCGAGTAGCAGAGACAGCTTCGAGCGAAGCAAGATCCAGCGCATTCGCAGCCTTTCCTCCTAAGAAAGACCTTTGATAAGTCTCTGCGTTCAGGCTTGATATTTACATTATTTTGCATTTTTTGTGATCACACATGCAGTATTTATCACAAAAACTTCGTTGAAAGCACTCACAAGAATTATCGCACATGTCTTCTTTATTTTCATCTTGTTGCTGATTCGTGAACGAATGGTAGCAGGGCTTATAAGGAGAATAGAAATTCCCTTCGAAAAACATAATTTCCTTAGTTAGCTATACCATAAAGCAGCAATTACCTTGAGTGTTCGTGGACACATTTTTAAAATTTGGGAAAAAATTGCGTTTGTTTGACTTCGAACCTTTTTTTGGGCGAGCACTCGCTGTAGGGATTATATCATGGCCAATTGCAATTTGGTCGTCTTTATTGTTATGTCTTGGGATCATATATTTGGAATAAAGGTGTGTATAGATTTGAGCACAGGTCATTGTGCCTGGTGTGAATAATTTCACGATTTTGCACGGTTCAAATTTGAATAGTTGCACGCCCTATTTGAAACATTAAGCACCCATCGTTCCTAATTCTTCATTTACATGGCCGATGAGAGCTTCATCGAATTCTGAAAGAGTTTGCTGGGTTTGCTGGAAAAAAAATTCGCATTGCTCCTTTTCGCTGAGGTTGAGAAAGCATCCATCTGAGCAAGGTTTCTTCGGATTGCTTGATAGCTTTTCTCTCGTTTTAGTTTGGTCATGCATCATCTTACGGGATTGATCGAGCTCGAGTGTGGAAAAGCGACTCGGATTCAGAAAATTATAAAACTATTGATATGGTGAATAGTGTTCTGAGAGTTAATAAAGCGATAAATTACATCGAGTAGCCCATGATTACAATCGTAGAGCTGGCATCTTTCACAGAAGAGCTCTTTATGCGTTTTGAACAGTGTCTCTTCGTTTAAAGACTCGTCTATTTTGATCGAACAATCTTCACTGGTTGACTGATTACAAACTGCTATTGAGAGTATATCGGTACTTGATGAACTCCTGCTCACTTTTCTCAACAATGCGGGTAATATTGTCAATCCTGAAGCACAGATAGCATTATTAATTTTTTTAGTAAAGGCTTTATCAACCTACGCTTAATGGCTGCGGTGTTGCATGACAGCTTGTTGAGGCGTTTATAAATTTCAAGATAGTCTGGCACATCGCTGAAATTCTGTGCTACTTCGTATAGAATAAGATCCTGCTCTAAACCTTTGAATCGAAAAACTGAAGCTGTTCCTCTTACTAGCTGTATGTCGAAGCACATCGGGAATATTCGTCAAGTCCCAATTCTCTTGAACATTCGAATAATTCTCATCGCCGAAGTTCGGATAAAAATCCTGCAGTGTGTCCTCAGACTATGTATGTATCAAGCCAAATCCACAAATGAAGCGTCTTTACGAAAATCGAGCTTTTCAAGGGAATATAATTGGCAAATCGTCTATGGATTAGATCATCTTCCACTTTCACGGTGACTTCTCTAGTATCGGGCTCTTTGGAGGATTGAATTAGGAGTTTCGTTATTTTGGCCTTAAAGCCCTTGGAAGCTGGCTCTTCTTCCATGTTTTTTTGATAGTAGTTGTCTTTGAGACTCTGAAAAAGCACCCGGATGAGCTGTGGGAGGTTAGATGGGATTCTAGATTTAAGGTTTACTTTTTTATGGATCAAGTCTGTTCGTTTGTCGATGACTTTTTTGATTTCATTGAGGAAAGCACCGATTCGGGTCTTGTTTTCGTTTATCTTCTTGCTTGGGCGTTGAGATGGGTTGTCGCTACCTTCTTCCTGCTTGATTGATTTGATACTACTCATTGTAAGCCTGTTGATATTTGGATTTGATTCAATAAAATTGAGGGAAAATTTAGTAATAGTATTTCCTTTAATACTCTCTTGAGATGAAAATTCTCTTATAAAAGAATGCCAAAATTTGAGAAATAATCTCAGAAAAGGTCGACCCGTCTTAAAGCGTATAGCCCACTGAGAAGGTGATCAGATAGTTCTCCCAGCTCCTGTCAGAGTTTATATTAACCATCCTCGTGAATCTCTACGAGACTAGTTGCGCTGCCCACCCGAACAAAAGAGTCTTAGAGCTAGTATCAACACAATCTTAGAAGTGAATAGCTGTTTCAATTGGAACCCAACATTAACATAGGCTGGATCGTGGAACACTGTTCCAAAAAAGTTATATCTCGCTTTAATCGCAAATAGCCATAGTATTGGATTGCTGGACTAGTATCATATACTTATTTTCTCGATTGAACCAATACAACCGCGATATGATGGTGCTCACCAATTGATTGAATCAATAAAATCAGAACAAATGGGATTCGTTTAATCACAATTAGTTAGATTCAAGAATAAAATTAATAGCAAATGTCGCTGAATTCCATCAGCTCCAATGATAGCGATGATTCAAGTAGCTCTGACGTGTCTGAGTTCCCCAGCGTACACTCAATCAATGCAAGCTCTCTTACCCTCATAAATAGGATATCCAACACAATTTCTTGGTCGATGCGCTTCGCAAAGAAAAAAAGGATCCTTCTGATCTCGACGTGAGCTTCCTCCTCTACTCCATGCATTCTCATTATCTTTTATTTAGCGGATTTACGAGGCTGTCAGAGGGTTAAAATTCTTTTCGAACCTATTTGCAGAGTCCGAAGCAACAAACAACTTTGAAAATGTTTGGAAACTCTGTTCCAATATGAAATACGAACGCTTTGACATGGGGAAATTTGTATTTAGACAAGGAGACGAATCGAATCAAAAGTTCTATGTCATCCTAGCGGGAGAGGTCGGCGTACTCACTCAGGCCAACTACAACAACGTATATGATCGAGATAAGCAGCACTACGAGCAGACTGCCCGACTAACTACTTTTGGGAGGAAATTCACGTTATTTGCGCAGATGGAAGCACAAAGACAGGCCGAGCAGGAGGAAGAGCAGCAGAGGAACTCTATCTCTCCAAATAGGCCATCGATACATCGAGATTCAAGAAAAATGTCAGTTTCTTTTGTGAAGGCTGTTACGCAAATTACAGGAACGATGAAGGCGACAGATCGCTTTAAGGAAGCAGCAACAAGGAGGAGTATCCTTGTGAGAAGAGACCCGGGTGATACAGATGAAAAAACCGAAGAGGATCTAAGATTAGAGGAGTTCAAGTCGATGGCAGCGAGATTCGGGCACTTGGTTAGAGTCCTCGGAAAAGGCGCAGATTTCGGCGACGCTGGTGAGTTTGCTATTATAAAATCTGTAATAAGCTTGCATCATTTCATTTAGCCTTGAAGAATCCAGGTGCGAAACGTACGGCCTCTATTCTCTGCAAAACAGATTGCGAGTTCCTGGTCCTTGACGAGGAAACCTACAGGAATTTCGTTCGAAAGAATCTTGATAAGAAAAACAATTTTCTTCTGCGCTGTTTTTCCTTTTTATCATCGATCTCCTCTTCCCAAGTCAAAAGCAAGATCACATATTCGTTCGTCGTAAACCTATTTTCAAGGAAAATTTAATAAGGTTTATTCTCCTTTTAATTAGAGCGAAGGCTTCTCCGAAGGACACGTGCTGATGGACGAGGGCATCATTGTAAAGCAACCAAAACTTTATCTAATCGAGTTTGGAGAATGTGTTATTGAAAGGAAACATGTCGTCAAAATTCTAAACCCACTGGATAAGAAAGATGTTATCACGAGCAAAGTGCATTGGATTCCTATCTGTACTGTGGGACCAGGGACACTGCTTGGGGAAGAGGTGCTCGATTATAAAAGATCTCAAGAAAGATACGATAATCGTGTTCGAGTAACTAACTGTTCCTTTGAAAAAAATTTCATTAATCGGTCGAAATCAAGGTAGTATCGACTCGCATGTCAGCCCTAGCAATACTGAAAGCAACGTTTGTGCGGATCCATACTGAGATGGAAGACCAGACTCGGCTATATTACCAAAAGAAAAAGCAGCAAAGGGATGTGATCTTCCAGAACCTAGTCCGCGAGTTAGAATCTAAATATCGAGCTTATAGCGAAAGGTTTCTGAGCAAACATGCGAATGTCGTTCATTTGCTAAATAAGCCGAGTCTTCGTGTTTTCAATAATAGAAGCTTACGGGAAGAGCGCCTCACACCTACCCCCAGCCAGATGCAGCAAACGAGGCTCGATTTAGATTCGGAAGAAGTGAACAAACAGCTGTCAAAAAATTTCTCGATGGACCAGTTAAATTCAAATGAACCGCCTCCTCAAGAAGATAAATACAAACATACACTAGCAGATTTAGATGCGTTGAAAGTAGAAACCGGAAAGGAAAAGCAACAGGCGAAGAGTCTTCGGCTATTGCATTCCCAGTCAGCGATGAGAGTTCGTCAAGGAAAAGACCCTTTCCAGAATGCTTCAAGACTGACTCTCGAAGACACCGATAAAACTTATCAGGGGTCTGTGAGTAAGAATGCGTCTCCTACAAAGGCTCGCCTGCAAACCACTTTTCAGTTTTGGTCGCCTGATAAAGCGGATCGATCTCAACCTTATCTAGGCAGTCTAGCTGCCCTAACTTCATTATCGAGAAACAATCTACCTGAAGATCATCCAGAAAATCCGGTTCCTTCTGACACTAGCATTCATAAAGAGCCTGTGGTTACTTCAGAAAAGAAAAGGCAAAATCATACTCCGATAAGACTTGTAAAGAAGCCTGAGGCGACGGCGATCAGAATTACGCACAAGAGTCCCACCATTCGTCCCAGACTACGAGAGTCAGAGCAAGAGGTATATATGAATGAATACTTTGATAAGAAAGAGGTTCATGAAGAGGAAGTGGACATGAGTAATCCAGAGAACTATAAATTCATATTCGAAGAATCGAAGGAGACTCGAGTAAAGCGTATACTGAAAGACAAAAAGCTTAAGAAGGGAGTTTTCGGTATGCCGAAGACCCTCGACTACCTCAAACATGAATATGAGCCTTCAAAGACGCTTTGGAAGAAATTTACGACAACTTCAAACACTTTCATCACAAACAGTTCTTTCGAGAACCAGATGCTACATTCACAGTCGTTTTACCCGAAGACGACAATAACTGATTGCGATGTGAACGTTTCCAAATCGAATTCGAGTTCGCAGCTGCCGTCGAAAATTATTAGATCGAAGCTATCACGTATATTGCCAACAGCGGCAAAGTCAACAGCAAGCGAGGAGCCAGAGACGCTACATGACTCATCTGAAAATTATTCAGCACAACGTCCGATCAGCACGTCTATAAGGTATACTTCTCCGAAAAAGTTGACCGGAGAACCTGGAAGTCCCCGATTGACAACCCCTTCGCCCATAGTCACTGTGACCGATAAGAAAGTCGATGATTTGAGGAGGCACGCGATAACTCCCTCCAGACTAGACTTTAGTAGAAAAGCGAAAAATACGTTCTATTTTAATTTGAAGCAAAAAAGCGCGATTCAGCAGAAGCTGAATCTTCGAAAATATAAACCACAGGATACCTCGGGGATCGCGGCTAGTACTGATACGCTCGCGTTGTTGGTGGAGTCGGGTTCAGATAGTAAACTACTAAATCGCGATTAGAAACTTTGTAATAAATTAGGAATATCATTTTTTGGTAATCAATTTTCTCAATGAAAAAATACGATGTAAAACATATTAAATGAATTATTCAAATGACTTCCTTTAACATTCACTCCAAAGTAAAGTGCTTAGATGATCCTAGTTAGCTGATTGCTCAGTGCTGATAGTCGAAATAGTGGTATTTGTTTTGTTTAACATAAGCAACAAAGTTTTGATTTTCTCCTGGAACTCGGGGCTATCTGACTCGTCAACAAATGAAAGGATAGTCTTTTGGTCTCTGTCAGCAATGGTTAGATCGGCACCTAGTTATTTTACCAAGGGGAGTTATTGAATTGAAATCCACTTAAAAAGTTGGTAAATACCGCTCTCGAGTAACAGCTTACACATGTCAAAGTATCCAAATTTCGCTGCCCAATGACACGGCGTTCTATTGAACTATATTCAAAAATACGAGGAATTCAATGAAAACTGATCGATCGACTGAGAGGTTACCTTGTCGCAAAGGTTGACCAATGCGTTTTTCCCTATTAAATACCTGGCAATCTTTACATGATTATTCAGAGCAGCATAAAAAAGTCCACTCCAAGTGTCCTACAATACCGATTTTTGTTATTGATTATAAAGTTAGCCAATAATGTATCGTTACGTCGGATTTGAGGTCAATTCTGAGCTTGACTTTCTTGATACAATACTCGACGATTTCTAGCGAAGCCTCTCTGCAAGCGTAATGAAAAGGCAGTTCTCCATTCTGTAATTGATGATGACATCCATTTTTTCTGCAGCCATTACCTTATTTTTTATCATCAGATTCGCATTGTATTTTTCCATGAGCGTCTTGAATATCTCTATACGTCCATATTCCGCAGCCACATGAAGGGCAGTATCATTATTCTATCTCATTTCATTGAGTTCTCAATTATCTTCACACAATCTTACCCGTTTTATGCAGCAATCGACATTTTCAAAGAACGCTTTATCGACACCCCCTCCGAATAGTTTTTCTATGTCATTGTGTTCAATCGCTTTTCCAACATCGTAATACTGGCGCAAGTATTCATCTTCTACATGCAACATTTCTATCGAGTTTTAAAATTAATTGCTGTTTAAGAACCGAAGAAAATGCTGATTAAACGCAATATGCACGAATGATATCGATAAATAAGAAAATTCATTCAAACCGAATATAAAACTCTCTCTCTGTGAGACTTTGAAATTAGGTCTGATCATCGATCAGATATGGATTATATTAGCAATTAAGTCACCCTAAAAGACGTATTTGCCTTATCCTCTAACAGCATATAATTACCGCTTGCCTGATGCATATTCCCACTGTGTTGTTTGCTACCTCTAACTTCCATACTAAACTCTCTCCTGGTAAAATCCCCTGAGTAACTTGTCGATTTCAACCGACCTGAAGTATAGAGCTGGGCGTACTTCGCATTAGCGGAGAGAGGGAGAGTCTTTACAGGACTCTGCTTCGGTTTCCATCCTTTCGGTGTCTCAAGACTTGGATAATTGAAGTTCGTATGCAGCACTTGCAAAGGCACTGAGACTTTTTGGGCGTTTTCTCCAAACAAACCATCAAAATTTACAGTCAACTCAATGAAAAACTCAGACTTGATAAGTAATCCATTTGAACTGCAACCTAACTCATCGCGGTTTTCTAGCGCTTTATCTCTGAGTTTCTCGAATTTGAATGTTTCATAAGGATCAGCCAATGGCACTTTTGGCAGGAGAAAAGTGATTTCTTTTGGCTCCGGCTGCTGGTAGGGTCGTGTGCCTTCCGTGGATTTTTGAGCGATCACATAATTTCTCGTCTGAGTCACCGTATTACATTTAAGAGAAATATGGTGCCGGAGTTCCATGAGTACGCTGCTGATAGCCCTCGAACATTTCGTGTTGTTGATATCAAGCCGCATCTTGACCTCATCTGACGGAAGATACGCAGTTTTGTTGAGTGCGATATCTATTATGCTTACTCCATGATTAATGCAAGAAAAACAGCCCCTGACAGGGATCGGGAACGTGCTTGCAGCATCCTCCACCCGCATTCTCGTGTCATGAACCAGAAAAGGCCTATCATATCGCAACACGTAAGCTTTGTCGGATGAGGCTGCGAGAAGTGAGGCTGAGAGTGAATACTTTACACACGCGGCTAATCGCGTCTCAACGTGTTGGAATGTCCCAGGGATATTCTCAGGAATCAAAAAACTGAATGGAAATTCGTATTGACCCGCTTCAAGCTCTTCTCCCTTGCTTTCAGTGTACAAGACAAAAGTTTTATCAAAAACAATGCTTTTTTCACTGGAAACTTTTTCTGGGTTAGCAGGGTTTTGGAACCAAATCTTTTCTTTTCCTTTAAGGGCGATTTGGATGGTTTTTCCTGGAAATCGGCTGTGCAGCTCAAGATACACAGTGCCAGTGACCTGATCTCCGGGATAGTAGCTCTCTGAGTTGGGTTGCAAGTAAATGAACCCGTATTTTGAAGCGTGTGCGTTGTCTTTAGATCGTATTTGGATTCCTCCCATAGCAGGAAATGAGATACGATTAAACCTTATATTATCTTTGCTAATTTAAAAGTAATCAGCGATATCAAACAACAATTAAATCTAAGGAATCTCAAAAAGAAAAAACGCGAGACTGTCTTATTGTTACATTGAAAGTCTAATAAAGAGCACGATTGAAATAAGTAACTCCCTCTGTGAGATGGTAAGTAAATAATATATCATGATCAGGGAAGGACCACAAGCTAAATTTTAGAGATGAAAACACACACAGTTAAAAAATGAAGCTGTAATACCAAAGTTATTTCGCTTATAAAATATATGACTTTTATTTTTTGCACATAACAATTTCAAAAGCAACCATTATGATTCCTTGTTCACAGACGCTTCTGAGTTATTCGGAATTAATTCACTCAATTTGATCGGTTCTTTGTACCCACGGGACCCTTCTTCAAACATTCTCATATCAACAAATCCCCTTGTCCCTTCATTCTCGACTGAGACGGCTGATTTTTCGCTTATGAAGCTGCGCAGTATTACCTCCTTTACAGTGTTGTAGAGAAAATCATCAAGTTTCATTTGCGAGTTAGGGTTTGCCATGGTTGGAATTTGAGGCTGCTGCATCAACAGAAAATAAGGATAATCTGGCTTCACTGTCCTTCTGCCCGTTCCTTTCTGCTCGTTTTCAATTAAAAACGTGTTCAAGTCTACCGCTGACTGTTCAGGTTCGCCGTCAGATTTTTCTGAATCTTCGAGTTTAAGCTGATCTTTATTTAATTTCATGAGGTTTTCTTTGTCAGTCTCGATCTCCACCTCTTTTTCTACCTTCACCTTTGTTTTTACCTTATTTTCCTTTTTTACTTTTTTCTGTGCTTTCGATGTTTTCAATAAAAACACATCTAATTGCTCCTCCTCATCAACTGCTTCGATTTCTGAATCTTCTTCTTCACTAGTGCTATTGCGTCCGTCCTGTTTCCCTTCATGTTTATTTCTCACATGGCTGTTAAGGGATCTCGCTTGAAGGTAGGAACGATGGCACTGATTGCATTTAAACCTCTTCCGTTGACCCTGCGACATGTTAACCTATCTGCGAAAGACCATGATTTACTTTCTCAACATGTGTTTCTGTATGCTGCTTTAAATTTGCGAGGGTTGTAAACTTCCTTTCGCAAAGATCACAAGAGAATGGCCGATCTCCTCCATGCATTCTGATATGACGGGTCAAATTTGCTAGCTGGGCGAGTTATTGCTGGAGAAGGAGTGGCGTTGTGTTACCTGAATGAATGCTTTGCCGCAGAGGTTGCATACATGATTTTTTTCACCGGTATGGGTCTTCATATGTTTGTGAAGGGTAGCAAATTGAGCAAATCGTTTATCGCAGCCCTCGTACTCACTAAAGCGCAATATTTTGTGAATCGAATGGAATTGACGCTATGATTACCAGAGAAATGGCCTGGCTCCAGTGTGAGTTCTTTCATGATCCTTGAGGATTTTCTTCGTGCGGAACGATCTTCCACAGTTTTCAAAGTCGCATCGAAAAGGCTTCTCCTTTGTATCCGTAAGAGTGACTTGGATCATAGCAGCTTTTCTCGAATCCTCATTGAGTTGAGACATCACTTCAAATTTTGAGAAATTATTATTGAAAATATATTTCGGGTTTTTACTGTTACTGCTCTAACCTAGCTGGAGAGTTATCACTATTTTGTAGCTCAAATTTGTTTTCTTTTAAATTGGAATTGCTTCCATATAGTCTCCTAAAGCATGGTCTTGAGAGTTCACTAGTTATTAACAAGCCAAAAGAAAGCCAAATTCAATCTTTTGAGGGAAAAAGCATATCATTGAATAATTTGATGTGGAAGTAGACAGCGACCTTCTATGAATTGGATTGGTTTATTATAAAAAGGCGACATGAGCAGATTGATTATTTTGAAAAGGAAACAAAACCTGCCAATTCGATTACCATTTTAAAAAAGAATGAACGAAAATTTCTGAGAAAACAAGAACAATAACTATGTAAATTAACGTGTGGTGTGGAGTTCTAACGCCGAAATTAATTTATTTAAATTTCGCTCTTGGCCGATGCACCATCATGCTATTGATAATGGAGTCGGGATCCCGCCTTCCAAAATTGCAACACTTTTCATCTGAACTCCTCAATACGAAAGGAAAAAAGATGCATGATACTGAATCAATTACTTGTATCGGTCAGTAATATGAATTTATGTAAGATTTGTTTAATACTAGTATTTTGTGATTATGCTTTGATTTCTACTGGGTTGTTGTGATCGAACTACTAACCATAAGTTACTCATTACTATGATCAATTAGCTGTGTTGTATCATGCCAACTTTACTGTATGGTAGTGATAGTATTTTATTCGTGATACTATCTATATCTTATTGAGACAGCTATTCTCTTCTCTGCCTTAAGAAGCTAAATGTGTGATTAAAGTAATTAATTGTTTTGTTTTCAATATAAGTTGTTTAAATTCAAATTTCATTTATTTTGAATTTACGGATTAGAGTTGAGATAATTTTTCCCCTTATACTTTTATCTTATGAGTTGAATCATAGTGAAAGGAATACTCATTACAATATTTTCTCAACCAGTTTTTTCTTTGATAAGCTTTTGCGATAACCTTACCATTAACCTACCACGTTTGTTGCTACTCGGTCACCTCTAAGTTGCTTTGAAAATAACGAATCCTGCCCTTGACTTTTGACTACACGGTACCTTACTATCCTGACTATTATTATAACAAGAAAACCAACAAGAACCGAAACTCTAACGGTTTTGTTACGTATGGAGTTGCTGACAAGCGCTCGGCGCTCAGTATGCACTTCGCTCTTGTCAAAATTAGTAAAAAAATAATTAATTACAAAAGAAGCAGGTTCTTGTAAAATCGCAAATTAATTATCTATATATTTACACTTGGATTTGGTGAAAATCAATACACAGTTTCTTTAGCCTCTAAAACGAATTCTCTCTCTCTCTGACTTCAAGGCTACTCTCAGATTAACTCAGCTTAACAATTATAACGAGGCAGATTCGCTTCTCCAAAAGATTTCATGAGCGATTTGTTTTATTCTAGAAAATTTTTACCAGCATATATATCTCATTAAATCTATGTCGGTATCTACTATCTTCACCCTCAATGCAATTCAAATTCTACTTAAACCAGAAAACCGAAAGTTTAATTTTAAGTCCGTTTCATCAGAAAGGAAAAAGGGCGAATGCAATCATCAGTAGAATAAAGTTTGTATAAAAACCTGAGAAAATTTATTCGAAGAGAATGATCAAGCGACTCTACACCATAAATACCCTCATTCATATCATTCTGCTATTTTTAACCTTTGTCGCTCTCGTATTATCCCTGATGTAACACCACAATCCTCAATTCATCGCCATACAATAACTTTAAAGAGTAAAAGATGACATTACCGATCGCAACAATGAAGATCCTACCGTTAGGTTCTACAGACTCGCCGAAATATTGAGCCCTCCAATTCCATCTCTTCAAGTAAATACTCTTCAGTCCAGCCAACCAATCTCAATTCCACTAGGGAATAATTTTTGCTTGCACCATTTTTTTCATGTATCTTCATCTGCGTGAGAAAAGAAGGTAATGACCACAAAACAAATGCATTTAGTATTCTAACTGAATTACAGGAACATTGCTGTTTATCATGATCCTCAAGCTGGAACTCACGAATCAGATCACTTGTCATTCGTTACTCGAAATAAAGAGCGCAGCTGGGGAAGTTTCGCGTTGCTCGTCCTGGTCCAATGGGGCTTCCTTGTAAACAATTCTTTCGAAAGTTGTTAATGGGCAAAAAATAGGGCATTTGCTATATCTTTAATCTCGTTTTTCTGAATGCAACGATAAAAGAAATGAACAGACTGGACCTTTCCCTCCCTGAAATGTATCTCATATCAAATTTTAGAATTTACACTCATCGCTTTACTAGTCAACAATTTGGACAGACGTTAAGCATGGAAAAGGGAGTTAGAGCAATCGATATTATCAGTCTAATTGGATTTTCAGGCTCGCTTGTCATTGATGGACTTATTTATAAACAGCTAATATTCCTCTCCAAATAAATAGGAAGACCTTCCTTCTTTTAATGTTGTGACGTTCGATACATCCTTCATTTGTTATTTATCAGCAGGAAATTATATTTACCTTTGTTTCCTTGGCGGGATGATAAAATTGCTGTTTCTAAAAAGCTGAACCGAATAATGTATAACTCATGTAAAGCTTTCGATAGGATAATACTGAGATCTGAACATATCTTTAATAACTGAACAAGATTTTCTCTTTGAAATAGTTTTCAAATAAACTTTTTCTTTCCATTTCACGTTGTGGAGAAGAAATTATGAGTTGCAAGTGTCCTCTTTTACCTTGAAATAATGGGATAATCTTTGTATCTCATGAAGATATTCTGAGAAATTCAACATCAGGATGTACAAACTTTCCATCACGATTTAAAATTTGATTCAAATTAAGGACAATAGCGTATCTTAGAGATAAATTTATTTTGAGTAATACTGCTGCACTATGCTGAAATCATTTCTCTCAGCGAAATTTGTACCGAAAGCGTTGATCCCAAAGATCTCCTTCTCCTTCACTGAAGCAGTTAGCACTCCTACAGCTACTGTGGTTGATGGAAAAGGACTCTCACGAAAATTGATGAAAGAATACAAACATTTTGTTACCACAGAGATAATAGGTATTCTAGCCAACTTTTTTTTAAATCAGACTTTAGAAAAGGGATTGACTTTACCGAAGCTCAGCGTTATTCTTGTTGGAAATAAACCCGACTCCGTGCTTTACGTTGATATGAAGAAAAAGGCCTGTGACCGTATTGGGATTCTTGGAGAGACATTTCATTTCGATGAAAAAACAGACAAGCATACCCTTATCTCTAAGATTAAAGAACTTAATCAGGACCCTCGAACCTATGGAATATTATTGCAAGTAACAGCTTTAACTGACTCATGAGATTTATGCATTCTCCAATAGCTTCCTCTTCCTGAAAATTTGAAAGAAGACACTACTGAAGTCATCGAGACTATCGATATTTACAAAGATCTCGATGGATTAACTGTTCATAACTTAAATCCCATTAGTTTGGGTGGTCGTAAAGAGCCTTCTTTTACCCCGTGTACTGTGGCTGCCTGCTTGTATATTCTCAAGGAGCACAAAGTTGGAGTTGCAGGGAAGAAGGTGTGCGTCATCGGGAAGAGTGTGTCTGTCGGGCTTCCCCTCGCGAAGGCGCTTTCAGCTATGGGAGCCATAGTGACTTCATGTGATCGCAGCACTCGTGATCTCGCTGGTGTCGTCTCAGAGGTTATTTGAAAAACTATATAGGGATATTAATGGTGTTTTTATTGTAGAACGAGATTGTTATTTCGGCTGCAGGTAGCCAAGGACTTGTCAAAGGAGAATGGCTAATGAAAGGATGCGTTGCGATAGACGTTGGTATCACGAGGATAATCGTTAACGACAAGCCCAAGGTAGTGGGAGATTTTGTTTATGAGACGGTATTCCATTCGTCTACTCTTAACTAAACTCCTGAATATTTAGGCGAAAGAAAAGTGCAGTTTAATAACGCCTGTTCCAGGTGGCGTCGGTCCGCTGACTATCGCAATTTTGATGCAGAATTTATTAAAAAGCTGGTGTATTAGGCATAATGTTCATTTTCCTTTTGATAATTACTAGGACCTATACAAATTTTTCAAGTTAAATATTTGTATATGTATCTCAAAGCAAACTGTCATCTGCCGTTGATTGACCAAATTCATCATCCATATGACCTCTTTATTCAAAGCCTCGCACATACCAACCTAATGCAGATATAAGTATTGGAACCCTGTCACAAAACTCTAGATTTCAACTATAGATTGGGCCTATACTTCTAAACAAATAATGTTTGTTTTCTACCCTCCTTATACTCGAGAAGAATTTCTTGAAAATTGATGCCCTCTTTGCAATATAAGCCATTGATCTTTAATAAATAACGCTTATATAATAGAGTGTATCAAGCAAAAAAACAAGGGGTATTTTCCATCTAACCAACGAAAAAATACCTATATCTAGCAATCTTCTGTAACTTTCAAAAGCAAGACTACACTTTTTCTGCATCTTCAACGTGATCATATTCCTCAAGAGCAAGTGAGTCGACACTTATATCAAAGCCTTGGGACTGGCTTGCTGCAATCAAACTTTCACTCGATGTTCCAAAGCCCTTTAAATTGATTAGCTAAGTCTCGAGTTAAATCCCATCTCAATTTACCTTTTTTTCTTTACTGCTCTTGAAGTAATCTTCGTGACTTTCTTCTATCTCTTCAAACACTTCATCAGCATATTCATCTGTGAGAAAGTTAGTCTTCAGAGGAAGATTTGCATATTTAGTACCATCGTTTGGAGACGAATAGTTAAATCCACTGCTCTTGGCTGGTTGCTTCTGAGGGTTCTGAGAGGGGAAATTTAGTTGCAACGGTTGCTCCAACTTCAATGGCTGCTGTTGCTGGTAATTATCAAAACATTAACAAATTTTACTCCCATAGATCTTTACCTTAACCGGTTCATTTACAGGCTTATTTGTAGTAGCTGGAGTATTTGTTTTTTGAGTGGTAGCAGTATTTTGCTTCGTGCTCGATCCGCTGTCAAGAGTAGAACTCAATGGAGCAAGCTGCCTTCCCACTATTAAAGTCAGCAAATCACATCAAAGTTTCATATTTTACTCTTTGGTGCTGAAGTGAGTATAGAAAGAGTGTCCTTTGGCTAACAAAAAAAGTCAAGCGTTACATACAACCAATGATAAAAATGCTCACCTGATCATCTTTCTGCGAGATCGGATTCAAAGAATAAGGTTTATTATCGGTTTTTTGAGGTTCCCAGGTGGTAGATTTCGTCGATGTTTGGAAACTCGTTGCTGTTGTTGAAGAGCTTATTTTCGAACTTGCTGTGAAACTGCTAGCTGTTGACTTAAAATCATTCTTGCCAGGGCTACCTGAAGAACTAATGCGAAATCAGTCAATTATCAAAGCTCGCTATCGAACCAGTTACTTCATTTCATGGTTTGAATGCGCTGAGATATAGCTCATAAGAATTGGGCGATTATCATCAACTCGAGGAATATTGAGTTTCTTGGCGAGGTCTTGGCGATGAGGAGGATTCTTAACACTCGCTTCGTTTTTGAAGATGCCAAGTGTGTAGTCCATGTGGAAGAACTGCAGAAATTCATAGATAATCTCTAATGCTAAGTGTCCTGAGAAAATTGTAATGATGATAAGTGATGCTCATCGTTTGTGTTACCATCATGATGAGAGAGAATGGCTTGACTGATAGGATTCTGCAGTTGAAATCCGGCTTTGTCCTTGACTGAGGAGTCTTCTCGCTCAATTATCTGGGTTAGGAGTAATAATTAGAGAGAGCGATTAGAAGTGATGAACCTTGAAAACGGATGACTTGAGTTGCGCTCGGATTTGGTCAAAGATTCCTTCATTTTCGAGCCCTTGCATGACGATATTTCTTAAATCGAAATTGTCGAACATGGGTGATGTAGATAACTGCTATGCAAAAGAAATTTTCTTCGTGTTGAATTAATATTTAACAGAATAAATTTTGAATGCAGAGTTTAAATGGGATAAAGGAAGGTTGTTTGTTAGTTTTTTATTAAGATTCTGTTTATTAGGAATCTCTTGGTAAATATGCGACCTTCTTCTTTCCGAGATTGTTTTGTTGGTTCGAAAAACTTATTTTCATCTCAAGCTATGCTAGACACTTGTATTTGATACTTTATGAACTTCGAGGAGGATCTTTTCACTAATGAGTGGACCCTCATTCCTATTAGTAATAACCGCTATTATTAATTTGGTCCTCCCCTCGAGCGAAGCCAGTCAATTTGACATTTGCTTCCTCATAATTTGATAGAGTCTTAGAATGCAGAGTCATGGATCAATGTTTAGTTTCTTGACAAGACAAGTAGTTACGCTATATCTCTACCGGAAAAATAAATCTAATTGCAGAATGAACAAGACAAGACGACTAAAACATTTTTCTAAGATGATTCAAGCAGTCAACCTGACATTAAGGTTTGTTTATAGAAACTAACACCTTCGAAATTTAATCAATCACCCAAACCATGAACAATAACAAGAATGGATTCTTCACTGAAAGGAGGAATAAGAGCAAGACCGTTTGTCTCATCAAATGGGTCAATTAACTTTGAAACGTGTTAGGTACTCCATATTCTCCGTTGAAGACCTTATTGTCACACCATAGATTTTTCCAGTATCATCTTCTAAGGAGTAATTGTGCTGAATTTCCAAACATGATAGAAATGAATTTATTACTCATTTCGTCCAAACCAATTTTACATGCTATTTGATGAGATTTCGACAGACAAGCCTGGATATTCAGTAAGAAGAGCATCCGATTCTAAATTTTGCAGGCGTTTGACAACTCTCATTTCGACTATCAAAAATTTATCAATTGCATTGCATCTCTAATTTTTTCAATCAGTTTATCTGGCCGAACGTCATTGAGTTTATTATTTAATACCAGTATTTAAATCTAAGTTAAGGTTTCGAGAACCATGGAGACAAAGACCGAAAGCACCATCGTTGGCTCTATCACCCCTGAGGAGCTCACCAAACTCGAAGACTTGCAGAAAAAGGTCGAAGAAATCTGGAATTCCACCTACACCCAACATCCTAACAAAGAACATTTCACCAACAAAGACGCCTTATATAGATTTGCCGTCGCTCACGACTTCAAAATCGACGTCACCATCCAAAAATGGAAAGCTTGGGTCGAATGGTACAACACCTACAGACCAGATCTCATCCGTGAAGATGAAGAAACCATTAAAAAACAAGCTGAGGCGGGCAAAATGTTTTGGCACAACGTCGATAAGCAAGGCAGACCTATCCTATACTACAGAATGCGATACCATCAAAAGAACCTCGGAACTGTTGACGAACTCATCAGATTCTTCGTTTACTCAATAGAAAAAGGCTGCAAAATGGCTGATGAAAACGGCTCGAAGAGAATCGTCGTCATCTATGATCGTACTGGCTTCAACAAGAAGAACTACGATGAAAGCAGCATGAATTCGATGAAGAAAGTTGTTCCAATCCTCCAAGACTACTACCCAGAAAGACTCCAGGCGTTCTTTGTGATCGGAGCGAACTGGTTCTACAGAATGATGTATGATGTGGTCAAGACTTTCGTTAGCAACAAAACCATCAAGAAGGTCGTGACTGTGGGTGAGGTCAGAGAATTGTTGACTCATATCGCCAAGGAGAACCTCTCTATCGAATACGGAGGAATGTCAGATCCGCAACAAGTCGGAACGAAAACGAAGCTAAAGATATTGAGTTTATCAAAGAACTATGGCGATGATGTAGTGCAAAGTGACTCTGAAGATGAGAGACAGATGAAGAAAATTGCTGATAAGATGTTCAGCGAGGCTGGAATTAAAAAGCCAGATTATGATTCGATTTACTAGTCTTGAGAATTTTTTCTGTTAGGTGAAGTAGGCTGAATAAATCTTATCGATCATAGTGGAGAATGTCTATACAGAAATTATACAGAAATGAACCAGCAATCTAACAGCAGAAATATTCTTCCTAAAGTTTGTTAAGTAATTCCTTGAATAGATAAGTGATTCTAACTACATGAGACTGGAAAGAGAAACTTCTCATCTAATGAAGCTGAATCATTTTGGAAGTAGAAAAAAGCCTAAACAGCTACTACATGTCATGGAGAGATCGGATGAACGAGCCGAGTTCAAGCTAGCTAAACTATCCAATGCTTTCTAAAAAGAAACCCCTGCATTATTTTAAACATATCTATTTATATTTTATATCTCTGAGCTCAAAATATTGGTCATGTCATCGGGACCGAAATCTCATGGAAAATGAAAATAAACCTAATCTGTTTAAAGCAAAGAATGAGGATAGTAGGGAAAAATTACCAGAATAGCTTCCTAAATTGATGCATTTGTATTTTATGAAGGACATGAATGAAATAATGAGCTCCCCTTTTACATCTCTTAATATTGGTCATTTTACTATAAAAGTATCCTTCACTAAATCAGTAGGACTAAATCAAAGCTGAATCCGCCAAAGTGTTTGAATTAGCAAACCTAATAAATTTTAAAGAAATGATGCCTTCAAATCCGAGCCCAAAAAAATCTCACTCCTATCCGTATCTCTCTCGAAACCTTGTAAAAGTTGTGAAAAAATGCATCACCCAACGGCTTCAATCCTCCAAAAAAAGCGAACAGGACTTGATCGAATTAACGAGCAAAGTGAAAAAATCAAAGGTACTAAAATTGCATCAAACCATCTCAGACCAAAAATACTCTTCATCTCATCAAACTTTTTACTGCGTTCTCTGTCGCACTGACTATGGAAAGCAAAAACTCGAATATTTTATCCATTTGCTATTTTTTCACAGAGAATATGGCATCTCTGTCAAACTTCACCAAATAATCAGCTGGGATAAAGGCGATAATTCCACATACCTCGCAGAAGTCGAATGTACTCCTCGGAATTTTCGCCCTAAGTCTAAAAAGATGCTTTCTGATGAGCAAACAACAACACAAACAGATTGCTATTGTCGGTTTTTCTTTAAAAAAGCCCCTTACTCCAGGTATATTCGCATTAAACATGCCTTCCAAAAAGCATTTCCTCTGGAGCTAACGGATAATAGCATTAAGAAGCGAGTGTTAGAGTCTCGGCTCAGCTATCAAAGCTATGGAGAGTCAGAAACTGATGAAGAGTACGGTGATACCATCTATTCCAAAGAGGAGATCGTAAATTTGCTGAAGGACCGCACTTTCTTTCACAGTTACAATACGTTCAAGAAGATTCAACCCAATGAGCTTTTTGTTGAAAGCGAGGATGAAATAGAGGACAATCACGCTGAAGACATCAGAAACGAAGCGCTGGATGACTTCTTAGATATTTCTAAGCCATGTATCGAGTTCTATAAGATGTGGAATAATTTTGTAAAGAACGAGAAACGGCGATGCCAGAGAAACAAAGAGGTTTATTTCTGCCGTGCGGACTATAAAAAGCATTTGGTGAGATTTCTGGATGAGAGAAAAAGCGCGATTCTCGCAAATAGCCTGCGCTACCCTTTCGTGATGCATTTATTTACTCTGCAGACTTATAATTTCATCGATGCGGATTGTATCCTCGAAATTCTGAGTATTTTAGACAAGCCTGAATCTAATGCGAAATCCAACTCACCTGTCTAAGGATAACCTTTAGCGTTGGCTGAGGTTATCATTCGAATTATCTAATTGACAAATGTATTATTGCTCTTTAATAGTTCCTATCACCTTTAATTGTATTATTGTCTCTATAATTATTGGTATATCTCATGAAGTCTTTACACTCAGAGACTACAATCAGATTCGATCCATTTTAAGCGAACTCTCTGGAAAAAGAGACTAGGGTGAAGTGGAAGCACAATCTACACTTATGGCGAGTAAATGAGCTTTTATTTCATGAAGCAGAGATCATTAAAATAAGTAATTACTGAATTGAGATAAGTAAGGAAATCAACTTTTATGCTTAGTTTAATCAAATGAAAGAACGTAATTACTGTGATTCTACTTTAATTAACAATAAAAATTTTATTTCCTGCAAATTCTCAAGTAAATTACTTTCTCTAATGGACTCAGGAAAAATCGCATCCATCCAGAAGCCAGATTCGCGAGCAAGCGTCAAATCCACTAGAAGGGACACAAGCACCGGGAAAAGTAATCAATCGAACGTATTTGAATTAAACTGCCGATAGTGAAACTCCCTAAGGAAGCTCTGGATCGTGGAGTTAAGAGCATATTCAAGAAATTTATGACTATCATCTCTGAGAGCAAGATCGACGAGGAGCTGAAACACTGGGAAGAATACAAAATCGAAGGGATGCAGCTTAACCGGCGATGCTACCACTCTACTGTGGTATATAAAGACGAGTAAACATCCTCCTCCTCCTATTCTTCCTCACCATTGACATGTTAACGTGTTAGGATGTATGTCTACGGAGGCCACGAGTACAACCTTGGAATATTTTCTGATTTCCACAAGATCAACGTATCTAACAGCGCTACTACATACAATTGGGTTGAAATCCCAAAGCCCAAAAAATTGGATGAAAGTCCAAGTCTCCAGGCGATTCCAGTTGTATATCCAGGTCCAAGGGCAAGGCATACAGCGATCGTACATGACGATAAGATGTATCTCTACGGAGGTTTGAAAAATTCAACAGAAAATACGTCGGAGTTTTGGGCATTTGATTTCAAAGAGCAGACTTGGAGTCCGGTTGAAAGCGTTCCTGATTCTGCTTTGCCGCCTTCATTGGATTCCCATTCGGCAGATCTATGGATACCAGAAGAAAATAATGCGATGATGATAGTCTTTGGCGGGTTTATCGGCGGAGAACGCGGCGAGCTATCCAATCATGTTCTTAGCTTCAATTTTGCTTCACAGCGTTGGGAAACGCTTTGGGAAAACCAGGCTTCGCAAAAGGAAGAGCAAACGCCGTTGTTTCCAGCGCAAAGAATGTGTCATGGCTCCTGCATCCATGATAACAAGCTCTACATCTTCGGTGGAGCTGACGAAGACTCAAAATTTGGGGATCTATGGTGCTTTGATCTGAACGCTAAGACCTGGCAACTACTCTCAGCTGAAGGAGAGTCACCAGAGGTATTACTTCCACTCATTTTCGGATTATCTGACTGATACTATGCTATAGCCAAGGCACGGCCTCACATTGGTCGCTTACAAAGACAAAATTATTTTGTTTGGTGGGATACATGAACTAACACATGAAAAGAATGACATTTACGTCTACAGCATGAGTACAAAGAAATGGACCCAAGTCGAATCGGACGCTAAACTCGTTCAAAGTCCCGAAATGTCTCCAGGTAGATCGGTGCCTGGTCTAGAGCCTCAGTTAACAAGAGCGTTTTCGACGAAATCTAAGTTTGAACCGGCTCAAAAGCTGTCAATGCCGACTCTTGAGAGCCAATTCATAAGAAAAAGAGGGGGTAATTCCATGGATTGGGACGTGACAGGGACGGGAAATACCACAATGAATGAAGCATGGTCGAAGAATGGTCAAACGAAAAGCGTGTTCAAGAAGTGGGAGAAAGTGAAATTGCAAGAACCTAAGCCCCAGAACATCGGCGACATTGTCTCGCTAAAAAGTCCGTCGAACGTAGCGGAGAAGAGATATAGAGGAGCTCAGGTGAAGAAAATGGCGATGCTTAAAGAGTTCGAGGTTCCCGAAGATGCCAAAGCGAAATTTTATGATAATGATCCAAGGACAGAGTTGATTAAAAGCAGCCTTCAGATCATTGGAAATTTGGAGGCTTCTCAGCCATTGAGTCTATTCGTCAGCAATGAGTTAAATGCGAAAACGAAAAATGTGATAAAGAAAATTCCAGGTAGCAAGCCTCGCGCAAGAGACGGACAGAGCTTCTGTATGTATGGCGACTTGCTTTTGATATTTGGAGGCGATCGTCATAAAATGTGCTTTAATGATCTTTTCTCGCTGAATCTCTCATACTTTGACAAAATAACTCTATGAATAAGTGACTAAATTTTTTTAATACACATACAAAAACACCTGAATTTCAAGCGAATTACTAAGATTTTGAAATTGTACCTGTGTTGCGTCCAATTTCTCAATGATAACCAAGAGAAGTTGCTATCCTCGTAAAATTCTGCCTTCCAATGTTTTATCGTTAGTCAGGCTCTTACTCGTTGTGAAAATGCTATCTAAGACAGTTTTTTATAGATATTAGAACCTTTCATCGTATTAATGTGCTTAAATTAGTTGAAATCATTGTTAAGGGGTTCCTTCAATTTGAAATCATTCGTCATTTGAGAAGATGAAAACTCCACTACAAATTTGATACTAAGTTGTTACAAAGAAGTTTAATTTCAAAATTTGAATCTCACAAATCTCAAGATAATATTGGCACAATGGACAAACCACAATATTTGAGCTCACCATTCACCAATGAGGCGAAATTCGGAAATTCCCCAATGCGGACTTCCAACTCACCTAGCACCACACTCACCAGCAGGTAAATTAACAGTGAGAGCAACTATTTAATGCTCTACCTAGTATGATCGTAAAGCAAGACAGTGATTTCAAAGACCCTAAGCGAATCCAAAGTCTCCTTGTAGCCGAAATAGACCGCCTTAATCAAGAGAACGAAGCGCTCATCAGACAAATGGATTTGCTTAAATCAACGGGAGTAAGTGAGCGAGAAAACGAATTAGAAAACAAGATACAAATCCTCCTTGCGGAAATTGAAAGACTTCAGGCTTCCACCTCGCGAATGCGAGGCAGCCAGGTGCTGTCAGAGAGATTGTCCGTAGAATCAGAGTCTCGCTGCCGGTTTTTGAACTCTGAAAACGAGCACTTAAACCAGCTGCTTAGCCAAGCTGTGGCTGAGAATAATACCCTCAGCTCAAAAATTTTGGAACTAGAGAGACTCGCTGCGACGAAAACGGAAGAGTATGGTACTAATATCTTATATCTTAAACATCAGCTGGAGAGATTAAGTGATCTGAATGAGCAAAAGGACAGAGATATTGAAAATTTAAAAGCTCAAATGAAAGAGCTCAAGGACCGTTTTGATGAGCAAATCACCGAAAATGCTCAGCTCAGAGCAAGGTTGGTGGAAGCAATGACTGAGAGTGAAAAATCTAGAGTTTATGAAGAGGAAGTTGAGAGACTTAGCTCTGTTGTCATGAAACAAAAGGCAGAAATCAGCGAACTGATAGCTCTCAATAACACTAAATCGAACGAATTGGAGCAAAACCGTGTGATGCTGGCTCAGCTTGAGCAGTCGCGCCAACAAATTGCAGAGTTAGAAACGAAAATGGGGCTTGTGATAACAGAAAACGACCGTCTTCATGAGCGTATAACCCAGAAGCAGACTGAACTCGAAGAGTTGCAAATTAAAAGCGTTGAAGCGCAGGTCGCAGCGGAAGAGAGAGCTCAAGATCTGAAGAACAAGCTCTTGAAGTACGAAGCTAATGACTATGAAGGGAAGATTAGATCACTCGTTTCTCAAAACCAAAAGCTGGGAGAGCTGTTAGCCGGTAATAATACAGAATTACATGAGCTTCAGCTTCGTGTTACTCAACTTGAAGCAGAGAAGACTCAAGTTGCTGCTGAGCTACAGCAGAAGTTAGACTTGCTGCAGGTGGAATCGGACAACCTTCGCTCTCAGGTCAAAGCGTCAGAGATCAACATCAAGGAGCTCGAAAGTAAATCACTTCACCTTACCTCAGAAAACGAAAAGTTGAAAGCTACACATTGCGAGCAGATTCAAGAGCTGGAGAGACAGAAAGACTTGATCACACAATTGGAAAAGCAGGAGGTCAAAGCGGTAGCTGATTTCTCTCAAGAGAAAGAAAGAATTCTTCAAGCCTCAAACGAAGCAGTGAAAGAGGCAGAGAGTCTTAAGGTTGTGCTTGCAGAAACAAAAGATGAGTTAGCTCGGTTGAAAGAGTTGGAAGACAAAGTCATATTACTAAATGAGGAACGCATGAAACTCTTTGAACAATTATCTGGAAGAAATCAAGCAATGGAGCAACTAATGCTGAAAATAGAAGAATGCGAGGGCGTTAAAGTGCGCATCCAACAGTTCAAAGAACATCTTGCCCAAATTTCAGATGAGAATCGTCGACTTTATGCAATAATCGCGGAAAAAGATGAAGAGATAAAATCTTTGCAAACTATTTCAGCTGTTTTGCAGAGGAAAGAATCACATATTAGTGATATCAGTGATAAGATTGACCTTGTTGCTGGCGAATACGAAGGGTTCCAAGCTTTGCTTGCAGCGAAAAACAGAGAGATCGAGTTTCTCGGAATGAAAGCAGGGCTAGTCGAAGACCTCGATTTGCAAGTCAAGGAACTTTATACTAAGATACAATTGCTTTCACTGGAAAATGAGAAACTGAACTCCAATTTAACGTATAAGCAGGAAGAAATCAATGAGCTTAAGAATAAAATGCAGTCCCATGGGGATCTAAATGCTCGTATGCAAGCACTAATGCAGGAAAAGGATAATTATCTCCAAGAGATTAACGCATTGAAAGCGAAGCTAAATGATTACTTGAGCAAGCATGAAACAATAATGGCTGTGGTTATTAATACATTTTAGGTGGTATTCTAAAGATTTTTTGTAGGAAAAGCAGTTTAGTGCGTTGGAAGCGAAACATATCAACGAGCTCGAGACGCAAACGGCTCTGATCCAAGAGCTAAAGGAGAGAGAAAAAGGAATTGAGAGCGAAAAAATTGCTCTTATCAGCAAAAATGAAGAGTTGGTTGCATCCAACTATAAGCAGATAGTCGCAATTGAGAGTCTTCAACTGCAAATAAAAGCCCTTGAAAAAACCAAAGAAGAGGAGCTTGAGAGTCTGAAGGCAAGCTACGAACAAAAACTAAGATTGGAAATGGTAACTTAGCTCCAAGGTTAGCCGTTAATTATATGGAATAGGAACAGAATTCTGTTAAAGAAGTGGAGACGAAAACACAAGGATTATTACAAGAGTTAGAGATAACAAAGAGTTTATTAAGCCAAAAGACCGAGGAAGCGGAGAAATGGGCTTTGAAGTACACGCAATCTGAAGAACTAAGGATCAAAGAGCTTCAGGTTCTCAAAGGCCAATTTGAAAGTTATACAAAAACTAACATTGTAAGTGAAATGATTCAAAACACAGTGCTTATGGTAATAATATTTCAATTTATTAGGAAGCTGAGCAGATCAAAATCAAATTTGCGGCTGAGCGCTCAACTTACGAGGCACAGATCTTGCAGCTTCAGCAGCTGAATACTGAGCTTGAACTTCAACTTCAAGGTCTTAGTTCTGAAAACAAGAGGCTGAATCTCCAGTTTACTGAAAAACTCCAAGAATCAGAAGACTTTAGACACAAATATTTTGCTCTGGAAGATAAATATCGATCGGAGATCTCTGAGTTTAAAACCCAGATCGAATACTTTAAATCTTCGAGCTATGTAAGCCTGCCTATTCAAACGCAAAAAGCAAACTAAATGAAATTTTCTAGGATGTGAAACAGATGGCAATTAAGTATAGTTCTGATAGAGCTGCAGACCAAGCACAGATTAAACAGCTCAAGCAAATGAATGAGAACTACCAAGATGAGCTTGAAAAGCTCTACGAGCTGATTAACCAGAGGAAGGCAGAGTATGATAACCTTGCCAAACAGGTATCTTTTTTGTGGGATTTCTCAGTTAAGTAACAATTTTTGTGGATGAATCTAGAATAGTGAATTGAAGAAGAGACTTAACCAATTTGATTCAGATGATAAAGAAAATATTGACTGTAATATCAAATCCAAAGAGAGAGCAGGGCTCCTTAAACAGGAAATTCTCAAGTTGTAAATATTAACCTTACATTGGCTCTAATTGGAACGATATCGTGACACTCCATGTGCCCTATTCTCATAATCTAATCAGTTTGTATTTATTTATTCAATCTTAGAGTATTCTATTCCATGTTAGATGGTTTTTAAATAATATTTTTTTAAATTCATGTTGGTTTATGTCGATAAATGGTACCTCTATCGTTACTGAATTTACACATCATATCTTCTTGAATGGAGCTGCTTAAGAGAAATAATGGATTGATTCGAATGGTTTCGTTGAGAACTAATTTTGTTTTTCTTAGTTTAATCATTCAGTTTCAGTATGTAAGGTCAGACTTAATAATTTTCTGTAAATGGAGCCAAGGGTTAACTTGACACTTTCAGAGGCCAAAATCTCCCTTATAATCCGATCTCTTGGAGGATCTCAAATGCTTTGTCTATTTCGATTTGGTGTTTCTTTTGCTTGCTTGGATTGTTGCAAACGCGAACATTGTCAAAGTCTTCGACGACTTCAGCACCATGCTTGTTAATAAACTCAGTAATCTAGAGGGAAATGATATGTAATTTAGCCATAAAGCAGTCCTTAATTTTAAAGAAATACCTTCGTTTTGAGTTCGCGTCTGAGCTCAATGAGTTGCCCTAGTTTGTTTTTGCGAATAATGAAATAAAGCAGTGCTAACAATCTTTTAAAGTGTCTAACCAAACCATCAAAAGACAGCACAGCAACTTTTTGAGTTTAGATTCAAATCAGAGGAAAATATGCTTACTGTAGCAGTAGAGAGGCCAAAGAATGAAGAAAGCCAAAGTATATTTAGCCGCCCTCCTTGCACCGAATTCAAAATAGTATCTCAACGCAAAGTGGAAAACGAATGTCCAGAAGAAGCAAGCGACTGTAAATGCAACTGACCCCAACACCATTTTTTGACTCGCGATCACATCAGCTCCGATCACCTTGACACTCGATTTCTTTAATGCCTATACAAAATATCATTTTATTTAGCAATCCCTCTGATTATGTAATAATAATACCTTCTGTCGTTCTTTTTCTGCCAAATATCGTGCTAAAAGTCCAATAGGACCATTCAAGAAAAATCCTGTGAATCCCTAGCAATATATCCAATGTTAAATTCGCATTTCTAAATGAGTTTTACGATCGAAAGGCTGAGAACGAGTCTGAATATAGATCGGAAGAACCTTGGGACAAACAAGTACTGATTCGTTGAGATCAGCTTCAGCTATTGGCAAAAGACTCAGCATGAGCAAGTCCAGAAATATATACCTCTTCATCGGTCAATCCGAGCGCTTTAAGCGATGATCGGTATAATTTCGTCGCAGCAAAGAGTTTTTCGACCTCTGGATGATCTCTGAATCTGTTATATCCTTCAGCGATTCTTCTACTAATGGTGTATTCTTCCTCAGGAGTCAGCTTTTCGCCCTCAGGGATGTAGAGATCTCTCGCGAGGTAGACTCCGACCAGCTCGCTGTATGTTGGCGCGCGGATAGTAACTCCACGCATATGCTAAATAGTATGAGTTTTTTCATAAATTGCATTTAAATAAGGTGCGTACCTTCTCAACGGTCGATAGCAGATCAGAGATTGCTTCTCTCTTGGATTTCGCATATCGATCTGCCAATTCTTTAGGGATATCGTAGGCTGGTCCAAATTCAACGAGAGCTTTGCTCCTGAAGCGATGGCCCTAATAATGAGGATGAGGAGAGACTAAGGACGAAGATATACTCACCTTATAATAATTCAGACCACATGGAACGATTTTCACCCCAATTTTATGGGTATTCATGGCTCCGAGACTCATAATGCACACACCTGCCTTCAGTGGAAGAAGTTCAGTTCTATCATGTGAGCCACCCTAAACCAGAGATGTAAATTATCAAGCCAAGATTCAGAGTGAGTTAAAATACCTCAGGGAAGATACCCAGGCAACCACCTTCTTTCATTAAATCCCAAACTGAAGAGTACAGCTGGCTTTGATCAAGTTTTGGAATTATCTAATCTACGAGTGAGTTCCCGGATATAAAACAGAGGCTTTACTTGATATGAGGAATGCACGTTGTTCTTTTCGATTGGTTTTGCATAAGTCACTTGAACTTCGGTGTCACTGATGGCTTTTTTCACTATGAAATCGTCTGAAAACTGATTTTTAGAATTAATAGATGGAAATTCGAGCTCTCATTATTCTTACGTTCTTTATCTTGATAGTTTCTCCTCCTTTCAATTGAGAAAATTCAGTTCCCTCGCCCTGAGCAAATCTGCTTAAGAAATCTAAACCTTCAAGAGAAAAGTTACAATAATGACTTCGTTCTTTATGTGCAAAATCGACCCCTTGCCAGCTTTCGCATAATCCTGGATATCTATTTAATCTTTGTTCCTCAATATAAAAGTACTTGCGGTCTTTCAACAGGAATAGCTTTCAACCATCGTGCGATCTGGCCAATGACAGGTTTGTTAAAAGACTAGGTAATGCCGTCGTAAGGCTAATTATCCAATTCAGTGCTTACTGAGGCTGCCATGACGAAACTGATGGTTCTGGGCACAAAAGCGTAGAGAATCTGGAATCAGAAATTGAATAACGCTCAACGGAGAGGTATTTTTACCAAAGCGTCGATGAACTGATTTGCATGGTTACCACAGATGATAACTGGACCTTCCTATAAGGGACAGGTAAATTGATTTTATACTAACAATCAAACCTTTGGAATATTCTGGAGTCCAATCACATCGATATCTTTAAAGAAGAAGTGGGCGGCGACTCTGAGAGGGAAATGGTGTCATTAGGTGTGTGGAATTGGATTGGCCTACCTGAATAGGAATCTGAGTAATCGTTGAAGAGCTTTCATGATTCGATTAAACAAATCTTTTTTATTATAACACGGAGGTCCGAAAAACTTAATTTGATGCAATAATATATTTTAGTGACTCTTTTCTCTTCGATTTCAACAAAAAAGGTTCTAATTTTCACAGTAGATTATAGACAGCCTTTACGATTTCTTAATGCCTTTTGATGTCTTCAGAAGTAATCAAAAAATATATCTCTTTGTTGGGTTTGAGATAATGAGGAAAAACGCTTTATTTGTTAACAATTTCATCTGTCGTTAAATGTCAACAAATCAGAGTCAGCAGCGGATACCTCTCCATTATTACGACGTTTCGGTCCAAGGCATGATATGGAATTCGCGAGAAAAAAAAAATTCTTTTTTTTCTCTTCGTTCGGATGATCAACCATTAATTAAAGCAGATTGCGTATTAATTAATTTCATTATCTCAGATTTTAATCATTCGATAATGTTAATGCGGAATCGGGTTTTCATTATCATCATCATGATGAATCAAAAACCGAAATATTTGAAGTGTTTAGTATATTTTTAAGGCTCAAAGAGACGAATTGGAAAAGAAGGACTCCTAATCAATTCATATTTGAAAGTTGCTAGGCTAATAATTCGATATCAACCAGATTTGTTAATTGATCTTGGTTCTTGTATTTAAACAGACCACTGCATAGCAATTTTTACATCAAGATTGCTACATCTATCAGGATCTTATTATAAAATATGAATACAAACAGGTATATGTCTTTCAACAATTCTCGAGATCACCCAAACTATATAAAGAGCACTCATCCATTTAGTAGGGGGCGTTCTTTGCTAACATTGGTGAATTTGGATATATTTATGGAAAATCCTATCAAAAGATATATCGTGATTGAAAATCAGAGTTTTGAGAAAGGTAATTCGAAACACAAACTACAATCGAAAAATATTTATTCCTTTTAAACAATGAATTGGATACCTACAAAAACCGGAAGTTACTACTTCAAACGGTTTGAGTTCTTCGAGAACATCAACCCCATCTTCAAAGACCTCCCTCTTAAATCGATGCTCTTCGCCAACGCCAAGTTTGGCGGACCATTTGCGCTCACTCTTAATCCGAATGTCCTCCTCGTCGAGATCAAGAAAGACGATCCAAAGCACATTCTAATCTTCAACAACAAAGGCATTCTTATGCATAAAATCCAACGCAAAGAGAGTCTTCAGATTGCTGTCTTTGATTTTCTCGAGAATGAAACACTCTTTGTACTATTCCGCGACGGGACCTACTGGCTGATCGATCCTCACACCGGCAGAGTGAAAGTTCTGAATCTCGGCTCCAGATTTATCACTGATTATATCTACGAAGGGAAAGTTGCTGCCAACGGATGCGTGTTTTACACCGGCACGAAATCAGGATTTCATTTCCACTTTATCTCCGACATCCTGCACGCCTCTGCAAGCGATTTCAAGCACGTTAGTTTTAAAAACAAGCCAGCGGATTTCCTACCAATCCCACCTAAAACCTCCCTGAGTGAGAAATGGGAATGCTTGGTTACTCATGAACAAGCAGGGCTCTACAGGTTGGTGCAAGACCAGCAAAAAGAGGATATCATCTACAACAGTCAGTTTAAAAATCCCAATAATGTGTTGCTGTCTTCCTTGCCTGAGATAAAATCAATTGTTAAGATGGCGCTATCGCCTAGTGAGAATAACGATACCAAATTCTTTGCTTTTTTGAGCAAGAATAACGTTCTGTACATACAATCCGCTGATTTCTCTAACAAAATAGACATGAGATACAACGTGGAAGCTGAGAAGGAATGGACTGGACTGAGTTGGTGCTCTGAAGACGCTGTTGTATTGAGTCGAGGACGGAATTTAAAGATGTTTGTTCAGCAGCATGAAGCGAACTATAAAATCCCTGAGAAATCGAAGGGAGTGCTGCTGAGTCAGGAGATAGATGGGCTGAAGATAGTCTCGAGCAAATCTATTGGAATATTGAGATTAATACCGCAGTTTTACTACGACGTGCTTCATCCTGTCAGTCTGGCGCCTGGTTCAGCGCTGTATAAAACCTACGAAGAATATGAGCGAAGGGAGCCGACTTGTGAGGACAATCTCGTGAATAATAAGGAAGCTCTGAGAGAGGCAGTCGAAAGTTGCATCAACTCTGCTTGCTTTGAGACCGATGTTGAAGAACAGTTAAAACTTCTACGAGCGGCTGCCTTTGGAAAGGATTTTCTCCATACCGCGAATTCTAAATTCGACCATGATTCATTCGCTGAAGCTTGCAAATATCTGAGAGTTGCTAATGCTTTGAAGAATGAAACATTTGCAAGAGCCATCACTTATCGCCAACTGCGATTTATGTCTGAAGAACATTTAGTAGATATACTTGTCAAGTACCAGAAATTTTACCTCGCCGACGAAGTCTGTAAATATTTATCATTATCTCAAAGGCTTATCCCACGTATCTACATCAAATGGGCTTGCGCGAAAATCGAATCTAACGAACCTGAAGAAGTACTCAGCACGGTCATTTACAAAAAGCTGAAGCAAACGAAGAACATTTCCTACACTGAAATCGCTGCCCGAGCTCACGAGATCAGCAAGACTAACCTCGCGTTGAATTTGCTGAGATGCGAGACCTCTCTCGCGAAGAAGGTACCAGTGTTGATCTGGATGGATAAGTTCGAATTGGCCCTCTCTGAGGCAATCCGCAGCAGAGACCCGAACCTCATCTACCTTGTCATATTGCGTTTAATGAAGACAAATCTGGATGATACCTCCATCTTTAATATGCTCAGCAAAAATCCTGTCTCGAAACCGTTTCTGATAAGCTGTCTCAAAAACTTCTACCCTGAAAAACTCGATGCGTATCAAATCACTCACCTCAGCGCGGAGCAAAGAGGCCTCTATGCGATTTCGAAGGCTTATGAAACGCAGAAAATGCGGAAAAGAGTCGATTTGTTGAAATACGCGGTCGAGTTTTTCTCAGGGAAGGACGCGAAGGACAAATGGTATGAAAAAGTCACAAAAGAGCAGTACGAGTTTCTCAGTTCGCATAAAGAAGAAGACATATCGAGCGAAAAACCGATAAATACAGTGCTTGAGGAGTTGTTTAAAGCAGGAGATCTTGAGGGAGCTGAGAAATTGAGAAAAAAGTATGATATTCCGCTGAGGAGATATAACCTCACTCGCCTGAGGATGGTAGCAGAAAAAAGAGAATGGGACGAGTTTGAAAGATTGGTTGCAGAGCAAAGTAAGTCGAAATGGGCAATTCCTTATTTCGCTATAGTGGACTTGATGACAGAGCATCGTCAGAATGAGAGAGTGATTAAATATGTTCATAGGCTGCCTGATGTGGATGATCAAATAAAGATCTTTAACCTGATAGGCGCACCAAAGGCGGCTGCTGAAGCTGCGAAACAGAATAAAAGATATAATGTTCTTGAGTCTATGACTGAAAATGCGAATTTAGACCCCATGCTTAGAGAGGATATAATTGCGTTTTTGAACTCAGTAAGGAGACGATGATTGTAAATGTACAGAATTGGTACTTAATAGAATATAGGCTGATGAACTATTTTAATTTCGTTGCAAACTAACATTGGTGATGCAGAATTAGGTTGGGAAGGGTGAGAGATGCTTTGATTATAATTAATCTAAGGATGAGTAGCTAACATTCTCTATTATTTGGAAATCGTTCAGAATTATAATAGCAATACATAATTTTCAAAGTGATTGAGGCTTAGGTGTTATAAAAAAAGCTATGTTATTGGCTAAGCCTGGAATTTCTTTGTACGATGGAGAGATTCAGTCTTATTCTGTCAATTAGAGTATAGTCAGACTGAGAGATGCTAGAGTACTGATCTTATTGATAAAAATCTTCAACAATCGGAATAATGCCTCTGAGAACACGAAGTGAAGAAGTTAGCAGCCAGTGGATCCGTTACTTGCTTTCCATTGTTTACAACGAATAGAAGTTAGATTCTATTTTGTTCAGCAAAAACAAGCCAAATAAAGGAGTTACATTCAATTGTTCCAGTAGCCAGTTCTTATCAAAAATAGAAACAGTAAGAAAAAATTTTGAATTTCAATCGAAGCCTTCGAATAGATTTTAAGCAAATAGACCCTTTTAAGATTATCAGAAAAACTTATTGCATACATGCCGCCAGAATCCAGTCATCAACAAGCCTCAAATATTCTTGCCTGGTACAAGAACTATGGTCATCTCTCCACTGACGCTAAGCACCCTGGTTTCGATTCTACTCTGCTCAACGAAGAATATCTAAAAACAATTTCGCAACTTTCAGATTGCAGCCTTGACAAAATTCTTAGTCTATATAGTACAAGCTTCAAAGGACTCACTTCAAAAGAAGCAAAATGGAGACTTAAAATCTCAGGCCCAAATGAGATAAGACTGCCTCTTACGAGGACCCGTCAATCAACCAGAATGAGCCGCTGTGAAACTACCGATTCTGATTCTTTCAGATACAGTAGTAGAAGCAGCAGACTTAAAAGCAGCGTACTTAAAAGCAGCGTGGTTAAATCATTACCTGAAGAAATCCTATTGGAATACGTTCCAACTATGTCGCTGGCTCTGCGGGACAAGGTCGAAGAGCCAGTTGCTACAAGTGAATTAGTCTCTGGAGACGTTATTGTATTAAAAGCAGGGATGTGGGTTCCTGCTGATCTCTATCTAATCCGTTGCGATGGTTTAGAGGTGTGCGAGCATATATTTGGAGGGAGAAAGAGATCTTTTCAAAAGGAAGTGGATGCTGATAACTCAGAGACAGACAATTTCTCAATCGAGGAAGTAAAAGGGATCTGTTGGATGGGATCAGAAGTAATCAATGGTGAAGGGCTAGGTGTTGTTGTTGAGACTGGAAATCGCACGGCACTTGGGAAAATCATGGGTGCGTAGTCTTAATCGCAATGATTCAAGCTTGTTGCTCATTTCACAACGAAAATAAATTAGTTTTAGAACTTGAATATTAATTTGCTGTTGATAATCCTTTTTCTTTGTTGGAAATATCACGCAAAGACAATTGTTGAGTGCTCCATGAAAAAAATGTAGTATGATAAGACTTTAGAACCATCGATAGCTTGCTTTGCAACTTTTTACTTCACAGGGGACTAGTGTAATATTATTATCCTTCGTCTATGGGAATTTGTGTATAACGCCCTGTGGATGTATCTGTATTTGTTTTTATCTCTATAATTTGTGGCTGCTGAAGTAAAAGCGCTTCTACATTACCAGATAGCGTCTTTTCTCAAAGTATAGTATTTTCCATATATCTTATCTAGCCATTTTACATTAACTTTACTTTCGTAATATAGTGACGTCATGTGTTGCTTATTTTTTGACAATTTCTCTTACTGGGAGCTTAATCTTAGATTTAACAGATATGATAAGGCTGAGTAAGCTTGGCTTTTTAAATGAAAGTTTCGTTCAATCCTGAGAAAGATAGAATGAGAAGAAATAAATAGACAATGTCTTAATTAACAAATCAAATACAGAAATTGAAAATACCCACTGCTCGAATGAATAATTTGGTAGTCATCGTGAGAACGCAATTAACTCTTATCTTCCCTAAGTTGGATAGATGTGTCCGATGAGATATAAAAATTCCAATAAACAAAAGCTATTTGTTTATGAACCATTTTTCACCCAGAGAATCACTGCGCTTCAACGATGCAATCGAGGAGTTATTCTGCGTATTCATTTTTTCAAGTTGCTCATCTGAAGGCGATGAGTGTGATCTCTTCTCAAACAAGGCATAAGTCAGCCCCTTCAAATTTTCGAAATTTGTATCTCCTAACACAATCTCATTACAACTTCGAGTTGCGCCTCGACTCTTCCTTTCACTTAGTCTGTACGATTTTTCCTCCTCGCTGTCCTCACCCATTTCAATTAATGTTGCAAGAGTTTCCCTCGTGCAAAGGGTCTCAGCTGTCTTCTGAGTATTTTCCTTTTTTTTAACATCCTCTTTAACATCAAAGAACTTAAACAATCTCTCCGTCACCGGTCTCACATCAGGGATCTTATTTTCAGATTGTTTGGTTACAAAACTTAAGAATTCGATATTACTGTTGAGACATAATGAAGAAAAGAGGTCAGATAAATTAGGGCGGCATCTCCGGCCTCTCCTTTAAACGAGTGAATTAGAATTGAATTCAGAGGCTGGCTTCTCATCTGCTGGGGAGAGTCCTATGCGATATATGGCATATGATGAAAAAAATCTTATTATGAATGGTTACATCCACAAAGATCGTGTTTGCGAGTGAAAATCCCAAATCCAATAGTGACTTCATGTAAACCCCTCCATAAACTTTTTTACAATGATGACGAGTATAGAGCGCAAAAATGTACGGAGCTAACCCAATGGCTTTTATGACGTCTTTGACGTACTATCCAAGGAAAAATATGGTTACACTCTTCAGGAATATTGTAGAAATTAACCTGAGATTTGGCTTCGGAATAAATGCAAACATTATACATCTGACTCATTTCCTTTAGAAAAGTCTCGAGCCCAGGCCTTTTGACTGCAAAATATTTCAACTCACCATTACCAGTGAACTTCACGAAATTCGTAGACTTGCTCGGAGCATCGATTGTTACGTAAACCAGTGTTTGATCTAGATCCAGAACTAGTGTTTTCTTTTTCTAAAATGCATATAATGTTTAAAATTTGCATTTGCCCAAACAGAAAATCGCTACTTCATCGAATTCTTTGCCATATCGTTTTGTGCTTAGAGTGCGCGGTACAAGCTGTGGGCTTCCAAAGGGATTATTCTTCGTGGTTTTATTTGTCATCGCCATCAATTTTTTAGAGTGTTTTCTTAAACTTTCACTAGGCTTATTCCGATTTATAATAGCTGAATCAATTGATTGATATTAAATTAATGTTGTTTGAATTTAATCGAAAAAAAAATTCTGAATGATAGTTTAAGAAAATTTGAATCAACATAATTTCAAATAATGCCGCTTCTATTGAACTGGAGGAAGAATAAGCCAACTTTTGTTGGTTCGCATTTATGATGGAATCCTACTCAGAGAACGCGATTCGAAAAGAACGACATGTTTCCCATGGTTATTAATCAATAGGTTCTGAGGAAGTGATTCCAATTAGAATTAATTTTTTTTCTTTTTTAGAAATTAAATTACGAATTGTTCTGGGTTTAATAAGCAAACACCCGCAAATTTAGATAAATAAAGTGGCCCACAGCCTCTTGGTCTCAAGCAGGCTTTCGATTTAACTCAATGATCAGCATCAGTAGTTTATTTGAAAAACGATTTTTGGGCAATTACGGTGGAAAAAAACCGTAATACAGGAGAAGTTTCCGATTTTTGTGGTCGAATGAGAAAGACCCGACTACCCATCGACCCAAGGGTTTTTCTAAATTAAATGAACACAATTCAGAAAAACAAAATCAGGATATCATGAGATTGAAGCTCATAAACGAGAGCATGAAGGTATGACGTGCTAAGGTGAATCAGAGAATGAAAAGAGGCTAAGAAAGATGCAAAAATAAAGTGAATTTGAGAAATTTGCGGAGGCATTGAGTCACAGCACAAGATCTCAATCCGTACTGACTGAAGCATTCCTTGAGGTAGCTGGGTTTTGATTAATACGAGCAAAGCGCTTACTTGAATCTCAAGGTTGGTGTCGAAGATCTCGAACAAGCACCTTGGATCTCGAGATTTTCATTATCTTCACGTCGTGGCTCAAAGCTGGTCTCTCTCTCTCAAAAAAAAGAGAGAGAAATTAATATAATGCTATCTTGAATTGAATTCATTGTGAGATATTGCTTCTCGAGTTATTGAATGAGTTGGAGTCCTTCTCATGAGTTATTCATGAGAAAAAATCCAAGATGATCAAGGACAATGAGATATTTATTGACCCAAGTACTCTAAGCAACTGACTCAAATATATCAAGATTAACAACTTAAATATTTGAGACAATTTAGCAGACTTTGAGCTAAGCTATGAGGCTATGAAAAATGTCAATTCTTTGACAGCAACAAAAAAAACTTTCGAACTTGAAATAAATTATCAATCCAGGGCTGTAGTTCATAACAGCCCGAGCATATCTATACCAAAAAAAAAAAAGTAAATTATTTCGATAGTATAACTTATTCGAGTAACCATCTGAAGCAAACTCCAACTGACTCTTCTATTTAAAATCAATCTGTTCATGTTGATTCTTTCCCTGACAAAACTATTAACGTGACTTTCACTCTTGCTGAAATATCATTACCTGAGAATTCATTACTAGGGTTCCATGAAACGAAACGTTCGGATGATTCATTTGCTCAGACCAGATGCTATTTGGAAAATGCTCATATTTGACGCTCTCTTCAATAGGGTTCATCAGCCCAAGCTGCTTTGTTTGGTTAAGCTCCCACAAACCTTGCGGATTGACTTGATTTTGCTGATCATGTTGGGATCCCCAGCCTTGATACTGAAACACGCTATTTCTGATGGATGTCAACACTGGGATGCTACCAACCTGAATATTATTGAACAAATTCCCTTCAAATACTCCCGGCTGGCAGTCTCCAACACCCATACTGTTCGCTAACAGCGCACTATTGCTAAACCGACTTGTTACATCCTTTGAGACCTCCGCTGCTTTCAACTTAAGGAAAGTATTCTTGAGATACTCATGCTGTTTGCTAAAAAAACCGCTCAACTAACAGTCCATGTTCCAGCAATACCTTAATTCCTCGTGCTTTTCGCGACCTCTTTGGCAGCTGTCGCTTACCCTTGCGATTTCACGATTAACCGTCTCAATTTGAAAAGAGAGGTCATCTCTTATCATCTTTAAAATTTCATTCTAAGGGATCAAATTGTTAGTTATCTTCACAAAATGCATCTGGAGCGTCTTACTTCATAAATGATTTTATTCATCTCTGATTCAAGCTTTTCCTCGCTCTTCTCTGGACGTTGCTTTTGGAGCTCTTCGAATCTTTTTGCTTTTTTCTTCCTTTCAATCAGACAAATCAACTCTCTGGTTTTCATTAGACCATCCCAAAGACGAATTCCCTTACTCCTGGTCTTTTTTGAAATACTTATGAGAATACACGTGCTGAAACGTCTCGTCTCTGATTTTCACAAAACTATACATATTCAACTAACAACAGTGTTATTCCCTCCTATGTAACCGAGGAAGCTACTTGTCTAATAAACGACGCGAGATTGCCGTGGTTAAAGAGCTGCGGGAGAATCTGCTCAGCGAACTCTTTAATCTTCTTAATTTCAAAACTTTGTCCATCGGAACTCCAGTCAACAACATCTTTTTGAAGGTTGTTCTCCAAAATTTTAGCGGATAAGAACTAGTAGCAAATCGTTACTTGCAGAAGCTCGTACATTCGCCTCAAGAAGAGCGGTGTCTTTCTATGAGAGACTCGAAATTTCTTGAGTTTCTCTTTTCTTCCGTGGGTAGCCTTTTCCATAGCTATGATGTTTATAAAAAGATTGATAGAAAATCCAATAAATCTCTTGCTGAATTGGTATCGATTCGCTATGAAGTTCCACAGATTTCAAAAAAATTATTTGGTTTGTATTCATTCGAAATTGCTTCCTTTTTTAGAAATTTTTTCCTTAATAATTTTAGCAATTGGTTTGCGATTCGGGTTATCGGAAACTTTTTCCTTAATTTAATAGCGGTCTGTTATGAGTTTTTTTCAATTCTTTTACATGAATTAATTTTCAGTTTCGTGTAAATTGATAAAGAAGAATTTGTTTCGAAAGGCTGGAGAAAATTAAATTACTTTATTATTGTTCAGAAAATACCCCTTGAGCAATTCTCGAATTAATTTAATAAAAAGCCAAAGAGCTCCATCCCTATAGAAACGTTTAACAAGCAAACTCGGAATCACTCTCAATATTATACTTCAGCAACGCTCGGTTTTAGACTGAAATGCCGCGATTGAGATACTATAGGAAGAGATTTAGCGGGATTAAATTGGTAGGTAACAGGTACAAACCATGATGTATAGAATTTTTGTTAGTTTAGTGAGTTTTTGCTGTTTGTATCGCAGGAGCTGCGCTGGAAGCTCGGAAAAACTACTTAATCTTGTAAAACCTACTTGTTTTGTTTTCTCATCTGCTTTCTTTTTGAAAGATAAATTTGCTCGAGGTGATGAGAAAGGATTTATTATATCAATGAATTGTAATCTCAAAGAGGTAGAAACCTGTTGAAAAAAGCTTTAATTCTTTAAATCTCTCAATTCTCTAGAAAGCTGTTTTCTATGTTGTTGAGGTAGAAGCAACTATTAAAGATATATTCACAATCTAAAAGGCTTCTTGGTAGTAACAACTCGGTTATCACAAAATGTAAAAAAACGCAGACATAAAAAAAAAGTCAATTCATTTTCCTTTAGAAATCTCGGCAGGCAGAATATTTTCCAGTATCCGGCCCGAAAGTGCAAAAACGATAAATTTATCAGCTACTTAAAATCTGATTTGAAGATTCAAAAGTTCGATTAGGACTCCTAATTCTTCATGAATTTAGGACTCACACGAGAATTTTCTGCCAAAGCTTGTCTTCAGCATCATCATTCCAATCGCTCAAAATCCATAGACCAAGCAGCAATGAATTAGAAATTTTCACTACAAGAAATGTAATCTGAAAAACATAAATTAGTAGCGCTTATAGTAGGCTTTCCTGAATTTGATGAACCGTCTTGCAATTTATCAATTAATTACCTTGAGGATCCCTCAATGCTTTGATAACCAAGGATGATTACTCTATTTTGATGACTTGTGAGGACGAGCGCGCTAAAGCAGGAAATTCGCTCTCTGTTTTACTTGGATCTTTGGAACCCGATAGGAATGAAGAATCTATCCTAACTGAGCCGTTGAACGGCTAAAACCCCTTTTCCCTCGTGTTTAACACCTGATAATATTAAACAAAGAGCAAGAAATTTTAATTTATTCGTTTAATTTCTCGAAATTTTATACATGTTCCTCGATAAATATGAAAGGCAAAACAATTATTTAAAAAAACAAAGATCTTTGAATAATTCACGTACTCTACTCCCAAACCATGAATAAGTCCGGAACTCTTCAATTGCCCTCGCAGATCGAGATCATAAAGGGTAGATTATACTGGCTATCCGCTGAAGAGCCTCCTCGCAATGAATCAAACGTCTTCTTCTTCTGTATCGATAACGACCTTGTCTACGAGCCTTTCTTTGAGGATTTCGGTCCATTGGACATTGCTAAAAGCTACAGATTTGTGAGCGCTTTGGAAAAAATTTTAAAAGCACCACAATATAACGACTATCAAATAGTTCACTACACCTCGCTCGACCCAGCAAAGCGTGCGAATGCCGCTTGTTTAATGGGAATCTACCAAATCCTGGTATTAGGTCGTTCTGCTGTTGATGCTTGGAGCTGTTTTAAGAACGTAAGCCCTCCGCTTGTCGATTTCCGAGATGCAAGCAGCGGTCCAAGTACTTACAACTGCACTATCCTCGACGTCCTCCGAGGGCTTGAATACGCGATGATGGTTGGATTGTTTGATCGCAAAACCTTCAACGTCAAAGAATACGAATACTACGAGAAAATTGAGAATGGGGACATAAATTGGATCATTCCAGGCAAATTCATTGGATTTGTTGGACCGGCTGGCACAAAGGAAGAGGCCCAAGAGATCGGTGCGTTAACCCCGGAGGAATACGTGCCGATCTTCAAGAAATTCGGTGTGAAGCATATCATCAGCTTATCGAAACGAAAGTATAAAGAAGAGCAGTTCACCAAGCATGGCTTCAAATTCACCGATCTCTACTTCGTTGATGGGTCTGTCCCCAGCTACGAGTTAGTTGAGAAGTTCCTTCAGGTTTGCGAGAATGAGCCCGGAGCCATCGCGGTCCATTGCAAAGCTGGGCTCGGAAGGACAGGAACGCTTATAGGGTGCTATGCGATGAAGCATTTTAAGTTCTGTGCGGCGGAATTTATTGGCTGGATCCGCCTTTGCAGACCTGGAAGCGTGCTAGGGCCTCAACAGCATTTCCTATGCGAGATCGAGGAACATATGCATGTACTTGCTGAAGAATCCCCTGTGTATAAGAAAATCCTCCCTGGCCTCAAGATCTACTTGGAAAAGGACGGAGAAATCCGAAAGCAAAGGCAGATCATTACGAAGCTGAAGGCAGGAGAAATGTCCCCAGCTGAGCAAGAAATCGCGATCAAAGGAGAAACCAATCAAGGGGAGCGGCTATTGGAAGCGAAGAGTCGACCGCTACCACTCAAGGCGAAGGATATGGATGTACGGAATGTGTCTCAAGATTCGACCAACATTACCTTGGATTCTAATTCCAGTCCAACTTCCGCTGATAAAGGTTTCAACGCGACTGGTGATGCGGGCATAACTGCCTCACCGACGTTAGGTTGAGGAGGTTGATGTGATGAGGTAAGCGAAAATATTCAAAGATCTGTATTAAATTCATTTATTATGTATTTGAACTTTTCAGTTTAATTGTATCTAAATTTGTTTTGCTAAATCGACTTATCGTGCATCATACTTTCAATGCTTACCTTTGCTTACTTTTTTATACTCATTTATTTTGATGAAGTTGCAACCAAGAATTTATCAAATTCAACAACGTTTCTGTGTTTATAATTGTTTGGAGATTATGCAAATTACCTAAAAATATACGGCATTATTTGTATTAATTGTATGATCCCAGAGAATTGCTTGGTGATCGGTACTGCTGCTATAACATGGATTCCCCAGACCAACCGCATCGCTTGGAAAAATATCATGAAATAGTTTTAAGAAGCTTATGGAAGGCATACTATCGATTAATTTGTTGGCTGGTATTATTTGAAGTTATTCCAAAATTCAGAAGTTCCAATTTCAAATAAAAAAAGCATCTCAATCCAAATTTAAAAGAACAAGTTTTGATGGTCTTTCCGCTTTAGTTTCACGCTGTTAAACAGTGAATTAGAAAATGACAGCTTATTGCTGGTATTCTTTTTTCACTCCATACCAATACTGACTGTGCTTCTTAGGAACTAAGTTTTAGAACAAAATTTCATTGATTCATTTGAGGAACCTATGTCTTATTCATTTTTCTGTAACGAAAGAATAGTATCCTAAGAAACCAGCCTAAGGAAGGATAAGGTATTCCCATATACATCTTATCTCACTCGATACAAATATAGGAAATACCAATTTGATAAGCAGCCATTATTATTTTTTGTGAGTCAATTAATCCATTGAGAAGTAACTCAACCAACAAAGGCATCCCTCAAATTTGAAAAAATAAATTTCTAACTCAAGTCAGAATACATCTTTCTTACTTGTTTGTCTGGAATAACTTATTACTTTGACTACTGACCTTCAATCAAAGCTGGATTCCAATGTTATGTTTGTTTGTTTTTTTTTAAAGGAGTAGTTATAATGAAAATATATAACAGATGACTCAGTGAGAGTTTTTTCATTTTTCAAGCCGTGTTCACAATAATTCCTCTTTAATTGTGAAATCAATTCTCCAAAGCGCAAATTACTGTTTCCTTTGTCCTCTTCCCGTTTATATGAGTTCACCAGCTATCCAACTGAAAACAAGAAAATAAATTTTCCAATCATCCCCTCAATCTAAATCTCATCTCAAGAAAGGTGTTGGTTCTTAGTCTAAAAAACACTGTTTTGTATTTTATCTATAATTTACGGGATCTATCAAGCTTGTGTAGTATACTGACAAACCCCTTTCATTATACAGTTGGAATATATGAAATTTACCAAAAATATTTATTCAACAAAGAAACACGATTAATGAACTAGTTTCAAGGTAGAGGTAAATTACGGCTCCTTAAAGAAAACTGAGAAAAAATCAGAATGAAGTCATCACTTGTTAATGAGATGAGCTCATATCGCTATTTTAAGTAGAAATTTGATTCATTATGCCATTTCGCCATGAACGGCGAGAACTCCTCAGTCCTGGATTAATGCTTTCTATTAATCCTGGCTTTTGGACGCTCTTCCTTGGAAATTTTGTGACTTCTCGAGTTTATTTTCGGTCCTTGCTTATAAGACATATCCTTTTCATTGTCTTCCTGACAAAACATCCCTTTCAACAACTCTTGTGTTCTTGCGATATCTTCAAACAAGCTTGTTGATTCTGATTGCAAGAGCACTTTATTCATGAATTCTCTAAAACATTGGTATTCTTCAAAGTCAAAGTTGCTACTTCTGGCAAAGGAGAACGAGTCACAAGGGTCCTTTTCTTCCAAAATGTCTTTCAAGCTATCAATGGTGTTAGGCGTCGAACCGAAGCCTTCGAAGTAGTTCTCAGTGGTATCAAAGACCGTGCTAGCGGTCTCTTCAGTCATGCTGAATTCATCAACCATTGACTTGATATACAAAGACATGTCATATTGGTTTCGGGACTCTTGGCTGTTCAACACCTCGTATGCCTCTTGAACTCGGTTGAAAATGATGGTGGCAGTCTCTTTATCCTCGTTTTTGTCCTAAGAATCTTGGTAAGATGACTTGACATGGAAAATATTATACTGGATGGAATTTCAAAACCAACGACTTGTAAGCCGAGCGGATTTCAGCTTGGGTGGCAAATTGAGAGACTCCAAGGGCTTCGTAATGGTTAAGTTGGCTTATCATGCTGACGGTGATGATGACCTACTTGTCTTTTCTTAATTGGTTAGTTAATTGTTTATTAATTAGTGAAAAGCTGGGTATTTAAACGATACCGCATATCCACAAATGATGGAATCTTCTTTGAAGGATGCTAATTTGGTTCTAAGAGACAAATAAATGCTAAATCAATTTATCCGCCAATCAAGAAGGAAATATCTATATTTCCGATTCTGAGAATTAAACTCCGATTAATTTTACTGCCAATTTTACGCTCGGCTGCAATTTTGAATGCTTCTTACGCAAATTTACGATTTCCGTATAGAACACATTTATAATTCCACTTTTAAAGCAACAAGCAAGGCTGATACACCGTATTTCTACTCGCAATGACCTGAAAACTGAATTATGTGAAGGATTGGGAGTGTTATTTAAGAAGTTCTTCAGAGAAGGAGGAAGTTTCTGTCATTTTTTTTCAGAAAAGCTATTTTTAAAGACTAGCTAATGGAAAATGAGGGAATTATCAATTTATGGTCGAGAATTATTACAAGTTAAAAAAGGGTGCTAAATGAGAACAATATCTTTTTAATTCTCTAATAGAACGAATTAACTATCAAAATATTCCTTAATAGTTTATTTGGAACTGTCTGTCAAATCCCGTAGATTGTTCGCGACTCTGATAATCAGTTAATAGAAGCGTAAATAATTTTCGGAATCCTTCTTTTTGAAATTCAACTTAACTGATGGTAACCTGACAACGCAGAAAAAAGACTACGAAGCGAGAGAAATGAGAGTTATGCTCAAATACTTGGATTATGTTTCCAAGCACCAGCTATCGTCCAATTAATGGCGAGAGTAGGTGAAAGGGAAATAATTATCCATAATCAATCATATAATATCGCTTCATTGTAGTTTAGGTTCTTTAAGGTGTTTTAGCTCCGGCGCTTGTATAGGAATTGTATTTAATAGGGGGTTATGCAATGATAAACACCCGGAAGAAGTTCAAGAGAATTCGGAATTAAGAGTTAATTTTTAATTAGAGAGACAGAGAAGCACGTGAACTAAGAAGGCGATGATTTTTTGGGAAGATGTTTGTATTTCAATCACGAAACTAAGACTACTTGGCGTTGTTAATGAGAGCATTGAATAATTTAACTGTGTATAAAGAAATCTTCATTAAATTTTTTAAAAGAGGCTTGTCTCAGAAGAAGTTTCTAACGCGTAGGAACTCATTTGCATATGTAGTCATCGAACACACACTTAGTAATGAAAATCGTAAGCTTTTCTCGGAAATTGAGTGCATGCAGTTAATAGAAGTTTGGTATATTTTCATACTCCGCGAAATCACGAAAATATGGGTAGGCTGCTGTTTGTTAGTCGATATTAACATGAAAATTGCGACGTGAGACACTGGATACGCAGTTATAGCATGGTAGACTTCTTAACCCATAGATTATTCTATTAGCTCATGTCTGCAAATTCTTAGATAAATTCTATCTATCTGTACAACAGACACTCAAATATGGGTGTCTCTGAATTAGCCTGCACAAGCTGTAGTAAGTAAAAAACTTATCGCTGCTATTTTTTTTTCCCCTTCCTCATTCACTCGTAGAATGAAATGTGGTACAATTGGAAAAACTACGGTCAGCTTCTGTAAGTGCCCATCTATTCACTCGTAGTCTTCACCGTGTGAAAAACGCATTGGATGTGGAGGTCGAGTCTTACAAGTTTATTGATCGCAGCAAAACAAACAAGCTAACGGTTCATAATTCAGAATCAGTTGCTGTTATTTGTACATGGCAGTCCTAAACGACTCATATAAGTAGTTTATGGTGTTTCAGTATAGTGGGCTATATTGCATTGAGTCATGCCATCACGAATCGAAGACCTTTTCGAGAAAACTTAAAACAACAACCCCTTCAGCCAAGCGTTTAGAAAACATATTAATTTTTATTCACGCCCTATCGAACATTTCTGTGCCTTTTTCTTTACTGGCATTCCACTGATGAAAATTCAGAGTTGTCGATTTTGAATATCACTGCTAAATTCTTTCAGAAATTTAATTATCAGAAGTAACTCGAATATTCTACAATGTGTAGTTAGAATGACCAATAGTAACAATCTGAAAGATTCTATAAAGACGGGTACAATTCGTAATCCTTCTCTTTAAACGGGCACTTTTTATTTAATTCTGGGTATAATATCAAATATATAAACAGATACATGCCAGTGTACCCAGCCAATCTGCACCTAAAATAGGGCTCATAAAGAAAACATTTACATGTACGTATAGGTGTAAGAAAGTGCCATTTGCTTGTTTGAATACATTTTTAATAGATGAGCAGTAGAAATAGTAGTTATCTCATGTAAATGATTCCTTTCTTTTAATTGGGAAAAAAGTAGAATTATTTACAAAATTGCATATGATTCATTAGATAGAAAAATCTATCATTCCGATCCATGGCGAGACCACTTGCAGCTCTTAATCAATATCAAATTTTCTCTCATCAGAGGCTTTATTTCCTCGAGCTTGGAGGCTTATAGTTCTTGTTAAAAAGATCTTTTTAAAGACAGTTAATATCTTCAATTTCAGGGAAAATATCACCAAGTTTCATTTTAAGATCGTTGTTCTGCTGCTTGAGCCGCAACATTTGTTCCTGGTTGTAATAGTTAATCTTCTCGAGGTCCACTACCTTTGCTTTCAAGTCTTCAACTATTTTCATTATGATCTTATTTCCAAATGAGAAAAAATGTGGTTTAGAACACTCGATAAATGCTTTGCATACCATCTTCTCGCTTTTTAATGACTCTATCAGTTTTTCATAATGCTCAGTGGGAGGAGTTGCTGATATTAATTTTGTATATTCTGCAAGCTTTTGATTGAGTTTAATTGCATGTTTTTCAGTTAGCTCGTGCAATGCTTTCTGAAAATCCGCCTCTGCTTTCTCGAGCTTTCGTTCATATTTCTCTTGGACCTGGCTCTTCGCTTTCTCGATTTGAACGTTGCGTTCAGCTTTCAGACGGATGAGCTGCTTTTCTAGCTCCGTGTTGCGCCCTTGAAGCGTTTCTAATTTTTCGCATCTTTCCTTAAAAAAGGCGATTTTTTTCTGCATATCTTGCAGCGTCTTTTTTGTAAAATCAACCAAATCTTGCATCAAAGTATAACTCTATGAATAAATTGAATAAATTTGCAACTCTCAAGAAACTTGAAAGAAAGGTAATACTCCTTCCGTCGATTTTTCATGAGCTTGGAGTTCAATCTTTTTAATCTTCTTTTCATTTAGGTTCCTTTGACACTCCTGAAGGAAAGAATAGTTATTTAAATCGAATTATTCGCAATAAGTTAACTATTTCGGCTTTCAACTCTTCGATTTCTGCTGTTGCCTTCGTAATATTTGCAGATAACTTCTTATTCTCTTCTATAAGCTGAGATTTTTCGGCTTTGGTTTTTTCTAAGGTCCTTCTGAATTCTTCCAATTT
>ENA-UOTZ01000199-UOTZ01000199.1-compost-metagenome-genome-assembly--contig:-NODE-199-length-50721-cov-7.922163_pt1 | contig 50721 bp, 30 predicted proteins | sample MGYA00238144_ERZ746983 | MGnify/ENA primary metagenome ERZ746983 (study PRJEB28759, sample SAMN06268863) | compost metagenome | isolation source: single cell | place: USA: California, Emeryville, Joint...
GCGAAATAGCTGCAATTTCATTTTTTTTCAAAGGAATTTCATGTATTTTTACAGTTTGAACATTATGTTGTTACTGCTGCAAAGGAGATAGTAGCGCTGAGTTTATAGGGAGGCAGTATGCTCATGAAAAGTTACATAAGATCAATTTGAATTAGTAGAGTCTTGAAAGACTCTGCGTTGTTACTTGTTTCGTAGGCTAAAACGGATAAATCAATGATAAATTAACTCAGGTGCTTTTTATGAAAATAAAGGTAAAAGCTTTGCGATATTGGTTGCTATCCTCAGCTAATCTTCAAAGAAGGCCAAATTCAATGCGTGTGAATGAAGAATATGATTGAGCTGTTTGAATTAACATTCAAATTTTTTAAATTAGAACTAACATGCAGCAAACTTCATTTTTGATCCACTCTCTGAATGGACAAGATATGTATATGTATGGTGATTTCTTCAGTATTTAATTACTCCTTCAATGTCCATATACTTAATTTTAAATCTATGTCCTCAGTAACATTATTGAAGGCATTCTGTGCTGATTTCATATATGTTAATAAACGAATCCACCGATCCTGATGCAAGCAGAGAGCCATCTGGACTAATGTCAATCAACCCAATCGAATCTAATGCATTATCAATCCACTCTATTGTTAGCAAAACATTACTTCGATGAGCTTGTTTAATCATACAAAGCGTCTTCAATTTATCACCCTCTAGTATATGCAGCCCAATTGACTGATCCCTTGACGAGGTCGCCACGAGATATCTTTTGTCAGATATTTGCCGCACGCTCATTGATAGTATAAGATCTTTAAAAAAAACTCTTCAAAGCCTAGAAGGTTATAATAATATTACAAGTGTGTATCCCCTCAAACGTCTTTAGCAACGTCCGAGAATGCAAATCGACAAGCCCTATCGAGCCGTCAAATCCAGCAATAATTGCCGTTTTTTCGTCATCCACAAGGTTTACACTTCGGATCACTACAAAATGTTATGATTTCAACTATGACCAAGGCAACCTTTTTTAAAAACCCTTATGCTTCCAACGACTGTCATTGTATGTATGCTAAAAATACTGAGCCTTCCTTTTTCTGAAACCGATATCAAATTGCCAGATTTCGTGAATACAAGATGTCGAATCGCCGCTTTTGAAAAATATATAATAATACACCTCTGTTTAAAGTAAATTGCCTTACATTCATGCGAATGCCGAGATCTGTCAAGTAGCGCCCTTAACTTAAAGTCATATAATGAAATCGTATGGTCAAATGAGGCCGCTGCAAACATAGAACCATCAGGGGACATTTTTAGCACACTAACTTGCTCTGTTTGCGGTTAAGTCAGAAGGAGAAAGAGAGAGAGGCCTTTACTCGTATGCACGCGTTCCAGCGTGTCAATTACTTCGCCGGTCTTGGCCAAGTGGAAATTGATACAGCCGTCTTTAGTGCCAGTAATGAGGTATGTTTCGGTAGGACTAACCATTACAGACAAGCCGAAAGCTAAGATCAATAGGTAATATAAGCCATGTGTGATGTCATTCGCATACTGTCGAATATTTTAACACTGTAAATGAGTGTGTTTGAATAGATATCGAGGCAGACTAACAACCCATCCCTTGTAGTGGAATATATCTTATCGCTTTTCTTCGAAAAGCATATTCCTTTGATGCTATCTATAAGTAACAGAAATTGCAGAGAGAGCGAAATAATAAGCGAGCACATACAATTGGGAAGGACGCCGAGAGTGATGATTGGACTTTCTTCGTTCATTACATCTATTATTCTTGTTGTTAGATCTTTCGAGCAGACAGCTACCAGCCTCTCATCTTGAGAGAGCGTCAAATTTAAGATTAAATCTAAAACAAAAAAACAAATCAGATCGGAGAGAGAACTCTTTTTCGCTGTACCTTTTGTGACATTTTCATAACTTTTGATCACGGTTCGCTTCAACAAGCTATACACATAGACTGAATTCATAGCACTTATATAAAGCAAGTTGCAATTTTTGGTGATAGCGAAGCTAGTAGTATTGCTTTCCTCTGAAATAAAATGTTGAATTCAATGGATATTAACAGTTACCAGAGAATAAGGTACAGTTTTTATGCACAAGTCGGTATGACGGGAGATGAAAGGTGAGAATTTCACCATCTCCGGATAACACGGTGATGAAGCGATTGTTTGGGGAGATATTGATCCATATTAAAGGGTTATCTAACAATGCATCAACGTCAGCCTTCATAAGGTAAACAGTTTCTAATACCGCTGAAAAGCTCGATTGAGTGCAATATCCTTCGCTTATAAATATCAAATATCTTGACTGAAGTCTCATCTCTTGATTTCATAGCGATTAGACGGGAATTTCCAAAGCTAAACAAATTGCGAATCGTACCTAATAATATGATCTCGTAAGGAGAAGATTAAGGAATAGACGTTAGAATACTCGAAATTACGTCTTTAAGCTTGATTTCATTATAATTATTTTCCAAATCGATCATTTTGATACCACCTGTCATATAAGCGATTATCAGATACTTCCCATCGCTTGTAAAAGTGATCGCTTCGTCGAACTCTAAATTGTTGTAATTGAAGATGCATATGTTCTTATACCATCATGGCGCTTTTTAAACGACGCTTTTAACTGAAGCGATTCCAGGCAATAAAGGTTAACTGTCCCGTCATTTGAGGTAGTAGCAGCCAATTTCTGGTTCGGAGAAACAACTATATGATAAATTGAATCTTTCCGACAATATTAATTCGATAAGACGAGCTTTAATTCTCACCTCTATGACAATTCGAAAACGTCTTTACGACTGTTCGAGTCTTAATATCGAAAACTTTCACGGCGCAGTCGTTTCCACAAGAAATTACTCTCTCCGAGTTATTGCAAAATGCGACAGAAGTCACTATATCTGAAAAACATATTATAATCGCTGCTTGTGAAGGAGATCTGAATAGGAATACCGAGATGACCATTCTGCTGGTGATTTTGTGCTTTGCCTTTACCGTGTTCATATTCAAGGTATTTCGTTAAGATCAGGTTCTTTTCTAACATTCTGCTAGATATTTATCGAATGTTAGCAATAATTTTAAAGAATATCTTGATATAATCTCAAATATAAGCCTTTAATGGATATCCATCTATGTAAGATTTTGGCTCTATCAAGCATGGGAACCATTTCCATTGTGAAAAAAGTCGATATTATGGATTCTCTTGAGAGATATCTGTGGAACAAATATATAGGTTATATCATTATTCTGCCTTTGTCAATCTAAAAAAAAAAAACCATTCTTTATATAGTAGATAAATGCAATGTAATAAAAGGAGTGAGATTTATTATAAGTTGAGACAAGCATATTTCGGTTTGAAATCCGGACCCAACTTAGATACGTCTACCTCAGCTTTTTTCGCGGTATGAACTCGAGTTCCTTTATCTTCGCTCTTTTTGATCTCGAGATTGCTCAGACTACCAAGATTCTCAACATTATTCTCTATTGAAGATACCGCGAGTTTCATCTCCTCAGTCAAATTCCTCGCTGTGCCCTTAATTTTTTCCGCAAACGCGATGGAATTGACTGGCGAAGTCATCGAGCGATGCTTGCTCGATCTGCCAATCTCGCTTGCGTCCTCCTCCTGAGGCGTGCTCATATTACTCGCAGGGTACCTTTCACTCGGAATTCTTCCCACAGCAGTGCTAACCGAAGGTTTTTGAGTTCCTTCTTTCGGTTTAATAATTTTGAATTCAATGGGCTCTTGCTCCTGACTCTTTAAGAAAGACCCCTTATCCTTCTTAAAAGCCGCTGAGGAAAGGTAATTTTGGAAACTCTCGACGTGCTCGATCTGAGGGCCAATGCTTGATTGAAGGTCCTTTTCAACGTTCATATCCAAAGAGGTTTTCGTGTCCAACAGTCCAGCGAACGAGCCGAACAGATTTGTGTCCTTTTGCATTGTGCTGAGCATTTCATCGCTTTTCATGGATTCAGCGATGTTAGGGTCAAGCGTAAAGAACTGTTCTTCAAAATCAACGTCATAAAATGATTCATTCTTGGAGGAGTTGTAGCCTTGGTAGAGTTCAGAGGCTGAGATGCTATTGAAGGTGTCCATGATCGTTTTATATTCAGCCGCACCCTTCTGACTAGGATTAAGCGCCGACATTTTTCGATTGAGAAGCTTGAGGGCTTTTTGGCATCTCAACGTTTCAAGGAAACGGCTGAGGTTTCGCTCGATCTTGTCCAATGACTCGAGAGAAAGGCGCTTCAAACCGTCTTCGTTTTGGTTATGGTACAACATCAAAATTTGACGGAGTCTTGAGTTTTCCAAGTTTTGGACTTGGAGTCGGTGTTTCAATGTTCTGTATCTATGTTTCTTTCTAGTGAGCTTCGCTTCCGCGGTGTCGTTTTTCCTGGTCATCTATATCAAGAAGTCATCTCAATAATAGTCTAAATATCCTTGTGGTACCTTTAGCTTCTCTTTATTGAACATATTTTCTTGGTTTCCATTCTGACAGGTGCAGTTTCCATCACCCTTGTTGGTTAAAACCTGAGGAATACTTAAATATAAAATTTCAGAACTCATATTTTACGTGCAAAATTCCAACGCTCTTCAAATGGCAGTGCTCGTACCTAAATTCTCCTTTCTTCGTGAAATCAACCAAATGGTTTTCCGTGGAGAAATTATGAGAACGTTGCGCTTGCAAAAGTTGCTGGGCCAGTGAGTTTTTCTGCTCTTGCAACTTTTTGATCGTGTCCAGCAGCTCTTGAGAGGATTGGCCTTTGCCCTGATCCTTTCCTTTCTGAAGTTCTCGTTCTTGTTCATAGCCCTGAATAAGTGGTTCAGCCTCAGTTGGTTGGAAATCAAGAAAAATACTTTAATTTTGAGCTCGTATTCTTTGATCAGAGCTTTCAAGCTCTCATCAGTGCCTTTTACATGGACGTTGGCTTGAACTTTGTTCTCTATCTTCTTGGCGTTGAGTCCGAAGCGCAACGTACTCAGGGTTTGCTCGAACTGCGAGAAACATGGATTGATACAGAGAATGATCGCAGTTCTCGAGTTCCCTCCTAAAGAAGATCTCAGGATCTTCGTGAGAGGCGAGTTTCTGTATGGAATGAATGCATCGCTATTTAAGCAAAAGATATTAATTACATGTTGATTAGAAATAATAATTTACGCGCTTTCTTTCGCTTTCATCGAGATGACCTGTGTCAAAAAGAAAAGACTCTTATTAATGTGTTGGGATTCTTTAGTTCGTTCTTTGAGCTGTGCTCCAGCGTTTGAAGGCGTATTCAAATTGATATTCAAAGAATTTTCTCGGGTTTTCGCTCTGAGACCATCGTGGACCTCGAGCTTCTCACTACCAGCAAGATCGACGAAATTCAAGATAGATTCCGTGAAAACGGTTTCGCTTTCGTTGGAACTCATCGCTGGTATCGACTGGACATAGAGTCTGAAGAGCGTATGCGATCTGCTGCTGGAGTGGTTCATCATGGTTGAGGCATAGTGACGGTTGACTAATTGAGTAGAAGGAAATGAATACGATGAAAAATACTATGCATTACTCTCTCCTCGCTTGATTCTCTCAAGGATTTCCTCGTATGATGTTACGATTTCTTCAATGGCGCCCTTGATATAAAATTCTTTCTGTATCATTACAAATATTATGAGCCAACAGCGCTTTAGCGAATAGAATTACATTTTGATCCTCGTTGATTGAAAGAGTCTCGCTTAATTTGTTCTGTGGGTTGAGCAAATCGTAAACGAGGTCGTTATAAATCTCCAGGTATGAGCATTTTAAGAAAAATCTCTTCTCAGGCTGCTTCTCTATCTCATTGAATATATCTTTCACCGCCAACGCGAGCACACCGGTAGCATTATCAGGTGCTATCGGAATTTCTGCTCCTCCTTCGGCCTGAGGTCTCGTAGTTTGCTGAACGTTCGTCGTTACAGCTCGTCTGTGCGTAACTTGCTGCGGCACTTTAAACTCCTCAACTTCGTTTTTCTGGCTCGAATCTTTCTTCATGGCGTTTTCGAGCTTCGTTGGAGTTGCAGTATTTGTCCTTCGGACCTGACTCGCAGTCGGAGTCAAGCTTCTTTCATGTAACCCAATCGGCGAGCGGCTTCTATTTCGATTCGTTTTTGAAAATCGGTCTTGATCAGGGCTCTGTCTTCCTCCAAAATTCAATTTCTCACCCGAATGATCTTTTCCTCGAGGACTTTGCATTGTCAAGAGAAGCTGCGACTGGACTGGCTCATTGTCGGTCTTAGGTCCCATCATCGTGAAGGTCTTCCCACTGCCAGTCTGGCCATACATAAATACCGTGCCGTTAATTCCTTGAAGACTGGACAAAGCTATCCTTTTGATCACTGAATCGTAGACTTGAAGCGTAGTCTGCGACTTATCGAAGCATCGGTCTAATCGCAAGTTAGTGAACTAGTCATTGGGATAGTTCTTACTGTAGGTGAACTCGGTTCGATGTCCTAAGCCTAATTTTTTTGTCTTGATGAGTTCTGCCTGTCGCTCTTGTATGAGCTGAATGGTATCAGATCTTACAATCTGCCAGGTTTCTGGGTCCTCAGCGTCGATTTCTGATTGATGCTGAGGGCGCACTCTTATACAAACTTGGATGTTCTCCATTTGTTTTGGATGTACTCGGTTATTCAGAAATTTTTTGAAAGTGAATATACGTTAAATTTTTCAATGCAATTTAATTCATTAACCCGGTCGAATTTACCGGTAAAACCAGCCAACTGAAATAGCGCGTTTTAGATAACTCTAAGCGTTTATCGTCTACTCCATCCCAACTACAGACACCACCCCTAATCCTCTCTATTTATTGCTATTAGCTCCATCACAAGACGAGTTAGTAGAAAATTCTCAAACTCCAAAAAGATTTTGGAATAATGCTTAAACAGCATGAATGAATGAGTGGTAAATTCAATGTATTATGAGCGTTATGAGTATTACATTAACCTTTTGTATTTATCACTATTTCGCATCATAATCTCCTCCAGCGGACCCAAAACTCTCTGAAAGCTAAGCCTGTCTAATGCCAACAACTTGAGATCAGTCGTTGCGATAACACTCGCTTGTCTCGCCTCATTCTTCAGCAGCGCTAACTCTCCAAAGTAGTCCCCTGCTCTGTACTTCATAACCTCCTGCGGCTCTTCGCCTTGTCTAAACGCCTTCGTCGCAACCGCGTTACCTTCCTCAATGAAGTAAAAATGATCGCCTGCTTCTCCTTGCGTGATTACATACTGCCCTTTCTGGAACTGGACTGGAACCGCCACGTCAGCTATCTTCGCTCGTTCGTAAGGATCCATTGCTTTGAGGATCTCAATTTTCGAGAGAATTGTTTCGTATCTCTCTCGTCTTTTTATCGCGGAGTCTTTAACGATGTTATTGAAAGTATCACGATCCAATGCAAACAGAACAGAGTCTTTAATCGCCTTTATCGAGGCCGCTCGAGGCGCATTATAGAGCAGAGCGAGCTCACCGAATGACTCGCCTGGTAGGTAGGTCTTCAGCAGTTTCGGTTCTTCCGTTTTATTAAATTGCTTGTAGCACTCTAACTGCCCAGAGTCTACCACGTACAGCTCATTTCCGTCTTCTCCTTGCTTGATCACCCATTCGCCCGCCTTCACGTTCTTAACTTCCATAGCGTCGATCACGATCGCTTTGTCCTTTGCATCTAGACTGGCAAACATAAACGCCTGGCTTAACTTTTGCTGTATTCTGGTTTTCTGCTCCTCAGTTTTTGGGATCATCCGAGCTTTAAAATCTTTCTTCTGATTGTATTTGCCATAAGCCTCGGCGCTGACTGAAATACGGTGATTCTTTTTCGCTGCTATGATTTGCTGGCGACTGAGCTCTTCCACTTCGTCCATTTCCTCGTCGTTTTCTTCCTCTGATTCCACGGGAGGTTTTTGGTAAGCGCTTTTGGAAAGGGTTGAGATGTTCTTCAGTGGACTCCTGGTTGATGAGTTCATTGTAACAGTTGACAGTCCCAGATGCTGAGTTAGAGTGGAGTTTGCAAGAGTAGGAGGATAGGTGCCTTTGTTTTCGCTGTGTTTATCCTTTTGAACCCATTCTATGATAAAATCGTGGACGTTGGTGGGTCGCTTTGATAAAAGGTCTTTCATTAACCTGTGTATTATGGGGTTCACGTACTCGTTGAGGTAGTTTCGAGCAAGGCGGTCATTTTCCTCGACTTTATTCATTTAGGATTTACTTCGATAATTTTTTTATCACTTTGTTAAGAATAGATATCTCTTTGTAATAACATGTTTTGAATCATGACAAGAAAAGAAGCTCAACTATTGTTTTAAAAAGGAATCTAAAAATTTTAAATGTTATTGTCTTACTTCGTAGGACTACGCTTATTAATACTCAATGAAGAGAGTCACCACTAGTAATCCTTCTATTCATTCATTAAGCAGTTTTTTTGAAATGATTGAGTCAGGAAATTTTCCTGTTAAAACTTGCTATTGAATTTATAATGTAGGCATAACGATATGTTAAGACACTAATTGTATTCGACTCTTTATAGGTCTAATTTCTATGGTTTCTGACTTCCAAACCGATGCTTTTTACCTCCTTTTTCAAACCATCTGAAATCCCTCACCTTCCCAAGGATTTGCTCCTCGTAACGAGCAAATATCCCTTGGAAATCTTTCAACTCCTCGAACAAGTCAGTGCTGGGAAGCCCCCGACGATACAGCTGAGTCACAGCCAACTCAATATGTTCACTATGCTTGGCATGACCGTGGCCATGGGAAGGTTCTTCAGAGTGTCCTCTAAACGCAAATCATATTAACTGATAAATTTTACTATTCTCTAGAATTACGGTCGCTTGCATTTTCTTCGCAACTCTTTCATTGAGACCAAGTTTTCATTTTTCCGAGCAACCAGAAGCATTGCGTTTCGTATGATTTTAGTCTCCTTTAACTCTACTTGAGTTTCAAGCAAACGATTTTTCGACAGCGGAACTGCAAACACGCTCCAGCTTGCCATTTTTGAAGTGTAGCTCTCAAAAGCAGTACGACTGTGCTGAGCAAGGAGTTGGAAACTCTCGAACAAGTGCTCAATAATTGCAGAACTCTTGCTATCCATATTCTTTGATGAGAACGCGTCGTCCATCATGTACACACCGTCTCTAAATGGGAATAATTCATCAATCATATTCCACGGTCCTTTTCGGATGTATCTGTATCCCGTTTTACTTCCCGTAGGCTGTGTAAAACAGAACCAACCACCATTATTTTCCTGGAATTAATTAGCCATTGAGCGAAACAAAGCTGTAGATACCTCGAAAATTATTTTTGCAACTGAGCCATGAGGAAGCTGGACCTCATTCAAGGTGTTTTCGACGAGATTAAGTAACCAGACTAACGTTGAAGGTGTAGCTTCGTTTCCTCTCAGCACTCTAAAATAAAGATTGTTAGATTCTGTAATTGGAGTGCAGGAAACCTGATAAGATCGTTTTTGAGCAGAGCAGAGTGTTTATTGATTTCCGCAATTTCTTTTGTGTGGGATTCAGAGCAATAATCAATATAATACTGTCCGAATCTTTCAATGAAATACTCCAGTTCATGAGCCTAGCAATGTCATTAAGAAACGAAAAAATCAAACAATGTCGTAGTACATTCACAGCATCTTGATCAATCATCTTCAGCAGAGCCTGCTGCATGATTATATCTCTCGAAATCATCTCTTATAATTTTATTAGACTAGAATTCAGGTGGTTTTGTACGTATTTTAAGCTTATCTCTGCTTCGGAGCTCTTTCTTAGCTCTTGCTGTCAAAAATTCCTGGAAACCAGACATCTTTTTCATCATTCTTTGCCTTTGCTCGATCTCCTCTTTAGGACTCTCCGCTGTCAGCGCATCTTCTCGAAGAGTCGTGACCAGTCTAAATTTCTCCGAATAAAACTTGTTCCATTTAGGGTTATGCTTCGGCTCGTTGCCTAAGCTGATCTCCGAAGGTTCACTCTTATCATCTCCTTGAAGCGCCCCTAGCAGAGCACGAGCTCTCTTTTGCTCTCGAAAAGAGTCAATGAGCTCGTTGAAATATGCTTGTCCTTTAGATCTCAATAGCTCTTTGGTTCTCTGGAGAATGCGCTGACCTCTCGTCAGATTAGCAGCCCGGACTAATTTTTCAGAGGCTTTGGCACTCTCCAGAGTTTTTCTAGCTTCGTCAGCGTGCTGAGATTTCTCTAAATCTTCGAGGTTTTCTTCTACTCTGAGGAAGAACTCCCAAATGAGACCTAGCAATCAGTGCGTTAACCTTGTAATGTGTGAAGTTAAATTCAACCATCGACGATGCTGAAGAGCACGATATCCATGAGGAAATGATAAGCATCGAAATAGAGAATGACAACCCATGGCGGGTAAATTGATCTGTTGACAGTGTCAATGACGATGCGATTCCAGCTAGGAAAATGTTAAATAGCTGCGTTGAACATGCCCAGGTTACAGTTGATCGAAGAAAATTTGAAATAGAGAGAGAAAACCGGGACCGAGGTCATTAAAATGCGTATAACCAAAGTAACGCTTAGGAGCGTTTGGTATAGATTTATTATCATTGAAAAGGAAGACTCCGATTGCGGCAAAAAAGTAAGTGAACGTCAAGACCATCGGAACAAGCGAGAGAACTTAACAACGGGTCAGAACAAAGACAAATTGGACTTTTTACTGAGTGGTATGCTCTTGAAGATCTTTGATAGCAAAGCTCCAATCCTTTCAAACACGTGACTGATAGGCTGAAACAGTTTCACACAACATCCTCGCTGACGATGGTTTGAGTTCTTATGAGACCTAAAGCGTTTGATCTGTTAAATTAATGAATTGATTAATTTTGGACCAGACTTTCACTATTACCCAAGAGTTCCGCAGAGTGAATATCGCAAGGAGGAACCTTCCTATCGATAATGGAATCCAAGTTAAATAGCTTGCAGTTAAAAGCAAAAGATCCAAACTAGAAAAGATATCTTTCAGGTCCTGCAAGAGCTAATTTTACAAGTTGAGAGCAGTGCCGAAAAAGATCGTCCCTCCATAAGAAAATAGTCTTGCACAAGCATCCAGAGTGTAGAACACAATAATTGCGATATAGAGTGGAAGATACGGATCATTTTCTGTAATTGATCCGCTCTCTGAGAGCAATCTTTCTTTCACGGGTGTTGTGGAATGGCCACCTTTGCTGCTACTGCTGCCAGTAAAATCATGAAGGGCCAGAAGAGCTATGAAGGCTTAGTGAGAAAAAAGCTATTGAGCACAAAAGTACTGTAATTAAGAAGCGAGATTAATATTGTAATGACAGCATAAATGTTCGAGCGAAGTGCTGACTTGAGTCTGAGCTTGCTGTTGCACCATTGCGCCACTCTGATGAAAAATTGTTAGAATTTCCAAGCGAAGGAGCTTGACCACCTTGACAGTAAGCCTGTTTGACTGAGTTTCACTCTCAATCCAGGGTGGCTTCTAATAAGAATCGGAAGTTCATAGAAATCTTCAAGTTCCTTGATTCAAGTTGAAAAAGTTAAGCTCCTCCTGAATAAAACCAAGGGAAAAGCATACAATGTAGCCGTTTTGTCGGTCATCTATGATATCAAAGAACTTAACAATATTTTTCATGTCTTCTGGCTCGTATTCAGTGCCCATCATCTCTGCCAGCAACTTAATGAACGACTCCTTTGCTAGCACATACTTTGAGTGTCTTTTCAGAGAAAAAGAGTAAAATAAGGGAGTAAAAAACCAAAAGTTAAAAGGGCTCACTTATGTGTATGCATGCAAACGAAGCACGCGAATAAAGCCTCCTTTTCAACGAGTCTATCCACGACCATGTTGTGACTTCTCGAATGCTTATAGCTATGTTCGAGAAGCGCAACAGGAATCGGCTCCAGGATGAATTTTCCGATAAGCATGTATGGAATGAAGAAGAAAAGAATCAACGAGTTTCCCATGTACTGCGGAATCATGTTTTCTGGATAGCCTTCTCCGAAGAGTCCCATCCACAAAGTCACAAATGAAGGACCAAACGACCCATACTCGTTGATATACAATTCCAGTTCTTCTTCCTCTTCTCCTCCAGCCGCTTCATGACTTACATGCATGACCTTCAATGAGATAACTGTTGCGATCAGCACAACACAAAGGAACAGCACAAGCAAGTCGAATATCAGTGCCATCATACTGAAGAACCCCTGAAAATCACGTCTGATAGACCTTGAATAAATCAGCATCATAACTAATTGTTGTAAGAAATCAGAAACAAATAACATTGCAGCAATGAGAACCTGGTCTGATGCAGATAAAAAGAAAGAATTGCTCATCTGACGGACCGAAGTACCGCACATCGTCATAAACAAACAGCCCAATGCAAATCAGCTTAATAATAAATTTTTCGTGGAGATATTTCTTACGAAATGAAGTTGCACGATCAAAGCACTTCATCACGATATATGTGAGAACATCGATGAAATATAGAGTGATTATGGTGAACTCCAATGGAACGACGATATTGATGCCGTTTTTGTTCTGATCGCCTCTGTAATCCGGCTCCAAGAAAGCTCCTATCATATGAACGACGGAGGCAAAGCTCAACAGCGACAAGAATCCTCCTGATCGTTGAAGACCGTAGCAGAGCCTTAAGATCGGGTTGTTTATGACTAGATGGAAAATCAGATTAGAAATGAGCTTGAGCTTAAAGTTACATTCTAAGTCATGACGAATTCTTTTTGCGTTTAAGGCGTCATTAAAGTGTCTAGCTGCTTTTTTGACTCTTTGTTCTTCATTGAGCACGCCAATTATTTTTCGTAATAGTTCATAGCCCTTCGGAAAAAAAGAGCAATTAGCTTTGTAGCCGGATCGAGCTTACGTTTCCGTCATCAATTTTTGTTCGTAGTGCATTGTAGGCATCAATTATAGCTATGATGGATTTTTGTAATTGAGACTAAAGTTATAAAGATCACCTTGGTCATCTTGAATGCTCGGGTCTAACAAGCCGGATCCTGAAGAGTTTTGTTTAGCTTGTTTTTCGATCTCAAGCGGCTCAATTATTGCAGAAGTATTCTTTTTCTTGCTATTGTCGTCCGCTGGCAGCATTTACTTTTATTTAAACGTCGAATTAAATTTATCTGTGCTAAATTAAATGATATCTGATCATGTAATATTCATGAAGATTTGTGAATGTTATCAGGCCCACTTTGAGGTAATTTTCTGGGATGAGGGTACTAAATCCTTGAAGCGAAACTCTAGAATTCTCTTCAACAGCGTTAGACCCTTTTTTTTAAATTGAAACTTGAAGAATGAAGAAAAATTGAGATGTAAAATCCAAGTAAAGCGAGACAACTAACTGAAGAGGATAGGTATTAAATTCAATGGGCTCAGAGTTAACGTTTATGCAACGATAACTCCATGTTTCAGGATTTCTGAACAAAGCCATTTTGTTTGTGTTAATCTGTACATGAATAATTTTATCAGAAATAGACTCAGTTTATGGCAACCCATTTTAAGATATTTGTTAGCAACTTCCATTTTTCTTTTGGATAAAACAGATGATGTGGCGGCTGAGATTTTGGAGGAAAAAAATGAAGTACGATGGTCTTTGTAAGGTACTAAATCTTAAAACGTAATATGATGATCCATAAGAATAATTGACTCGTTCGCTTTGGAAAAACCTCATAGTCTTATTTATCCACCGAACACACTGATATCAGAAATTAAATAGGACATTGTCGAAATCATTTATGCTTTTCTCTCATAGGGCTATGTCGGAAAGTGGAGGGCGTGTAACTAGGTCCACTTGAATAAGTTTAAAATTTAGAGAGGTAGCGCTATTCACGATTAAATTGTGCTGGTATGATTCTCCATTGAAGAGAGGTGAAGAAAAGTCATATCTTATTGCTTGCTATAGAAGGCTGTTGAGTATTTTGTTCCGAATTTACTTCAGTTTTTGGAATACTGGTGAATGGGATCTTCAATAAAAAAAGGTGTGGAGATTGACTATGCATTCAGCCTTCAAAACGAATATATTCTATCTCCCAAAGACAGAAGCTGACAACGATTTCCCCTCAAAATTATACTACTCTCTATGTGTGCATTTTAGCATCTATTTTGCTAAATCCTTTATTTCACTCGAAAGAGTTTCAGGAATTTGAGCTGAGGGTCTGATGAAGCTTGCTCATCAAGCTACACAGACCTTCCTGTATCCTCATCAGTCAATTCTTATGGAAAAAATTGAGTTTTTAGGGAAACCTAGCATTTGGAATTGTCAGTAATTGAAGCAACTTTGAAATATGTTTCTGTGAGTCCAACATCATGTTTGTGCAAGTGAACTCGGCACTAATTTCAAATGTGATCGATTTTCTTGATTGAACTTGAAACGATCTGTATTTATTTATCTGCGTGAATATTATGAAACATAAGTAATTAGATAAATGCAGTATCACTCCGTGTACTCTCTTGTTTTATCAACAGATAGATATCTGCTTGTGTCCTTCTCACCCTGCACCAACATTGATGCAGCAGAAGGATTTAGCTTCTACCTCAGAATTTAAAATTGCATCATAAAGGAAGAGTGAGTGTCAAGTATAACATCGTTGGGACAGTGACTCCATTCATTCAAACAAACTTATTATCTGAGTTTAGGTTAGGATGTTACTGTATCATGACAACCACATCAATAACCGTAAATTGGGTTGGAATTTTTTGAGAATTCTTTCAGCAAGAATGTATATCTCAATTCAATGTAAATTGTCAAATATTCTTTAGTTCCGAAGTTCGTTGCGATATAAATATAGACGCCACTCATTTCTAATACCTCCTTTCTGATAGAAAGTGGAATAGATAGATAATTTCTGGAAAATGAATTGAAAATACTTAAACTTTGAAGTCATTTTTTCATATAATCTTCAGGAAGGCAAGTCTCATAAGCGGCTAATGTAGGAGTTTCTGTTTTGTTGAAAACATTTCTGCTTTCAAGAACTCAAATTAATACGATGTATAGATAGTATTCAGCTATTAAATCAATATAGTTTCACACATATAAAGATAATTGTTATTCAAAAAATGAACCCTAACAATGTTTCTATTATTCACGATAAGAGCAACAATTTTATGAGCTTACTCTAGAATACAGCGCACCACTCCTAGCTGTGCACTTGTCTGCGGAACTTCCACCTTCTTTTAGGCAGTAAGTCTCACAATTTCACAATTATATGACTCCAAATCTTCTCTTTTTTTTCGAATAACCGAATCTAGCAAACATCCTTGCTAGAGGATATCGGCTCCATGTTTTTTTCACTTAGCCATTGATGAGCATTGGTGACGCTATAATAATTTCAATGAAATCCTCAAAAAAAAGCATCATAATTTGTTTTAATAGGTCAATCCAATGACAAATATTTTGCTGTAAGAAGTTCTTATTCCTCATCAGTACACGTTTCTTCCGTTAGTTTTCTTAGGCTCACTGACGTATTTACCTTCGTTATTTATTTACCTTTTGAATGTACAAAATACGGAAAGCTTACCGTTTAATCCGCCTGAGTTTTAATATCTTAATACAAATATAACAACTCGTTTCCGGATTCCAGAGTCCTTTCCGATCCTGTTTCAATGAAATATCCAGGTTTGCCCCTTTCCTCAGCAAGATCTACGTCCCTCCAATCCAGAGAGAAAAGATTTCTACTTTTATTCTGGCGATATTACATCATTCATCCTCAAATATTTCTTCAGCGACATGAAAAGCTTTGGGAAATATCATATTTGTTTACAAAAAAACTTGCATGAGTCTGATAAACCTTGTTCCTTGTTATTTGGTCATCTCCTCTTGCTTTGAGTCTTCAGAATCATTATTGAATCTGAGATTGGACGTTACAAATGGCGGTTTTATACGTTTCTTTATTTACAGAAATGAATAATTGTCATTCACCAGCACCAAACGGAGGCTTCTAAATTGAAACTTAATAATTATATTCCGATACCTCAGCAAATGAGCTCTTCTCAATGATGACAAACAATAGATTCATTTAGAAACATGCTAATACACCTCGTTTAATCTGTAACTCTTTTCTAGATAGAAACTCTTACTTATAGCAAGTCTCTCGGCCTTCCGGCTACCCTTCATGAAGTAAGATTACTCGCAAATATTTTAGGTATCCTCAACGAGAGGGAAAAAGTCCTACTGGCGCTTTCAAGAACGTGAATTCACCTCAGATACCTAATCTCCTCTCCGCTAGTCCAAAAGCCTGGAAACATGCATCAACTAACTGAAATAACCACTATTCCTTGAAAAATATTTGAAGTTTGATATAGAATGATTATTCACCTCATATCTATGAGGACCTATTGTTACGATTAATCATAAAGAGCAGGCTGCTCCTAATCATATAGAGCCGACAGCTCCCTACAGTAAAACTACAAAAACCTAACAAATAATCCCGATATAAAAACGGACTCAGGACCATGCAACCAAAAATTTTATAAGTTAGCTTGGGGTGTACCTCCGACATATTCCCAAAATTTCTTTGAAGGACGAGGTTTATTCCTCTTGATAACGTCATGTTTCTTCGTTAAAAACACCGCTCCATGGTCGAAACCAACAAAGCAACCCAGTCCATCCAAATACTCAAAAATCTTCTGGACTCGAGGAAGATGGATGCTTCCTGTATCTTGCTTCACGCTATAGATCGCCTTCAAAAACCTATCTTCAGCGTGTTCGAAGAACCCCCAAACGCGCTTGAACGCCGTATCCACCATTTGAGATATAATAATACATGAGATTTCTTTGGAAGCACCCAAATGCTGAAGAGTCCATCCTTCAACCTCATGGCTCTTCACTTTTTTCATTTCAAAATCAGGATCCAACCGCAGGAAGGTAACCATGCTTTTTTTCTTCACTAGGTCGCTCTGCATTACCGAGATCGACCCACTCTCGATGCTTACACTCCAGAAGCGGTTTAAGAACGAACAGTCGAGTCTGTACGTAGACAGCGGTAACAGCTCGTCCAAGTCATAGATGATTATCTCGCAATATTCATACGTGAAAAGGAGTTCGATCATCACGAAAAGTAACTGTTTTTCGACATCGCATTCAAAATCAGCTATTTTCTGATTTTGCTGAAATCCAAGGAATTCAGGCAACGTCGAGACGGCTCGATTTTTCTGGAAATTCCACTTCACCAGAGAAGAGCCTTTCGCGATCAGTAATTCTTCTGGACTCACTGCCCTAACTCGAGTTAAAGGCTGGTTTACACGAATTAATGGCAAAGGAGATTCAAATGCAGTGTTTGGCACACTGTACTTGCTATAGATTTTAAAGGCTCGTTGCATCGAGTAGATGTAAATTCCGAAGTCGTCACTGACTATCAGGTACTGTTCGAGAGGATCAGTAATTAAGGTATGCTGTTGGAGGTTCGAAGGAGCTTGGCTCATCGCAACGTTGAATTGTTTCACGATTTTATTCGTGCGAGAGTTGAAGAGAGCAATGCTTGAGGACTCGTAAGTGGGCAGACTGCCTTTGTATATTTGTACTGCGATTAGTGAGTTTTGAATCAATATTGCGGATCTGCAGGCTGTGTTTAGAGGAAGGTAGCCGAGGACTCGGTCACGAGATATGTTAGCTTTATCAGCATTAGCAGCGATCATGGCTTTTTCAGAGTATAAATTAGTTTAGGATTGTTTGTACAAATCAAATTGAGTCGCTTGTACAAAATCAAATTGAGTCGAGTCGCATGAGTACGTTAGATTAAACTGTCGCTAGGAGCTATTAAAATCGCGCAGCTTTATTTTAAGCATCCAGATCAGATGACTGAGAATAAAGTTTTAATGGAAGAGAATTTTCTTCCAAAAACTTTAATTGCTTTTTTACTAAGTTACGAACGGGATTCAAGATCAAGTTGAGCTGTTCTTAAACACTTTTGCCAGACACGCATAAAACCCTCGCCCAGATAGCTTAGCTATAAAAATAGTTCGAAATAAAGAGAAAGTGAGCAATTGAAGCAGGTCCTTGATGAGTCTCAAACTCATTAAAGACCATTTTATTGCTCAGTTAACTGACGTCATTTATGAAGTTTCTAATTAGCAATCCAATAAAATAGTCAATTTCAACGCTCGCTAATGTCAGGGATCGTGGAATCGCTTAGGATGCGTCTCTGTTTCCTCTCAAAGGGCTCAAATAGCGAAAAAGTCATTGTTGGTGATCGGTCGCTAAAGGTTGTGCTCTTGAATCCTCTTGAATATGTTCCAAAAATAGCGTTTCCTGAAATTATACGTTGAAGTAAAAATCGTACTTTAATTCAACGTATAATTAAATCGAAGCATTCCAGAGCTATCCGGAGTTCAAATCCATTATGTAGAAAAATAACGTTGGAAGGAAATCGAGTTATTTTAAACTCCTGCGTCTTAATTAGATAGGAGTCAAGTGGAATTCACCAGAGGTTTCAAACGCCTGATTTAACATATGTTTTCAACGTATATATTAGGTCAATGAATTTAATTCAAGGTAATCTATCCTATTTGCATTTAACGTCCTCTTTTCTTTGAGTGATAAGTAAGACTTCGTGCTTTTCGCAAAAGGTCATTTAAATATTAGCTAAAAGATATCTTTTGGAGCTTTTGGCGGATTGGGTGAACTATGAGCCATTGTAATCGATGATGACTCTATGATGAGTTGTAGTGAAGTTTTTAGTCAATTGTTGGAATACGAAAGCCAAACCCAAGAATAATGAAGATCATGATAATAGATATTGAAAAAGAAGAAAAGGCTTCAGGGTTGCTAGGAGGTGATGGATGGGAAAAAAAGATTAAAATGGAATTGTGCTGGCAAATATGGACCTACTTACGGCTCATTCAAAGTGGGTTCTGATAAATTACGAAGCAATGGTATCGCATGGACGTGGATTTTTAAATTAATTCATGCTTTCTAATCACCTGAGCTTAATAAAGCACCTGTGGCTTATTAAGCCACCTATTTAATACTGGTTCAACTGTTATAAAAAACGGATTTCTTTTAATTATGGTTTTTATTTTTTGTAAATATCATAAGCAAACTTTGGACTTTCATTGCAGTATTTACGAGGCCAATTTCAAAATCAACCGCTTCGAAAATATTCAAATGTGATATTGCCGTCGAAGTGCCATGGAATACGATGCCGAGAAAGTATAAGTCTTGTTGATCAGAGACTGGTATTGACGCTAAGTTACAAATGAAGATGAGTCCGTTTTTCTTGTTTAGGTGCTTTATGTTCTGGGTGGGGATTAAGCAACCAGTTTTCAGACATAGAATGAAAATCCGGCTGGCAAGAATGCTCTTAAAATGAGCATATCACCATATAAATATATAGATAATGGAAGTGAACAGGAATTCTAAATTTTTCCAATCAGTTGGACTCGTTGTGAAATATGAAATTTTGTGGCTAACTGGAGACCAAAAGAAACAAGAAATCAGTATCCCTTTAATTAGTTTACTATTCGGTTTGCAGTGCATTGCTTTTCATTTAGGACTTCCCTTTTTGCTTTCTTAACAGTTTTAAGTGGCCTCCTTCAAAATAATTTCATATAGCAATCAACTAATAGAAATTTAATGAATTTATTAGTATTATAAGTTCTATCAACACACTATTGAGTTGTTAAGAAGGAGAAGCATTGATAATATAACGAAGAAGTGTTGAGTTTAGATGGGGATAGAAGTGAAATTAGGGGAATTCTTCTGATTGATAGTGCCTGACTACAAAATCCATGAGCAACCGTAGAAAAGCGAGCAGAGAAGCCGATTGCGTGCATACTCGAATAGAGAGAGTTGTTGGCAATGCATTAAAAGAATTCAACAAGCTGTTGCCAAATTTCCGGGTATAGGAGAGCTCTAAAAATGAATTCCTTATTTATATAACTAGCGAGTATTTCTTCAAAAAATTATTTGGGCATTTTGCCTTTTATAGGTTGATAATTATTTGCACTTAGAGTAAATTAAAATATGAGTCCATCTTGAGAAAGCTTTGAAGATCTATCTATATAAACGGGCTTTTGAATTTAGAAGGGAAGCTACTATGCTTCACTAATTCGCATGTTCTCTTTGCTTGAAGGGAACATTTCTATTAAGGAAGTCAGTCCACGTCAAGATCCCTCTTAGTATAGAGGAGAAAAAAAGCACTATCATTAATAAATTTCTGGGATGCCTTTCTTGTCTTCTTAAAGCAAAGAGAAAATTTTGAATAAATTCAAACGAAACTTTGCAATTTTTATTTTTTCGGAAAGTTGGTCTTGAGAGAATAGAAAGGTATACGAACGATCAATTCAAATGGTGTTTTCTCTTAATAGAGCATTGAGATCTGACATGCACCGAAGATGTCTGAAATTGTCTGATTATGGTCTCAAAAAATAAAATCTATCATTCTGCTCTCTCTCAGCTGACTAATAACGTATTAGCAATGATTGTTGAGCTCCCCTTATCAAATGGACGCCGATAAGCTAATCTGCTCTCCACAATCAAAGATTTATTTATTGCTCTTCTTCAATGTACTCCTGAGCATTTTCACTCACAAAGCCTTCCATCTTTAGTTCAATATTGAAGCATTTGGTAATTACACCATATCTAACCGTAAAATCTGAATTACGTCGAGGATAAGCTCATTCGGAAGTGCAATTCAGAAGAAAATGCACTCTGGTAAAAAAAAAAACAGCTCAAATTAGTCAAGAGCATTTCTTTTTCTGACAATACAGGCTCTTGTATCTATTTTGCCTCTGTTACAGTGAGTTATTTTATCTTTCTGATTTTCCTTCAATAATGATGGCCTTTTGGCCTATTAACTGCAATAAAATATTTGAAAAATTTGTATCTTGGTAATTCAAAAATTCTTTATCGAATTTCTTCATTTTGAACTTCATTCCCAAAGATGCCAACTTGATATTTGATCGCAAAATTCGAAAATCACCCAATTTTCACTAAAAGCATTGTTACCGATGAAGCATAAGATATCCCATCGTTTCACACCCTCAATATCATTTGTTGGCTTGATTTTCAATGTTGAAATTACCATAATTAAAAATTCCGTTAAATGGTATTTAAACCGGTTTTTCTTACTATTGATAAGAAATGTAGCCTACGAGACTTAGAAGCTCACTCTCCTCACCATTTCATTTTATCTTTCCAATCCATAAAGACTGTTGGAAGTCTCAACCCATTTTTGAAGAGCTGAATTCAAAACTGGAATTGTTAAAACCACTAAGAATTGCACTTGAACCGATCTTGCGCTCTTAGAGAGCCTAATTTCAAAGAACAAAAACCGAAAATTCGCCATATTGGCCTCGTATGGCTTCCAAATAATATTCAGTATTCTGCTGTTAAGCTAACTGAGTTCCGACCTTAATAATCGACTGGATTTAAATTTTTTAAAAAAGGAAAGGAAATCAGAAAGTAGAAAAATGGTTGAAGGCAACGAAAAAGACATGAGTGACTCCGCATTCAAACAGGGCGATAAACCTGACATCCCTCTACTCCACAACCAAGGCCTCCAATTGTTTGATTGGGACAAGAAGGAGCAACTTAGCGATTGGATTACTTATTCTAAAATTGACGGAGTTGAAGGCGAATTTCAAGACGGGAAATACGCTGTCGAGGAACACTGGCTTCCTGACTCAATAGACCTCAAGATAGTCATGAAAGAGACTGAGAGACGAATGAAAACCCTCAGCCTTTTGAATTCTTACAACCTTCCTTCTGCGTTGAAGTATCGTGTTGTACTTGTCGATGAAGTTCAGGACGAGGACGGTAATTACACCGTAGTTTGCTTCATATCGGATGCGCCAGAGAACTCGCTTGACAATTTGATTCACAGTAGAGCATTTCTCAAGTTTGGTGAAATGATTATGCTATTATACGATGTTTGCGAGCAGTTGATCGCTTATAAAGAGGCCAATATCCACCACCTTGAAGTGAGTCCTCAATCAATCGTTTATAAGATCAATAACGAAGGCCAAAAGATCTATTCTCTTACTCACTGGGATATCAGAAGATTCATAGACGCAGAGTTCATTCCGGCTCTTCCCGACCACTACAAAGCCCCTGACATCAACGTCGAACACGATCAAGACGATCTTGAAAAATTGGATGTCTACTCACTGGTTTTCAGTGCGTTAGAGGCGTTCGGTATTTCTTTTGAAGATTTGGACAGCATAAGAAACAATTTCATGAAAACGGAGCCTTTCCCACTAGAGACTCCGACAGAGGATATCAACTCCTTGGTAGGCTATACAACTTATATGTTTTTGAACTGTCTCCTGCGAGATTCCAAGCAGCGAAGCTCAGTGAATGACCTTATGGCTGCGCTCACCCAGTTGGAGAAATTCCTCCCCATTCTGAACAAATTTACCCCCAAAAAACTGCTGCAGGTGCTCACAACATCTGAACCTGTGAGACCTTACTACCAAAACGCTGGGAACGCTCAAATGATGTCTCCAGTGATGTTCTCTCCCATGGGTCAGTCCCAACGTGAGCAGCCGATAAAATCGGAGGTAAAATCTCCTCAGGGAGGAAACCAAGCAGAGATGAGATCTCCTCAGGGAGGAAACCCAGCGGAGATGAGATCTCCACAAGGAGGATTCCAATCTGAGATCAAGTCCCCACAAGGAAAGTTCCAACCGGAACAAGCGTCACCGCAAAATTTCAAAAAAGAAGGCAGTCCTTACTCTCAAGCACAGGGATATGAAGATCAGAGTCCTCAGAGAATGGGAGAAAGCGGTTCAAAAAAAGGTGCCTCCAGAGAATCCAGCCCTCATGTCCATCGAGATGAGGTGGCAGAGCCTGAGGAGGCTTTTCATGAGGAGATCGACCTTCAGATCGAGCCAGAAGAGCATCAGTCGCACAAGAAGAGCCCCAAGCTTGTGAAAAACGAGTCTCCCAAGGTGAAAAGCGCGTCTCCTAAAGAGAAAAAAGAAATTCAGCTTGAAACGTCTCCGAAAAAGAAAAGTCCACTGGCTTATGGTCAAATGAATGAGGATCGCAAAGAAGAAGAAGACCCTGGCAGGCTGGTCGTGGAGAGACAGGTTGGTAGTGGCAAAGGGAAGTCTGGTGATCCAGCAGAAAGATATAAGGAGGCTAGTCCTAAAGATAAAAAACCCGATGATGCGGGAAAGAAGAAGGAAGTTGAGCCCCCTCAGGAACGAACCAAGCTTTTCACGGTCTTATCGGTGATACACTGTATCTTGTTGTGGTGGTTTATGATTGCTGTTCTTTTAGCAGCGATAATTATCCGTGCTGGCTCCTCAGAAGCCTTCAGATCGCAAGCGGAAAAGGTGAACAGAGGGCTTTTGGGTTTAGGTTACCTTTATTCGACAAATCCGATCATAAACATAACCACAGTCAGTGCTGGAACTTCTTGCCCGTCAGGTACAGAGGAGTCTTTTGGAATGTGGCCTGGCGTTCAGAGATTTTGCTACAATCCGATGACACAAGAATTCAATTTGGGTGTCTGTCCAATTGACGAATGCATGCTTGATTGCCAGCAATTTCAGCCGGGCTTCTCTTCGAATTTCACAAGTTGGGGCGGCGTTAAGTTCTGTTTAGAAAGAGCGAGTGGTTTTCTGATACAAAGCAATTGCCCAAGTGGTTATACACAATGCCCTAACAGCGTATGTGTAATGGGTTCGACCTGTCCACTCACTACAGTACAAATTAGTAACACTCCAGCCGATACCAGTACTAATAATGGATGGTCAGCGCACCTGCTTCCTGGTGGTGGACGATACCTCAACTTACTTAGAGATACGCAACAATCTATTGTGGTGGCTGATTTGAATCTTACCATTAATCAGAAGCGTTGTATTGCCGATCACAGCGAGCCAAACAATAATAATACCCACTATCCAGGCCTAAACATTGCTGAAGACGGTTGCGGTGAGTTCGGCACCGCCTCTAATTTCCAGCAGGTGGACTCAGACGCAACTACTCAGTCCACCCTCTTCCAAGCTCAGACTTGGTGGCCTTCAGCGAAGCAACTCCCTGGTCTCTTAAACTTTTTAACGAATAACGTGGAGCTCGTTCAAGTGAACTACTACAGCATGAGCTCTTCATGCACCACCTTCAACGCGACGCAGTTTTTAACGATACAAGACAACTTCAATGACTTCATTGGCAGATTAAACGCCTCTTGCTGGGCTATTCTGTTCTGGCTCATAACTTTCGATGCGGTAATTCTGATGTTATTCTTCAGAGATATCCTTGAAAAAAGCAAAGTAACGATCTTCGCCGATCCAAAGGCTAGCGAGGAAGATAGATACAAGCGAATTGGAGTCTTCATCGTGCTATGGATGCTCTTTACGATGATTACCGCAGCGGCTGGACTCGGTTCAATCGATCGTGCCAAAGGCGATATTCAGGATATCGCCGAAAACTATATCCAGATATCCGGTGCGTGCTTTTTCGATTCTGAGCCTCAAAAAGTCATACAAGGCCTTTCGAGTTTGATAGACAGTCAGCTCAGCTCTGCTCGCGGAGGATTCGCGTTTATACTCGCCGCAGTGCTAATTGCTTTTGTACCTATCCTTGTAATTCATATCATGCGGAAATTCTTCAGAGGGTTCAAAGTTCTCAAGGACGACGTGAAAAAGCTCGTGAATGAGGGAAGTCCTGCTCAGTAGGCAAATTAAGAGACCATAAACCTTCTTTTTTTTCGTCTTGGTCTCTTTCATATTTTCTTGTTAAACAGTATTCTACAGCTAGTTTTGAGACGCAGTGATATCTACTCTGTATATCATCATATCTGAGCGAAGAACTCGAACCTTATTTATTGAACATTCGAAAAAAAATAAAAATAAATCATCTGAACTCTATTACACAAGTAAGGCTCTTATCTCTGTATAATTGACACTGAAAGGATTTACTTTGGAGTTATTGGGCAACAACACATTTATATTTGACGTGAAATGACCACATTGAGAAGCCCGTTGAGGCTAACATCCAATATATCGATATGAAAAAGAAGTGGGAATAGCAAACACCACTTAAAACAACCATATATATATAAAAATCCAAAAACTCAACTCAATAATTTGAAATGTTAAATAATCATTTTAATTTACCAGCTCCTTCTTATAAATGCAATTACTAAGGGCTTTGCGCCTCGAATCAAACAGCACAGTTTATTCCGATTTAGGAGTGTTTTCTGAGAGCGGTTCAGAAGTATTCTGTCCCAAATCGCTCTTGCCGCTCATAAGAACTGATGTTGGCTTCAGTTTCTTTGCTCCGCCTATCGACTCATTCCATTGGATAAGATCAAAGCTAGGATGCTTCAGTCTGATATGCTGATGCAGCGAACCTTCCGAGCCATAACTCTTCTCGCATCCCGCAACAGGACAGCTGAAATCCCGAGCAATATCCTTGGCAACTCGTCGGAATCGTTTCTTCTTGCCTGAAGTCTCTTCTGCGATCATCACCTTCGTGTCTGTGATTTTTCTAAGCTTCTCTTGCATGATTTCTAACTTCTCAGCCAGAGCCTCCTTCTCAGCTGTAAGGGTTCGAACCTTCAGTTGAAGAATCTCGTTTTGTAGCATTAGTTCATTGATCATTGCTTGCTCAGGCTGCTGAAAAGCCATTTGTTGGAGGCTCATCTGAGCGTTGAGAGCACTCATAGTCGCCATAAGCGAACCAAGGTCTTGATAAGGGCTTATGGCTGCTGAGAAGTCCTTTGGAGGCGATTGGTATGAACCTGAAGATAATGCGTTTTGGAAACTGTCGGCTTTGAGTTTCTGGAATTCAGGAAGTAGGTTGTGAGGGAAGTAAGCCATGAAACACGAGCGGGAGAAAATATTTCCGTAGAATAGTAAAAACAATTATAATTTAAAGCGAAAGCGGCTACACGTAAATAATTCGACTCAATCCAAATTTTTATTTACTTTAATTTCTTTTAAATATTTGAATAAAACTTTTAATTGTGTTAAATAGCAAATTTAAATTTTCAAATGCCTTTAAAAGTTTATTGAGAACATAGTATCGCTACTTTCACTCAGAAATCAAATTGAAAACTACGATGGTAAACAAACTTTTCTGATGGGGCTAGGCTTGAAGAAAGCTGATCGCTGCTTCGAACCTTTAAAAATTAAGCTATGATTGACATAATTCCTCAATTTTCTCAAAAACTCTGAGAATGGCGAAATTTTGCGAAATGAAAGAGCTTTCAATGAGGCAGGCATTTCACAAAGGAGTTGATAGCAAGCTTTGCATTTGTATTAAGCATTTGGAACAAAGAAGAGCAGATATTTTACTTATTAATCTCGAATTTAATAAATTTTAATCACCTCAGGTCAATATAGGAGGACCAAATATCTTGTTTTCATTTGCTTGTCCTTAGACGTCCTCACTCTTTTCGCAGAATCTCCAAGGGGCAATATGTTTTCGGGATTTGAAACCTTTGTTGAATTTATTTTTGGATTTGTTGAGTGTATATGCCGTTATTCTCACTGAAGACGACGGCTTATCAAATGAAAAGAGTCATTAGCTCAATGGAGTCTGAGATTGCCGGCGCAGGTCGCATTTGCGTGAGATTCACTATCCAAAAAAAAACAACCTGATAAAACTTCATTTAATAATTAAATTAGACTAAGGATCAAAGTTCTGGTTCGAGGTATTTCATTATAAATAAAAAGAAATGAAAATTGTTTTCTTCCATCTATACTAGTCATCGTTGCCTTATTATACTCATCTAAGAAGATGTCTCTTAGAGGTAGTTTGTTGATATATCTGAGCTTCGGTTTGTTTAAACGTTAAATAAATTTTAATTCAATTTCCTTTCTGTTATTATATATTCCTTAAACGCAATACTACGTTAAGGTTTGCAACGCTTAAATGGACCGAAGGAAGTCTGCGAGTTTCTATGAGATAGGGCAACGCCAATCTCAACTTACAACAATTTAGGACTACCTTAGCAGCTATCATTACACAAAGAGAATTTTGATATTTAACTACCTATGAATCCGCCGTGATTGACGCTCTCAATCAGCAGCCTGGCACTGAGAGTTAATCACTAAATTTTAGCAAAACTGCTCTTTCGAGAGCTGAATCTTGAACAAATTTTAAGATTTTAATTGACAGCACTGCCCGATTTAACAAAAAAAAAGCTAACACCGTCTTCATGAGCAAGCGAAAGAAATCATAAATTCTTTTCAAGCTCACAAAAAGAGAGAATCTCCTTAACTCTTAAGGTTATAAGCGTTTTATTAAGCTATCGCTGTTTTGTTAACCAAAAGTTGTGTCTCAAATTGCTCCCTCTTCAATTGGCATGTTGATTTCTGGAGCTAATAAGCGGAGCAGCTAGCCATAGCAATTTACAATAAAGAAAGATTATTTTGGAGTCTTTTTTTTTCCTCTCTTCTCTCTCTCCTCAATTTAAAAGCTATGTAGATTACTCAAAGATAGAAACTTTTCCAACTATATAATATCCAATAAATGGAAATTCTCAGTACTCTTAAGGGTACAACGCTTTCCAGGAATTAAAAACCTCCTTCCACGTTTTCGATGTGTGGTTTTGAATGTAATTATGAGCCTTATCCTTGATAACTTTCCCTGTCTTATCAATAAGCACAAGGGTAGGCATTGAAGCCACTTTGTAAGTTTTAGCCAATTGCTCAATCACATCGTCATCCAATGGCACTGCGAAAAAAGGCATTGTTTTATAATATGCTTCAAAGTCAGCTTGCCCTTCATCTCCTGACACGAACAGCACATGGAACTGCGTCTCTGGCTTGTTCACTTCTTCATACATCGACACAAGCTTCGGAGTGATTTCTTTGCAGAGACCGCACCAAGATGCAGAAAAGTACAAACCGAGCACCTTTGCTGAGGTAAACGCGCTGATGTCTGTTGGGCCTGAAGGAGAGAGAATCTTGCTTGGGAGAGCACTTTCCATCTGGAATTTCTTCTTCAAAGTCGCTAAATTTCTCTGTTTTTTTTCAAGTAAAATATATTTTAAATAAGTTTGATCGTATAAATAGTCTGATAATTTGGAGGGCGATTCAAGTTTTAGCGCAAACCAAGCACGATTTTCCAACAAATTCAATAGTCAGTCGCATTCACTCCCAGCATTTCGGTAGTGAATCATTCCTATCAATAAGAATTATACCAACCGAAACTTTGAGGAGGCTTGTAGACACTAACTGTGAGCGCAAATAATATAGATTGCTTTTATCAATAGCATCTTAGCCATTACTTCACCCATTTTGATATTTTGAACTTTCGTAAATATTTAATGGTATAAACGTAACGATTCCTCACTAAATCATATGAAAGCAATCTACATGCAATCGAAGAGGGCCTAATCCTTCAAATGCCAAACCAAAAAAAAAAAATGAAGGCTTATGTTTTTCATATGTAACTCGTGATTTGTTTGCTTATTGCTCGCTCTCATCTTCATTTTTCTTAATCGTTCTGACCTTGAAGTCGGAGGGATCATTTGCAATCGCAATATTCTGGAGCTCAATCACTTCATTCTCATCGTTTTTCTCTCGACCCACGGAGAAAGAGATGCTCTCTTCCTCTTTCTCGACTTCCACTTCGGCTTCATCGCTCAATTTCGTGCTTTTCACCTTCTTCAAATTCTTTGCATTTTGATGAAGGTTAAGGTTCACGATGGTCTGGAGCTCTCTTCCAGTGACTTTCTTCTCCAACAGCTTCCTGAATTTGTCAATATGAGTGTCCATGGTATAGAGCCGCTCCTTGACGATCTTCTCGAGATTCCTCATTCGAAGCTGGCTGACGTCTTTAAGGTTTTGAACGATAAGCGCGTCTCCGACCAAGTAGTTATCTATTTCTTCGAGAGGATTGAGGATTGTGCATTCTGTTAAGAAATCCAGCATTCTTTTCGTACAGCTCCTTGTGATGATAAAATGAATAATGATGGCAACTCCCAATGTAACCGCCATCAGAATCCAAATACCTTGGAGACTCATGAAAATAATACGATCTTGGAACGGCTGAGACGACTCGACACAGGTATCATAGCCCGCGAGGAAATTTTTCACTCTGGCGATCGAGCCTGTGGCGTTGTTAACCTTGGCGATACCGACATTGATTTCGTCGATGAGGGTAGAGTCTTGAGTCGATGCGAAAAGCATGCCGTAGTTGTATTTGTAATAAAATCTTGTGACCATATACACTTCGCAGTAAGTTTGGGCGATCCAACTTGCAAGCGGATCAGGGACTGTCACGCCGTCAAAATCGCCATTGACGAGCTGATCGTAGATGTACTCAGGATCATAGCTGTTCTCGTCGATAGTTGGCTTGATACCGTAAGAATAAAGGTTGAATTCGAACTCGGCAGGAGCCATAAGATTTTTTGTGTTCAAGTCGGCTGTGCTTTGAATACCGTCCATGACGCCCTGCACAGCGAGAAGCGCCGTCATGTTAGCTTGATACGTCGCAGTAATAATCAGCACCATGAACCAATATGCGATTTGGAGAAGACGGGCAGGTGTTGTGCTCAATCTGACCGTACTGACGAAGAAAATCGAGGCGAAAGCGTTCCAGAGGTATTGTTCCAGCCCTACACATCTGCCTTCAAACACATATTGAAAGAGAGCTACACCGATCGCAGTTCCTAAAATAGCCAGTCCGACATTCAATGAAATAATGGTAATAAAGAACCACTGGTCGTACGATTCATGGATCAGAGTCGAAAGACCTGAGAATAAGGTAGGTCGGGAGTAAGTATAGCCTCCGATCATTTGCTCGTATTGAATACGTTGACCTCCAAGAGCTCCGATGTAGAGAGTAGTATCTGAGTTCAAAAGGGTCGTCAGGTCCTTCGAATCAACGCATTCGAAGTCCCAGAAGCTATCTGACCATCCCAGTTCTGTTGCGAGATCTTTCATGTAGTCAACTTCGATGCCAAAGAACGCTGGAGGACTCTTTCCAACGGTTCCAATTGTACAGTTGGCGAGTGGGAAGTTATTTTGAAGGAGGATTCGCTTGGAAGCTCCCTGAGAAGTTTGACTCAAGAGAGCCAAGCAAAGAAGTAGTAAGGATAATGAGAAAACTGAGAGTTCGTTCATTGGTTAAGAATGGAATTGCAAATGGTTCAATTTAATTCCTGTAATTATTAGGAGCGATCGGCTTTAATCAATTTAATTTTTGTTAAACGCAAGTAATTTTTATAAAAAAGTTAAATATGCCAGCTCAAAGCCATCATTCTCTTATTTAAAGCCTGAGAGCGTTGTTTTGGAGATTTATCTTTGCAAACAACGGTTATGATGGAATTGGCATTAGATGAGCCAATCAACAGAATTTTCCTGACCCCACTCCATTATATTGTTAATAGTTTTCATTTGGAGGAGCCTTGCGAATTAATTTACAATAGATAGGTGTCTTATGAGTGAAAGTTGTCATATCTTATTCGAAATAGCAACTGAGAAGTGGACTAGTCTGTCTGACAGGGTGTTACAACTCTAGTGCTTGAAATGAAGGTAATATTGGCCCTCTCTTTTTTTTATGGTTTGTAAATTTAAATTTGAATTCTCTGAGTGACTGGTCCTTAATTTAATGAAATGCTTTAAAAAGCCTGAAAATGAGATCTTCGTCTTAAATTGAATATTAAGGCCTTTCCTGGAGACTCCTAAAAGTGTAACTTTTTTGCGATTAGTACCTTGATTATAGGAAGGAAGGATGCCAATGAATGGCAAATTTGATTCACCTTGATACTTCTGTGCAATATAAGTTGGATTGATCTTTAGAGAAGAAAGAGGACAAGCGAGCAGTATTGATATAGCTAATGGCAGTCAAAAAATTTTTAAAAAAAACTTATTTTGGAAGAAATATTATTTGAAGAAGGCGTCTCGAAATCGAGTAGCTTTTTACTTCTGCCTTTCAACTCATTCAGTGTTGTACGCTGATGAAATAATAGCACGTGTTTGTTTTACGCATTGATGAATGCGGAGTAATCTAGAAAAATGATGCTAAGCACATCCTCTGTGAAAATGTTTCTATTGGAGATATAAACTGCAGTTCTATCGCGAACAGTTTACTGAATATCTTAAAGAGCATGCTCTCTCCTGTTGCAAGATGATAAATGTCCAAACTTGAAGACTGAAAAAAAAAAAATGAAAATTGATCTAAATGTTATTGAGAAAAAGTATCATGCGCTTAAGAATGCATTAAGTAAGCAAAGATGAATTATACGCGTTGTCATTTTCTTCAACTTTGTAGCATTCCTGTCATCAAGGAGATTTATAAATAAATCACAATAATTAAACTGTTCAGAATTGATCTCCAAATATATGGATGGAGCAAATCAAAGTTCAGCAAAAGAAAACAGCTCAGATCTAAGAAAATCGGAAGGCCATCCTCTATATCATAATCATTGAACCAAGTCATGAATGTTACTAGCACACGGAGGTACACGCAGTGTTGGAGATGATAACTCAACAATTGTAACATCTCCATTCAAACTTCAGAATAATTCTTTTTCTGGAATCTTACGGATAACAAAAAATCGAGTGCTCATTTTGGATTTTGTGATCTTCAGCTAAAGAAGTTGATGCAATATGCGCAAAAAAGAAATGTCTTGCTCGTTAGTATCACAGGAATTTCCCATTTATCTGAAATACTAAAAACAAAAAATCTTAGAAATGATGCATCTTCCGAAAACAGGGAAAGGAACAACACGTAGTTGAATCAATTTCCAAAGACAAAAGATTGATTTTATCTTTATTACAGCTCCTTTTTAAAAAAGTATTCAGAATTCGGAGAAATGAAAGTTATAAAGAGTTTTGAGTGTCATTTTAACTTTTGCTTTGTGTGAAATTGGATCTCAAAGGTATTTGATTCATTGATTTAGAGTTGTAGCATCCAAGATAATGAGATAACTCTATTAAAGTTCCACATGTTTAGCGAAAAATCGCCTTGATTTCTTGAATCATTTGAAATAAGACAATACAATGCCTTTTTGGAATACCGTTAGTTGGACGGCATCTCTATGGTTTCGAATTAGCTTGAGTCTGAGGCCATAGCATCTGTAAAATATAGGTAAGCTATTTTAGCTAATTTGGAATAGCAGCTAGGCCAGCAGAAAGCTTCATAATGCCTGAGAAAGTCTCTTCAATGAGCTAAAATGTGAGGGATATTTCTTCAGCAGCCCTCTCTCATTGAGAGCAATTAGTATTCCTCTAGAATTAAAGAATTAACAATTTCTGCAATTATAATCTTCATTCTGGGTATGTATGAAAAATATTTCAATAAATTTTCACCGCTGAATTTTTTTAAAAAAAAGCTTTCAATTCTTCCGAGAATGAATTGAATTAACAGAATTAATCATTAATAAGGACCACCTCACGGATTTTACCACTTAATGCGGACGAAAGAGTTGCAAAGAGGCCCCAAAAAGCGAATGCAAGGTTCTTTTACCTTATTTTGCCATTGTGTCACTCCCAATTTTGCATAAGAAGGACATTGAGAGCGCAAAAGTGATTTCTCCCCTAATCAGAATTTTAACAACTAATGGTCAAGAATAACACAACAAACAGATACCTTTATTCTTGAACTGAATAAATTTTTGAAATATTCGATTTGGTGATCCAAAATTAATTATCTAATTCGCAGCAACACAGCTGGCTGAAAGAGCTCAATGACGAATTTCTAATTAAACTGCGAAAAAACAAATTAAATAATTCCAGGAAAATATTCAAGAGATAAATGTCATACAACGTCGACGATTGCTTCCTCGATACCAGGTATTATCTGACTCACATCTCCCCTCCTTATTCTCCAATAGCTTGAGTGATTTTTCATATGAGCAAAGACGTTTGACCTTGATAAACACCTCAGTAAGGCTCTCTGTATGACACTCTCGCTCATAGTTCAGTAGAAAATTCTTGTGCTTGACCTCGATGAGACTTTGGTGCATTGCAGAGGGGAACTTTTTGAAGCTGCTGACGCTATGGCTATGGTAATGAGGCTTCTTTACGCATCATATTCACGCTGTACTTAGCTCCCTGTTGAAGGTACGAACAGAAAGATATACATAAGCGAACGGCCTGGTCTGAAGAAATTCCTTCGTGAAATGGCGAAAAACTATATTTTGATTCTCTTTACCTCCGGAACTAAAGAAGTAAATCTCTCATTAAACTAAATCGAACTAAATCAAAAAATTATGTGATAGTACGCGAATTTAGTGCTAACCACACTAAAAATTCAAAATTATTTCTATATTGTGCTGCATCGAGACGATTGCGAGCTGACTTCCGAAGGAAACTACGAGAAGAACCTCAATGGACTTGGATTTCCTCTAAGTGAAGTCGTGCTCATTGATGTATCTTTTTCCTACAGTTCTTTCGTTAAATTCATGAATAGGATTCACTATCGCACATAAAGAACCAGCCCGACAACATTTTGACCATAAGACCCTATCGAGGAGAGCCAGGTGATAAGGAATTGTCGATAATTTCAGAATTCCTGGAGAAGTTAGCTAATGAATCTGATGTCCGACCAGTAATGCGCAAACTGGTGTACTACCAGTTTTCTGGAAGCTTTTCCAGTCCAACAAAGAGAACTCCTGAGGATGAGAAAGATCAAGAAATATCTGAAGTGTCATTGATGAAAACCACGCATACTGTCCCAAAAACAGAAAGAGAATTTGGCGGCATTGATGAAAATGAAGGAGGTATTAATATTACAGATAAATTATCAAAGCTCGGTTGGGAGCGTTCAACAACTCAGACATTTAAATCAATTGCAGCCAAAATTCAAGATAGGTTTTCTGGTCATGTAGAGAAATTCATGCCAAAAGAAGGGTGCTATGCCAGGAATATCTGGGAGTCTGAAATAATCCCAGACTATAAGACCCCTAGGACTCAGCCTTGTCAACTGGAGACAGATACTGATTTTTTCTCAGAACTCTCGGATGAAAATGGGTTGGGTTCTATCCCACCTGTTATTGAAATAAAATTGCATAGTTTGAAAATGAAACCAGCAACAGTAACGACGGGAAAATAGTAAAATTTTCTTATAGTTAATTCGAAGAACGTTTTCTTGCAAAATAATTGATTGAAAACGATCAGTTTCGATGCAGTGCTGTCTTATTTAGATTTTTTATGGTATTCTATCTGTCTTCATTATTCATATTAAATTTCATGTATAAGTTATTCCGTCCAAAATTTAGATGTTATTTCAGAATGCTAGTTGATCTCTTTGAAAAATTGAGCTATCTCATTAGTTCTTTGATGAGGGAACCAAGTTCCGTTTTTTTTTGTTGCTCCTTTTCAAAATCAAGATGATTACTAAAACGTGTTACCACTCAATTGAAACTGTCATTTATTTCATTCAAAAGTTAACGTGGGTTCAGCAGATTAGATATCAAATGTACAACTCTCAATTTAAAGAAATATCTCGATTGAAATAAACTAATCTAATGGAGAGAACTTGACTTCATAACTTGAAATAACAGAGAGGACCTCTCTATCACCTCATTCTAAGTAATACGGAGAGCACAAACTTCGATAACGTCTCTATAAAATTAATTCTTGCTACCTCAAACTATTTTTGAAATCTAAATTCCTTGAAATATCTTTACAGTTGATTTTTTATAATTTTTTTTTGGGTACAGCAAAACTCTCAAACAATCCCGTGCTTATTGGAGCGCACATTATTTTTTCAAGGATCGTTGGAATAGGGCTGATTGAGCCACTAAAGGCACTTCCCTAATATTATCCTTCACTTTTACTCCTAATTCAAGGAAAAAGATAATAATAAAGCAAGTAAAATCATTACTTTTCCTCATGGAAAGATTTCCACAAACTTGTTGCTAGCTTTAGATGTTAAGTGAGAACATTAATGTGGATCGGTATCAAATCGTCAATAAATGAGATTACTTAGCAAATTTTGTCATCTTCACTCTATACTGAATGACTACGAATTCTTTGAATGGCTGTGTTGTCCTTAAAGAGTCTTGGAGCAAACTTCCTGCCCACCTCTATGCATAAATCTCTTGTTAGAAACAAATCCTAATTATAAATAAATAAAAAGCAATCTTCATATAAAATTTCTTCTGGCAAGCACTAAAACAATGCTGACCAATTAAAAGCATAATAAAACTATCAAAATTAAAAAATCAAATCTAATCAATCGGTGTTTTTTCGAACGATTTTATCTCAGTTATGATCTTCGAAGTCTAAAGCAATATGAATCAGCTCTAGCGGCCAATACTAACAGTCATTTAGTCTCTCTTTCTATATGGTTATCATGTGATAACTTTTTAGTCAGCTTTCAGTCGGTACTGGGTCCCCAACAATGTTAGATTCTTCTGTTTCAATATCAAAAGTCTCGAACGAATTTAATTTGAAAGTGAGTTTTTTCGAATCTTTTAATAATCGGAGAGTGGTCAAGTATTTAAATTCCTTAGGTTATTAAAATCGTTTCGGAAATCCAGGGAAAAGCAAGTGGCAAATAAGAAAACTTTGCATAATTTTATTTAAAATCAAAGTATTGATTTTTGGGAATAGAAACAACAAGAAGATGTCTTATATCGAAGAAAACCGTTCCAACACAAGGTATAAACTCAAAAAAATACTTACAAATCACTAATACCTAGGATGGCTGATAGTTCATTGAAAAAGAAAATTGCAGCACTGCCAGCCACCTCAGTATATATATTTTTTGGGAAGTGATTTCACTTAAAGCTTTTGTCGAAAATACTTGTCCTTGATCTCGATGAGACCCTCATTCACTGCCGTGGAACACCTTTTGACACTGTTACCACTACAGCGACAGTAATAAATCAGCTCACTAAAAACTCATCGAAGATCCATTAGATGACACAAGAAGGTATGAATCGAGTGATGTATATAAGCAAGAGACCTGGTACTAAGAAATTTCTCCGTGAAATGTCGAAGTACTATTTTTTAGTCCTTTTTACCTCTGGGACCAAAGAGGTAACCTCCTTAGTGAAAACACTTAATTAAGGAACTTTCAACAGTACGCTGATTTAGTGCTGAGCACACTCAAGATTGATCACTTCTTCTATGTGGTCCTGCACCGAGACCACTGCAGTATAAATCATGAAGGAAAGTATCAGAAAAGCCTCGCAAGGCTTGGATTTCCGATGAACGAAATCGTTCTAGTCGATGTAGCTCTTTTCTTTGGATCTCAATCTAAACTTCGCCTTAGGATTCGTCGGCCCATGTAAAGAATCAGCCGGATAATATTCTACTAGTTAAACCCTATCGAGGCGAGAAAGACGATGAGGAACTCTCATCAATTGCAGATTTCTTGACCAAATTAGCGAAAGAAACCGATGTTCGGCCAGTAATGCGCAAATTGGCGTACTACCGATGCAAGATAGATCCATTTAGCTCATCAAATAAAGCTCTGGAGACTGACAGAAATAGTGTCGTAATCACGAAACTAGAGGAGATTGATGAAGAGGAATTTCTGGAAATCAGGTTAAGCGATGAGAACCCGGAGCCAGGCCTTGATGACACTGATGAGAACGAAGGCGAAGCTAATATGGCTGAAAAACTATCAAAAATTGGCTGGGATCAGACAGCCACAAAGACATTTGAAGCCATGACTGCAAAATTAATAAGAACGCGGGTGTCTTGGTCTCTTGAAAAAGAGATTTCCCAAAATGCTCCTCAAACAAAAAAGATATGGGATTCAGGCATAGTGGAGGTGTATAAAAGCTCCAGTACTCAGCCTTGTCGCTTCGAGACAAGCGCTGATATACTCACAGACAGCTCAAATGAAGGCGGATTGATCTCTCAACCTCCAATGACCATGACAAATAGAAATTGTTTCAAATTAAAAGCACGGAAATCAACTACGGGATGATGAGGAAATTGCTGCCTCAAAGCAACAATTTTTTTGGGTTTTCTTTCGTCGTTTTTTAAACGATGGAGTTAGTTATAGCTTTTAAAGCATAGTTTTGGTGATGAATACACTTTATGTGCTTATTCATACGCATTTCATTTCTCTGATTTATTCCTTTCAAAAATTTTGCTTTCTATTTTCACGTAATAATCGATATTCTCACATTTCATTCAATAAATTCTGAAAATCAGTCTCAATCCTGTCTATATACTTGTTTTATCATTTAATTAGATTAACTTTGGCTGCTCCTCTTCTTCATCTTCTCATTTTGATAATTTTGTAAGGAACTCTATTCGAAAATATTTTATAAATCATCAGAGAAAACTTGTACAAACTTATCTTGTTGACTTGCTGCTCTTGTCTATGAGTTAAATCATTTCATCATAGAATACTTTCAAATCACTCACTCGAGCAAATCAGCGAAATCTCATAGAGAATTATGGATACTTAAGGAAATAGAAGCTACACGGTAGAAGGCAGATGAAGAAAACGGTCAATTCTGTGTTCAGATTCGGATTTCTGTTTAGTTGCTTTTGTAACCAGATATTGTTGATGAAAAGTCCCTAAGCCAAGCCTAATTTTTTGCTTGGATTAAGATTCCAAAATGAAAGTATCGAATAATTAGTATGATTATTATTCAAAATCTAAAATCAATGTGCTCTTCAATTATTTGATCTTTGTAACCAATAAAAAAAAAAGTTCCATCGAATTTTCCTTAACATTAGAGAAATCGAATTTCATTAATCCAGTAACTCCATTTGTTGATCCCACCTCTCTGCTAGCAACCTATAGTATTGATTTGGGCGTCTCAATCTCCTCTTTGCATGCCTAGTTCGTGAATTAAGGGTTTCTTGACTTATTTTCCAAAAGTATGGATTTTCGCAATACTTCTCAATACTCATAGAAAGAAGCATCATTAGCTACCTATGAATTAAGAAATACAAGAGCTTTTTCGAACTCACAGAATCTAAGAGCAAGCCTTCCTTTCGGCCCCTGCTAGTCAAGCACCTTCAGGCTTAATTCATAGGCTTCCTTCAGTATTCCAGAATAACACCTCAAAAACCGGCAGTAATTATGAGTCACGAATTCAAGGATGCACGGAATCTAAATTTTCTAAGATTTCTTCGAAAATTATATTTGTTCAAACATTCGAAAGCTTTCCAAAAGCACAAGAAATAAATGTTCACTGCTTTTAGACCTTCCATATTTGATGCAATCCCTAAACGAGGTAATCTCTCCAAAAATTACAGAAGCTAAAGCATGTTCTTTTCTATTCAGCAATCGGAGATAATAACTCTGACTTGGGAGACGAAAGAACTCCTGGTGTTGATCGCGATGACCAGCAAGGAGAAATAAACGTTTTGAAGAACACTATGCAGGGATTTAATACTACAGAGTTGGACCAAATGGCTATTAATGCTCAGAAGGAGACTGAAACCCAGCAGAAACATAAGGCAAATGAGCCGAACAGAACGGGTGCTGTCGAAGCCATTCATAATAAGAGATTAAGAAGAGATAGTATCATTGCTAAAGCTTGTCAGCAAAAAATCGATCTGTCCTGGGAGCATCTCAACATCAAGGCAACAACGAAGAAGAGGCAGATTGGAGTTGGAAAGCGGAAAACGATTACAGAAGAGAAGACTATTCTTAATAATATTTCTGGATCGGTCAGACATGGCAAATTTACAGCTATTATGGGGCCTTCAGGTAACTGGTCTGTGACTGATGTAGTTGTCTAAAATGAAATGGTTCTCTAGGTTCTGGAAAAACAACACTGCTGAACTTTTTGTCTGCGAGAATTTCCGGAAAAAACCTGAAAATCAATGGACTAGTTAAAATCAACGGTCAGCCCATTGAAAAACTTGATGATTTTACAAGTTCTCTCGCATATGTCATGCAAGATGACATACTCGTTGCTACTATGACTGCTAAAGGTATTCTTTTTTATCTCTCTCCTTCAAACCTCCACTCTGCTTATTCTTAGAGTCTTTCATGTTTGTCGCAAGCCTTCGCTTAAGAATCTCTAAGGAGGAACGGAAGAAAAAGGTATCGAGTTACTCGTTTTACAAGTCTCATCTAGATCTAATTAGGTCGAAGACATGCTTGCTGATCTTAAGTTATCTCATGTCGCTAACACTAAAATCGGTAACAATCTAATCCGAGGTGTTTCCGGCGGAGAGCGAAAAAGAGTCTCCATCGGAGTCGAGCTTATCACCGATCCATCACTCATCTTCCTCGATGAGCCCACAACTGGGCTTGACTCCAAAACCGCAGAAACCGTGATCAAACTTTTGGATGATCTCGCAAAAAAGGGTGGAAGAACAGTCGTTAGCACGATTCATCAGCCCTCCTCCCAAATTTATAATCTCTTCGATGAATTACTCATGATGGTGAGAGGAAATATTATCTATCAAGGTCCAGCAAGTCAAGCTGTTTCTTACTTCGCAAGCATAGGCTTCCCTTGTCCGAAGCTCACAAATCCTTCAGACTATTTCATGAAGATTGTTAATGAGAGTGGAGTTATGATAGAATTGATGGGCCAGGACATGGGCAAAAGAGCCTCTCGTATGGCGTTAGGAATGACCCCTGAAGAAATAGAAAAGAAGTTTGCTCAGCGGTTAGAGGTGTTTAAGAAAGGCTATATGGAATCGGGAATGGCAGTGCGGGCTCTCGAAGGGTTGGAGACACAGAAAGTCAGCGTGCAGAGCCATAAGATGGTGAATTGGTTCAAGCAATTTTACCACATTTTCATCCGGAAGTGCCAATACGAGATCCGAAATCCCATGGAAAGTAAAGTTAAAATCTTCCAGAAACTGCTGTTTTCTTTCATAATTATGCTCGCATTTAACAACGTAACCTCAATATCTCTCAACAAAAATCATAATTTTCCATGATTTAGCTCCAAACTGGAAGAGCAGGAGTCCAAAACCGAAATGGTGTCATTTTCTTTTATTCTATTATGACGTTTATGGCTGGTGTTCAAGGCTCCATCGGCACATGTAACTTGCTTCTGGTCTCTATTAACTAAATCACGTCAAGTTTCTAGTGAACGACCGATTTTTATTCGCGAAAGGCTCAGTAAAACCTATTCTACCTCAGCTTATTTCTGGGCCAACGCAGTTGCCGAGCTCCCCTTGCTAATCGCTCAGCCAGTGATACTTGTTGCGCCGAGTTACTTCGTAATACAATTGCACACTTCAGCGGCCTCTTACTTCCTACTGCGTGAGCAATGACTTTCTCTTTCTGTTTTGTTAACAACATTCATAATTAGTTGTTATTACGATTTGTTGTACCATTGCAGGCTCAGGCTATGGGCTACTAGTATCAACGTTTGTACCTTCGATGGAACTCGCGATGACGATAGTTCCTATCCTTATAATTCCAATGATGCTGTGCGCTGGATTTCGTCAGTCAGGAGAATATCCCTTATTATTTCTATGAGTTCGAGTTCTTGTCGCCAGTGAAATACGCTTTCCAAGCGGGTTTGCAGGTAAGTCTCTTTAATAATCGGATAAAGTAAGGATGATTTCTTTATAACAAATAGAATGAATTCAGAAATTCGGATGTATGCCCTAGTTGCGATTATTATGCGACACTGCAATATTACCAAGGCATCGGATTGTCGATTGGAATATTGCTGATTATCGCAGTTGGACTGAGGTTCATCGCGTACATTGGACTTGGGTTGATCAGTGCTCCAAAGAAGGCAAAGGTGCTACCGCCAAAGGAGAATTATGAAGCAGGCTCGACATCATTGCCAAAAGAAAAATCGAAGCAATAAATAAAAAAAAAGAGAGCATTTTTGTTGAATATGTGATTGAATGTTTATTTGTAGAGAGATTAAACCATGCGAAAAGCTAAGCAAAGGTAGGATTGTTAATGCTCTGTTTATGAAGCTGTTATTGAATAAAATTGCTTATTGAGGTGGGCAATATCACTATCACAAGCGCTCTTTTTTAAGTAAGTCTAGCTTATAAGAAATATTTTCCATTATTGCACTCCACTGCAGAGAATAGACCCAAAAAGTATTTTAGGGAGCGGTAATTTCGTTTAATCACCTTTAAGATGCTGTTCTTATTGAAGAAATAATAAAAAGAACCACCTTAATCCGAAAATGGCGAATTATTGATTAATCCATATGGAAAATGTTATTTCAATATTGATAGCCCCGTTTATTAAAGTATTTCCCATATCTGCTTTTTCTTTTAATCCTCTTTAACATCATCTTTAAAGCTTTTCTCATCTATTGCTATTGATTCATTTTTTTAGAGGCATACATCCTACAATTGACGAAATATTCAGATTTCTTACTGATATTGTCTTCCATAACGAGAGTTGAGCTCACAGGCCTCTTTTGAAGTACATGACTTCCGAACGGTATAGGCCGAATTGTATCCAGCTAAGATTTTTCGAACTAACTATCGAAAGTTAATCAGTTTTTTGACACTTGCTGTTCAACGGAAAAAACAGCAATTTAGAATAAAATTTAATTTATTCTCAGTCAACAAACACAATCTCATCAAGGATATTCTATCTTCCAACTCAGGGATCAGGAGCAAGAACGCCTTAATTCATTTGAAAAATATCCTCTGCAAACTCTCCGCTACGTAATTCTCCGATTGATATCTGAGTCTACTTCCTGAACAAAGAAATACATCTCAACTATAGATAATTGCACATGTAGCAAATGCAAATGAAGAAGATCTAACTTTGAGAAAAATTTTCATTCATAAATTGTTTTTGAAATCGTAGAAACAAGGTGATTCAGAAGTTTTTTAGCAACACTATAGTTACAAATGCACTTGAATACTTATATATTTTTCAAAAAGGTTTAGCTGCTCATTGTGAGTTTTATTAATTGAAAAGCAGCTGATTTTTCCGCGTAGATTTAGAAAAATAATTAATTCGTTGCACGCTACTCACATTTAAAAATAATTATGATATTATTACGTAAATACAGAGCGTCTTGACAGCAATGGTAGATTTGAATTACAATCCTGATCGTATTCTTCTTTTCGCTGGAGCTTGAACAACTAGCGGCTCACTTTTCTGCACCTTCTCACAAGTCATCGTACCAGCATTTGATTCGTATCCGCCAGGGCACACGTCAAGACAGAGGCCCTTCCATGAAAACTGGCCGCTATTACACGAATTCGTTTGTCCAGCAGTAATATTTACTACAAAAGACCATAAGAACTATTGAAGAGAAATTTATTTACTAAAGAATGCGAGCGCCAACGCTAAAGCGAGGAGCGATTTGATCTGCATATGAGAGGAGTGGCGATTGGGTTTTGATTTGAATATAAAAAGTTTGAATTAATTGAGTTCGCAAAGGCAGATATAAACAAATTTTGATTAGCCGTTTATTAAAAAGACTTTGGAAAAATTGCGTTGATGAACCTATGAAGGTTATTTCCTGACTTAGAAATTAGAATTGGTCCAATTACTTTAGTCAGTAAATCCAGTTATAAGACTTCGAGTTAAAAGTATAAAGGAAACTTAGTTCATTAAATGAAAATGGTAGCTCATCTGAGCACTTGCTGAATAATGATGACGGAGAGACTTGGTTTGGAGTCTAGAGTGAGGGAGTTTAGTAATAGAGCTTTGGGGTAGTGAGAATAATTGGTGATGAGTCAGAGCTGGATCGAATCTTCTCAATTAAATTTGAACGGCATAATCCATATCTTATTCGGATTTAACGAATACATGAAAATTGGGCTGGCATGATTTATTCAACAGCATTAGTTTTTAAAAAGTAAGAGTTGGGTTTAGGCTCACCAAGAGGTTTAGTCTGACATCTTTGGTCTAGATGAAGCTTGATTATCCTCTCAAAGAAAATTAAATGGAAGTGCGAGAGTAAGAAGAAGTTTCATAATTCATGGAAACTTTTGGACTGGATATTATGTTTCACACTTTGATTTTCGCTGGACCATTTGAAAAAGATGAAGAATAACAAGAAAATTGTATATGCTTTTAATATTTTCATCAGCAATTTGCGGATATAGATTTCAGGTGTTTTCATATCAACTGCATGAGGATAAAAAATTAATAAGAAGTCGATACCTTAAACTTTTCGAGTGAACACACACCTTAGAGTATTAAGTGAACATTATCCATTTCAATTCTCGAATGGGAATTTCTCTAGAGAATTGATATAAGAGATTTTGTTCATGACATATGCTGTGTAAAGTGAATACTTGATAGTAGAAACAATGTTTTCGGATGAATTGGAATAATATTTTCATCATTCGACTTAATTCTTGCTTTTTGTGGCTGAATCAACAAACATTCAGATTCGACTCACTCTTTTGATTAATTTGGATGAGATGAGTAATTAAGAAAATTTAAATCAATTTCATGCATGACTCTGGACCTGGCCAAAGCTAGTGGGAATCTCCATTTCAAACTATAGAAGACATATTCTATTGGCTTAATGCAGCGATTGGACACATTTAATGAAATATTCAAGAAGAATTTATGACTACGTTACATCATTTCAATTAAAGAATAGTCATATGTATGCTTAAAGCACACTTGGGACAATGGATATAATTTTTTTTTTACAAAACACTACTTTTTTATATCAGGGATTATCGATTTGCGAAAAAAATTTGCTGCGGTAAGATTTCATTTCACACCGAAATTACACAGAGCAATAATATGCAACAACATTGAAGCTCGCTCAACAAGATTCATGTGATATTGACGCAACTTTTGGTTAAATCGAGAAGACAGATAGCAATGAATATTATGTTTGCGGAAGAATTTTTTCGGCTCAGGAGAAGTAATTTCTTCCTGGAAATAAATGTACTGCGGAGATTCTTCCAGGAAGATTGAAACCGGTAATCGATAACTAGCAACAGCTTTAGCATTCGATCGCAAATTACCATAATTTTTGATTTGGAAAGTCTCCTTGAATATGAAAGTAAACTACCTCAGGTCTAATAATCAATTCGATACATGGAAATGAGTAAAGAGCTTGCCTATAGGACGGTTTTTACATTCACCAGAAGATATTAAACGCAAAAGAAATGAAGAAGGTTTAAAAGCAATACAGTAGAAAGACCCTATAAGCACGCGTCAAAAAGGACGCCTTAATCGAATTTTGCTGCTGATTTATGCAGGATTTTGGACACGTAAGTCTACTAAAATATCAATTAGGATGACAAAGGTTACGAAGGCCATTTCCTCAAGAAAGATCAACAAACTTATGTTGGGGTGAAAAAAGTTTATAAGGTCGTCAAATTCATGCTGAGAACCGTGTTAAGGTTGGTTCTGTAAGAAAAAAGAGAATTTTTTTGGACATGCTGTCTTTTGTGAAGCAGCATAATCAGAATTCTCATTGTGTCAGCAAAGGAATTCTCAAACTAAATTAGACTTGTAAATCAAAATGCTCCTGAGCCAAAATACAGGTGAGAAAGTCGTCCAAAGTTGCTTGGAGCTGCTCGAAAGGTCCTTTATATTCGATCATGGACTAAATGCTTGAAAATGTATTCCTAATTTTTTCGTGTATGCTGTGATTTGAGCATTACACCAAAAGAAAATTTACTCTTAACAAAAATCGAGTGTTTGTAGAGAGTGGATGGGAGCTGATAGCTGTTATCCTCTATCGACTAGAGGTAAGCTGTCTGCACAGTCCTGAATTAGAAGGGAAAACATTAGTTTTCTATTTTCGACTGTGCGTAAATATTGGAAATTTTGGTGAATATAATGGAAGCCTTCAAGCTTTCTTGGCTGTAGCTGTATCCTCAGTTTTCACATCCTCAGTTTTCTCATCCTTTGAACTTTGGAAAAAAAATTTATTGGTGTAAATTTCGAACAAAAAGATTGCTAACAAAGCTGAATACCATATTACAGTTGGCAAAATACATCAGTTTTTCATGCAGAAACAAAGCCAAAATGACAGAATATGGCAACAATCTCATTTCTATTTTCATTAGGAAATGATTGTAGCAATTCCAATCTCACTAATAAGATGCAATTTCTTTGAAATAATGGAGTGCCATGATTACGTGTATTGGCTAATTGGAGATGTAGAGACCTTTATAGAGTCGAAGCTCACCGAAGACACAGACTCTTGCCACTTATTAGGTATAATCGAGGCTGTATGCTCAATAACGATGAATAAATTTAATTAAAAAAGTGACTCAGGCTGTGATCGTATGTTTTAAAAGCTGTCGATCGGTCCGAAATTTTATTAATCTTTTTCAGATTGGAATTTGAAATCTGAGCTCAAATGAGAAAGGCTTTCGTTTTATTAATATTGGTGGCAGCTTCACTAGCTGTATTGGCTCAATCAGAAGTGACAGAAGAATTTCTAAGCCAAGAACTTGAAAACCAAGAATTTGAAAACCAAGATCTCGACACTTTCGATGATGATGTGGCGATTGAATTCCACGGAAAGGGAGGAGGAAAAGGCAAAAAGGGCGGAAAAGGTACAAAAGGAGGACAAGGAAAAGGTAGCACTGCTTACGCACATGCTACTGGATCCACCGGTAAAACTGGCAAAACTGGAGGCATAGTCAGCAAGGCAGCCACCACTGTCGGAAGCGCATTATCCAAAGTTGGAGGCTGGCTCTCTGGTCAAAAATCTGGATCTGCTTCTTCCAAAAACGGACTTCCAAAACCCAGTGTCAACCCACCTGCTAGCATGAAGCCATCTTCGGACCCAAAGAAGACTTCTGACAAGCAAAATAAAAAAGACCCGAAACAAAAGCAAAATCAAAATCAAGGCCAACAATCTCCTAATAGTCCTACCAGCCCAAGCCAAAGCCAAAGCGGTGGCGGCGGGGGTGGCGGCTTTGACCTTAGTGGACTCATTAAAGGAATCGGAGGACTTATTTCTGGAGCTGGTAATGCTCTTACTGTCGTTGGAGGACTCCTTGCTGGTAAAAAACCAAGTGAAGTGATTCGAGACCAAAATGCAGGAGAAAACACAAGCGGTTTCCCTTACTTCAGCCAAACAGACGAACAATGGAGCAACGAAAAGATCGGAAACACTGCCCTCACAATTGGTAACGGCGGAAGTGTCGCCACTTCTTTCGCTATGCTTCTTCGCGGATTCGGGGTTGTTGAATCTAATCCAAGTTCCATCAACAGATACCTGAACAAACAAGGAGCCTACAACGCCCAAGGAGAAGTTAACTGGGAAGTCTTTAAGAGTCTTAAGTTTGAGGCTGCTGGACCATTCAAGGACTTTAAAGACGTGATCCAAAGCATGTCCGATGGAAATTACTGCCTCTTGAACGTTGGACAGCTTGCAGATCACTGGGTCTTGGCAACTGGTATCCAAGAATACAACTATGAGGTCATGGATCCAAGAGACTCAGCCAAGAAAACTTATAACTCTAAAGAAATCAGCGAAGCTAGATGCTTTGTGAAATTACAGTAGTTTGATTTCATGAATTATTCTTTGCTTATCTATTCCTTATTAATGGAGTAGTTGATATGAGATTGCCTTAGTGAACTTCTATGGTATGAAACTATTAAGTGAAAGAGCAATCAAACACTCCCAAAAAACTGAATAATTCCATAATGAATTAGTTTCAAGAAAATCATTTTATTAATCCAATCACTTAGAACAAAATAGTAAAATATCGTGAGTTAGTATAAGAACGAAGAATTAACTTCTCCTGAGAATCCCTTAGCTTTCATGAGAAGATCGAAATACGAGTCTTGAAATGTAGTTAAATTACATTGTCGAGATATAGGAGGACAACAAAGAAAACCGAAAATAGTCTAATTACAGGAGGACTGAGATGAAGAACAGGATCAGTATTCTTGTAATGGTATAGTTTAAGCGAGAAAAGCGAGGTTGGGAGGTCCTTTTTTCCAATTTTCAATCGTGTGATGAAAACATCGTTTTACTACAAAAACACCAAGGATAGAGAAATTTTCGAAAGAAATTTGTTATTCTCTTGAAAATGTTTGAGATAAAGATCATCCGGCATTTCAGAGGCTGGAAAGGAGTCTCGAAGAGTCAGTTTTAGCTACATCGTCGTTGCGTCTACAAGAGGAATGAAATTGTCCTGTCCTGATCTCCTATTTTTATAATGAGGATAAAAAATTAAAAAAAAAGTGGCTCAGGCTGTGATCGCATGTATTTAAATACTGAAATTTTATGATTCCTTTTCAGATTAGAATTTAAAATCTGTGACTTTGCTCAAATGAGAAAAGCTTTCGCATTAATGATTTTGCTCGCAGCTTCAGTGGCTGTATTTGTTCAAGCAGAGGAACTTGAAAACCAAGAACTCGCCATGGTCGATATTGATGATGATGTGACCATTGAATTCCTCGGAAGAGGTGGACACGGAGGTGGACATCGTGGTAAAGCAGGCGGAAAAGCTTCTGCCTCGAAGGCATCACATGGAACCCATAGTACGTCAGGTTCTAAAACTGGTGGACACGCTGGGTCTGCAGCTAGTGGTTCTCACTCACACCAAGGTGGTTCTGGCAAAACTGGTGGAAGCGCAGCTTCAGGCACCCACCCAAAGCCTAACGTCAAGCCTCCTGCAGGTATGAACCCAAAAACGAAGACTGACTCTAACCCAAAGCCTAATGTGAAGCCACCTACTGGCATGAACTCCGCAAATCCAAAGAACCCTGCGGACAAGCAAAAGAACCCGAATGATAAAAAAAAAGACCCTTCTGATTCAACCAAGTCAAACCCAAGACTAAATTTGGATGCTCATATTCCAAATAACCCACCTAGCAGTAACCCAGGCTCTGGCTCTGGAAGTGGAAGTGGATCTGGTGGCGGTTCTGGTAGTGGACAACAAGGTGGTCAACAAGGCGGCCAACAAAGTGGCGGATCAGGAAGTAGTATGGGACTCCCAGATTTTGGACAGATGATAGGCGGAATTCTTTCCGGAGCTAGCAATGTACTCGGAGGCCTTGCTGGAAGAAGCGGCAACAGTGGCAATGCTGATTCCACTCAGGCAAACACTCAATACAACCCACTTGACGCCCCAGCTAGCAGCAATCCACTCGACTTTTAACTAAGAAGTCATGAAAAGACCTAGCTAAGAATCCTGTTACCTCCAACAAGTTAACGAATTAGTGAAGTTAAGTGCTCAATGCAAGCTATAATTTGTTGCTTGAATTCTCTATAATTGATAGATTTCTTGAGGGACTAGCCAACTAGATGAAGTTTCAGGAAAATAAAAGAATAAATTTTCAGAAACAAAACCTAAAAACATTTTAATATCGCATAACACACTCTCAAACTACCTATCAATTTAGATGAGAGACTCACTAGCCTGAAGTTAATCTACGGCTTTGCTATTTCGCCGTGAAGTCTGCGATAATATTTCAAAATTGCTTTGAACTCGCTGTCTGAAATCAAAATTGTTTGTGTTTCCTATTCGTACATTACGAAGCAATAATTAGTGGAAATACAATGCCACAAAGATGAAAGTCTAGCAAATCGCAATTAGAAGCCCCATGAGAGAAGGTGTCAATATCATTTAAAGCATTCTTTTCTATTAAGATCTACATTTTTTTATCAGGGAAGTGGAATGAAAGATATCCTTATTAGAAAATTATAAACTTTTCTTAGATTTCAAGTTAGTGTTGCGATTCGAAGACTATAAGAGATTCATCAAGCTGAGGCAGTTGTCAAGCAGATAGCATCTACATATTAAACAGTAACTACATTCTGTTCTGCTGCCTCAAGGATCTAGATTAAAATTTAATTTAGCAGAAATGCTACAGGAAGTTACAACATTTATCAGAAAACGTCTCAGGAAGTTTTCTGAGGTTGACTTCAAATATCTCAATTAGTCTGAATAATATATATTCTTTTTCAAATTCGAACTTGGAATCTGAGTGAATTTGCTCAAATGAGAAGAGCCTTTGCGTTGCGAGTTTTCTGGGTGGTAACAATAGTTGTATTTGCTCGAGGAAAAGAGTTTAACAACCAAGAACTCTACTTGCTCGATGATGGTGTGACGATTGAATTCCTTGCGCCAGGATCTTCCCAATCTAACGCTGCATACCGCCCAGCTTTCCCTTACTTCAGCCAATTAGACCCTAGATGGAGTGACGAGCGCATGGGAAAATCTTACTTACAAATTGGTCCCAGCGGAGGTGAATTCGTTTCCCTCACCATGCTTCTCGGCGGTTATAACTTCACTATCGGAGGTGAAAGTGTAAACCCAAGCAATCTTAACAAATATTTACTTCAAGCAGATGGATGGCTTATCCATGGCGATATTAGATGGCCTGTTTTGTGGGATATTGGCTTTAAGGATGTCGGACCATTCAAAGCTTTCGATGATGTGATACGAAATCTCGCAGCTGGAAATTACTGCATTCTGGCTATTGACCTGCATAATGTCCTGGCAGTCGGGTTCTCAGGAGATAATTATCATGTTATGGATCCGAGAGACCAATCCAAGACAACCTATCACAAAAAGGAAGTCAAAGAGGCTAGATGCTTCGAAAAAAAGCAATAGATTGAGCGCTTTTGGAATTTGAACTATTCTCTGTTGATCAATTCATATTGAAAAGATAGGCTGTTTTGTGATTGCTCAGGTAATTCTTGATATTGTGAGATTGAAATATCAAACTACAAACCACCGAACTCAAAAAAAAAGAGAAGAAACAAAAACCAAAACCAAAAAAAAAAGAAAAAATCAAAAAGCACATAATTAGTTATCATTTCAAAAAGACTAACAAATTTAGCTAGCTCAATGAAAATTCATTATTCTATTATCCAAGTAACGAGCTTCGAACACCAACCTTTCGCATAAGTAGAACACAGTGATGATATTACTAATTTTTTGCTCTTTTTTTTTTGAGTGCTAATTGCAAAAACTCCTGAAGTAAATTTTACACGAATTACACTGGAGTTTTTCTTCTTGAAATCTGATGTGAGTTCCCATATATCATTGTTAACCGAAATAAAATGCTAAAGGCTCGACGATGAGAGTCTATCACTATAAATAGTGATATAGAACTATGCTGAGAGAACAATACAAAATTCTACGCTGAATTTTGAAAGATGTGTCACTTCCAGCAACCACAACACAGTTTATTTTGAGCGTCTTTCCATTGTATTCACATCGATGATTAAAGAATTACTGGATTGTGAAATATTCGTTAAGAATTTGCAACTCTCTTTAGCAGATAGCATCCGGATACAAAACACTGAATACCTTCTGGTATGTCTCCTCAAGGGTCAAGATTAAAATTTAATTTATCAGAAGAAGTCTCAGGAAGTTTTTTAAAGGTTGCCTTTAATTATCTCAATCGATCCTGCATTTATTATTCTTTTTACAGAATAGAATTTGAAATCTGTGCCAATTTTGTCGAATGAGGAAACCTTTCGCATTGCTGCTTTTGATTGTCGCTTCAGCAGCTGTATTTGCACAATCAAAGGAACTTAACAACCAAGGACTCACTTTACTCGATGATGATTTAGCAATTGAATTTTTCGGAGGAAGAAATGATAATATAAATCTGCCAAGAACTTCTCAAACAAATGCTTCATCGCGCCCATCTTTCCCTTACTTCAGCCAATTAGACCCTCGATGGAGCGACGAGGTTATGGGAATATCTACCATGACAATTGGCTCCAGCGGATGTGAACTCACTTCCCTCGCCATGCTTTTAGCTGGCTTTAACGTCACTGTCATAGGTGAAAGTGTCAACCCGAGCACTCTTAACAAGTATTTGAAACAGGAATATGGGTGGATTATGAGGTCTGAGATCAGGTGGCCTGTGTTATGGAGTCTTGGCATTCAGGCTGTCGGACCATTCAAAGCATTCGAGGAAATCGCAAAAAACATCGCTGATGGAAACTACTGCATTTTAACAATTGATATACACTGGGTCTTAGCAGTTGGAATCTCAGGAGGCAATTATGTTGTGATGGATCCAAGAGACCAATCCAAGAAAAC
>ENA-UOTZ01000200-UOTZ01000200.1-compost-metagenome-genome-assembly--contig:-NODE-200-length-50608-cov-9.985039_pt1 | contig 50608 bp, 37 predicted proteins | sample MGYA00238144_ERZ746983 | MGnify/ENA primary metagenome ERZ746983 (study PRJEB28759, sample SAMN06268863) | compost metagenome | isolation source: single cell | place: USA: California, Emeryville, Joint...
ACACAGGTTACCCAATAGGAGTCGCAGGAGCAGGAGCGCCGGTATATGGTGGTTCCCCTGTGGTTGGTAGTACTCAGCCAATCGTTGACCCACAACAACAGCAGATTCTTCCCAACATCAATCAAGGAAGTCCTCTAGTCGGAAACCAACAGCCTTTAAATACGGCCACCCAACAACCACAACTCAACACAACCAATTTTGATGATATTGCTCTCAAATTAAAAACCAACTTGGATCCACGCCAAACATGCAAAATATGACAGGCTTGCCAAATATGCCAACGATCAACATCGGTGGTGTTCAACAACAATAGTTAATTAAATGAGTAACAATTCATGTTGATAACATAAAGAAACTATGAGTTTATCATCAAAATCTAATTTCATTGCCAACTTTTCTATTAATATGATTGATCCATGTATATACCAAGTCAATATTCAAGTAATATCCATAATAGTATCGAAAACTTGCCCCTTTTCTCATCTAAGAGCCAAACAACACAAAATAGTGAAAATAGCTTTTTTATTTTTGTCTCTCTCTCTCAACTGGGTTTTGAGAAATTACTGACTGCATCAATAAATATCGCTCGCTTCACATCGTCGCTGTACACATATACCATTTGTTCTGTCCTTTTGAAAATAAGGTCTCATTTGCAACAAATTGGAAGGCCTTTTGAGTATTTACAACGAGAATTTGGAAGTCAGGAAGCGGTTGAATATAGGTAAAAATTGATATACAACTACATCTAATTTGAAATAGCAGCCCTCGGGTTTCTAAATCACAATTATTTCCAGAATTAATAGAACCGATTTAGTACATAACCATTTCAAATTTGTTTGTATCCAAAATCTCTGTGTATTGTAATACCATAAGCTAAATTTGACTTCTTATAAAAATATCAACGGAAATAGAGTCAAGCATATAAGTTGATTTGCACGGTATTACTCTAAATGAATTTGTCGAAGAATAGGCATTCTGGCACGGTAATATCATCAGAGAGGCATGAGAGATAGCGAACAATTAGCTGAGCTACAATAGTTTATGAATTATTGATTTGGTTTTGACTTTATTGCAAGCGCTTCTTCATTCAAATTCCAGAGTCAAGATGATTGCCTCATGAGCAAAAAAGAATTTAACTTATTGACACATACACCATTGATTGAGACACAAAGAACCAGAAATAAGAAATGGAAGACCACCGATCATCAGTGAATTCAAACCAGCCTAATGCTCATTCTTCGGCATGAACTATTGGTTCTAAAAGGAGATCCACCCGAACACCCAAGCACTCCGAGCACTGTTCTCAGCAAGCGTGAAATGCTGATCTGTTTGAGAAATTTTAAATTCAATTTTTCTAAAGAAGGATTTTATCTGATGGAATTCTTCTTTTTTAATTAACGCAACAAACTGATTTGATCCAACTAAAATTTATTCAACAAAGTTCTTGAGAAGATAAAACTCGAAACGCCTTATTTCATTTTTTCTCAGATTTGAGAATAATTAACAATTTTCCTTTAATTTCAAATGTCATTCATCAATTTGACAAGGGCACAAAGTTGATTGTTTTGCTTTTACTTGATCCTTTCTAAAGCTGTTACTCCTACAATTTTCTTCTCTTCACTAGTCTACTTTGTAATGAAATTAATGCTGCTGCAGATGATCCAGTAAGCAGTTGTCATGATCTGCTTGTTTTAGATCTCACAATTTCTTCTTGAAATATGCATGTTTGCTAAGAAATCGAAACTAAACTGAATGCATATTGAGTCATTTGCATAATCCAGCAGGATCACGAGAGTGTATTCAAAGGGAACTTTCGAGAAAACCTTAACAATCTCTCACAAATGTAAGAGGCATTCATCTTGCTCTCTTGAAAGCGAATGAATTCGCCATGATATATAGGATTGATTCTCAATGAAATTGTAATGGTAATTTCACATCAAGAAGTAATTTCAGGAAAACTGTTCGATAAACCGATCGAACAATTGGGTGCTAAATTTTGTTGGTGCTTAATTTCAAACTAGTAGTTGGAAATAACATCCATATTTTTCCCACAAAACACAAAAGCTGAAAATTTGCTTCAGGGAAGCTTTTTCGTGCAGCAGCACATGAAGCTCCACATCCAAGGCTGAGTAGGATTGAATTTCGCTGGGGGGAATGCATTAACTGCGCTAAGAACCACTAATTTAATTTTTTTAATTGTAACTATCCTTTAGAATTTAACTTGTAGGTTCCTCGGAATTGTTCTTTTACCTATCAAAATCGCGTTTCTAACTGAGAATCTCAATAATTTTGACGACCATTTGAGTTATAAACATTATAAAATTAGAGCTAATAAATCATCAAGACAGAACCGCTCCATGATAATGAATAAAGGTATCGAAACACCTCGGTAACCTTCTGTTCAATCTATTGCTGAGGCGATTTGTAATGTAGGTTCTTCTCAGGTAATGCCAAAGAAGTAAACTCAGAAATCAGTCAGTTGAAGGGCAAACACGAAATTAGATGCGGATCATGCGAAAATCTATTAGTTGAAGTAAGAAAAACACAAACGAAATGAAGACTTATGAATTTCATTATAGGAGGAGAAATATCTTATCATTCATTTTGAAGAAGTATTGGCGAACGTTCGGCAAGGTAACACTTTAAGACAAGAAAAGGTAACCTTTGTTGAAAAGAAGAGAGCATTCATCCTTCATAGGATCAATGGATCGAGGGGAAATTAGTAAATAAGCGTCCAGGATTTAAGTTATTTTTTGAAACGCTATCAAAAGCATACAAAATTATTGTTTTTAGTCATCTTTCACCTGAGGTAAGCCCTCATTTCACACTTTGTATAATAACATTGATGCTTTCTTAGGTTCCGAAAACTGTTTTGAAGGAGGCCGGATTCCTTGACAGTGTTCAAATGGTTTGCTCACTCGGTTACCGTTGTCATGACAGGAACTTAAGCGACATCGAAAGCAAAATTTGGAGCGAAGTTGCAGCGAATCTTAATCAAGCACTATTCATAACAGTAATTGCATTTTTCGAAATTAATTGTTAATAATTTCAATACACAGTCCCAAGAAAAAAGCAAAACGCTGCCTTTTGAAGTATCGAATTTGCTGACCGTGCAGCCGTATCAAATAGATGAAACTGATAGAGTTCTTCTTGATCTTTGCTCGTTTCTGCGCTCCGAGTCATCACTCCAAGTAATTTTTGCAAATAAATTTATCAGAGCTAATACAATTCTTATTAAATGAACAGGATGATCATGGACTGCGGTCTATCCAAACTTGTTTCGAAGACTATTTATATGCGAATAGTTCTATCGTCCTTGAGGAGCCCACAGCAAGCTTCATCGATGTAACTTCCTTAAGTATAACACTCGATCGGAATATCGCATTGGATTTCCTAATGGACACTCAAAAATCGCAATCCCGGATACCATTTCAAGGAAAACTCCTCACTGATATGAAAAATGCTAAATCAGTTGGGTTGAATAAATCAGAATATGATCTAGATGAGATTGATGAAGCACCTGAATCAACAGAAACCAGCTCAGAGGCAAAAGAGCAGTCGGAATGTCCTACTCCCACTCTGAGATTCTCTCCCTCGGTAGATAAATTAAGGCCAAGATCGCATAAAAACTCATTTTGAGAAGAACTTCTACAAGAAAAATCATGGCAAATACAATACATCATATAATTTATTATTGTTTTATGATTAACTTCCGTTGTTTTTTAAATGATTTTGGTTTTCGATTGGGTTTTACTTTTTTATCGCGTTTAAATGATTTTTGTTGTATGCGCTTTTGATGTATAGGAGGAAATTAATCTAATCATCCCCGCTATAACCTAAGCATACAACAGCAAGGACTATGAGCTTTCTAAAATATAAACCGAAATAATATTTCACTCAGTTACTCAGTAACTTGTTAGTATTTGTTGATTCTCAATCCATATTAATGCGAATGCGAAGCTAATTCTTAGATAGTACTGTGTGTATCAACATTTGCTAAGGTGAATAAACTTTAATAACTAAACTTATCACCACCAGATTTGTGTTTTAGATGAACACGAACTACTTTTTATTTAGTTTTCAATAAAATAACCTTAGAATTTTCTAAAAGAAAAAACGATTTATTTGCTCTTTCTGGAAATTACACTTCGTAAAAAATTTTATTGGTGTTGTGCTAAATATGCCATGATTTGGTTAGAGAGAACATCACACACGTTCACCGTTTGCTTTATTTCTTTTCTGAAAGCTGGTTGCCAAAAAGGCTATTATTACAAGCTAAATATTGCCTTTAAGGACTTCATATGTCGGTTGGTACTGCAAATGGATAGTTAAGTTGATGTAATAAGGTGGGAAGAGTCATAAAAAGTATTCCGGAGGTTTCTTTCTGAACGAACCTGCAAAATTTTTATCGCTTTTCACAAAGCAGCCCTTTTTAATCAAGGACGCAGCCATGGTTACTGTTAAAACCGCTCTCTGCAGAGCTTTAGGCAGCTCTTCCCCGATTTACAATGATCTAGTTGAATTCGCTTGAACGCTGTCCACCAGAACATTAGGTAATCGCAGCAGAGACCCTTTTAGCTTGCCGTTCTCACGATAACTGAAACTTTGAATGAAATTATTTTAATATAAGAGACAGATTTAGTAATGTTCTGAAGAACATTTTAGAACATTTCGATTCAAAATTTTTTGGTTCTTTAATTCTAAAGTTCGAGAAGCAGAAACGAGTTCCCTACTGCTTTGTCCCAAAATTCCGATTCAAACAAAACTCGAGATAATTAATGTGATCTATATAATCAGTTTTCTCAGGTGTGAATTAATAAAAATCCACAGACAATGATAATCAAAAAAGCATTGGAAACACCTCGGTAATTCATTACTAACAAATCGGCTGAGCTTATTGTTTTCTATAGGTTTATATCAAATAACTCACCAGAGAAAGAGGCCGATCCAGACGTTTCTCTGCGAAAGAATAGATATGAGACTGGACTTGAGATTACATTTGCGTCCGGCGAAAATCTGCCAAGTGAGGTAAGAAAACTCGAGGAAGATGTTTTTCTTTATTGTGGATACTAATAGAACAATAAATGTTTGATTGTCCATTTCGAAGAGGTTCTAGCACGAGTTAAACTTGGCAACTCATTACCTCAGGAAAAGGTAGCTTATTTTTCCATGTCTTGAGAGTAAGGACCTGTCTGTAGGACCAATGGATCGCAGGGAAATTAGTTGCAAAGCGTCCTGGATTTAAACTATTTTTTGAGACGCTATTAAAATCACACAAAATCGTTGTTTTTAGCAATATTTCATCTGAGGTAATTTCTCACCTTCTCTTTAAGGGTAATTTAATATGATCTCTGATTCCTTAGGTTCCGAAAAGTTTATTGAAAGAGGCCGGGATTCTAGAGCTTGTCCATGTCGTTTACTCATTTGGCAGCCATAAGCATAAAAATAACCGCGAAAATAAAATATGGAGCGAAATCGCAGCTAATCTGAATCAAACAATTTTCATAACAGTAATTTCATTGTCCCAATTCCAAAATCCTTATTTTTTTCATATAGTCACAAGAAAAAAGTAAATCGTTGCCTTTTAAGGTCTCGAATTTGCTGAGCGTGCCTCCATATCAAGGGAATGAAACTGATAGAGTGCTGCTGGATCTTTGCTCTTTTTTGCACTTTGATTCATTGCTCAAAGTGATTGCAAGGACTCATGGGGAGTCTCGATCGATCCAAAATCGATTCGATGATTATGTAAATGACAATAACCCCAGCATTCTTGATGAGCCGACAGCAAGCTTCATTAAAATGGAATCCAAATCTTCTTTTAATCTGACTGCAAATTGTAGTACAGCTGGATTGGATTTACTCATGGAAGCTCAAAAAGCCGTCTCTCAGACTCCGTTTCAAGAAAAGTTACGCTCAATGGGCGCGAAAGAGGCCATGGTTATTGATATTGCAACAAAGAAGACATACCAAATGGAGGACATCGATGAAGCGCCTGAATCAACAGAGAACAGCTCAGATTCAAAAGAACAATCCGATTGCCTCACTCCTACCCTTCAATTCTCTCCTTCTGTGCAAAAATTGAGATCATATAAAAACTTGGATTAAGAGACAATTTTCAATAAACGCTATTCAGCGAAATTCATCGCTTTTTCTCGATATTGAGGTATTGTATCTAACTTTGTGACAGTTTTGATATTAATATACTAATAAAATGCATTTAATTTTTTCAATGTCGAGCTCATGTATACTGAAAGTTGCTATACAATAATAAATAAACTAAAGTTGGGAGATATATGGTTTGCGCAGAACCCTATTATTGCAATTCACTGAGAAATTTTCCTCTGTCTAAGCTTCGCAACAGAAGGATTAAACGCATATGTTGGAGTTAGGCATTCAGCATCAAGCGGCTCCTTTGCCTGATTTGATGATACATTGCAGTCTTTCCCAGGTTGGTTCAGGTTTAAATTCGAATGGGCAGCGAACTCACAGCTGTTGAGGAGACTTATGCCCCCTGAGCCTAGCTCCAGCAATCTATTACTATCGCTCAACATTATAAGTTTTTGAGATAGATTAGATTTTAGGCTTAGAAAATAGGGCGTTTGTGCATCCAAGGTTTGAGATTTAATACTGCTTTGGATGAAATCTAGATACCTATCTTGAATTGAAAATTTCTTTGACGCCTGAAGCACATTACATAGAGTTACTACAAGAAGAGGGAGACAATTCACCTTTGTTGAGAAGCTGAGCTCTCCTTGTAGAAACTCAACCAATTCAGAAAGAGTTTGATCGGATTGATCTCCTTTAAAAGCATCCAAGCTGATTAGGTCTGGCATGAGAAAATGGAATCTTGCCGCCTGATTCTTTGACTAATTTTATTGAAAGCTATTTATCAACCACAAAGAAGAAAGTTACCGTCACAAATATTTTTTTTTCAAAAGACTGATCTAAATTTTCCAAGAACTCTACCCCTTCTTTCAGTTTTCCAGTGAAGAATATCGAATGAACGTACTTTGAAACTTGCAACTCTGATAAATATTTGCTAAGGCACTGTTAATAATTATCAACCGAGGATAAGAAGTAGCGATTTTACGTCTGGAGAGATGTTAGAACAAATAACTAGATTGTAGTTCATCGAAAGCTTCTCAAAGAAGTTTATGAATCCAGGGCGTTTTATAACAGATGATTGGCCGAGATCATTTGTACGCTTTTGAGGAATCTTGTAAGGAGGTCAGTAAATAAGAAATTACGCTGCCGACGCTTAGCTTTTCCGATTGTAAATTGACAAGAACTTCTTCAAAAAACACCACTAGGTTCGCTTTCTGAGATAGTATTAGATGATTCAAAGACAATCTCTTACTTCTTCACGTTCGATGACGTAAAGAGAAATCTCTTGAATGCTACCCGAGTTTGGTTTCGTGATTGATCTGAATAGTATTTTAGCTTTTTTTTTTCAACAGCAGAGACCTTACAAGGGGTTTAAAGGCTTCTTCATCTTCATCGTGCTCTTTTTTTTTCTTGGATAGATTTAATGATTACCGAATACTAGCTCTTTTATAAACGATTCTGGAAGTAAAACTTGAAAATTTTTATTTTTGAAACAAAGCAAGAAATAGAGATCAGGAAGTTCCTAAATATTCTATTAATTTGGTAATCACCCATCCGGGTAGAAGCTATCATCAATATATTTCCATTATTAAAAAGCGAATTCAAATATTCAAATGAAATTCTCTCGTGAAAGTTAACTCGTCAGTTATTAGACATTCTAAGCTTGGATATGTTTTAGAATCTCAAAGACTTCTGACTAGCAATGCTGGTACTACTTGAGCATACCAATCTCGAAAGCATTTCTGAGCTCTCGAAATCTAACGTTGAGTTTGAAGATTTAATCCTTGCTTTTTTTTGAAGTCCAACTCTCCAGCAAGATAAACATCTACGAACTTCACAATTATTTAATTATTTTCAAATTATTCTTGATTTAGCAATTTAGCTAATTTTTCCTTTGGATTCAAATTTTATTTAAGTAAATACCTCCGCAGGCTATTTTTGCCCAAACTTTATACATTCCAAGCAAGCATTTTATTTAATTTATTATCTGAATTCAAAATAGATCCAGCTCGTTTCCATTCAACTTGAATTGAAGCTCAGCTCTCCATCCACTATGGTTATTGATGATATAAATCGCTGCGCTGTCTTTAATAAAGCATAATGCCTTTTTTTTGGTTTACTTGCGATCGGTGAAGTGAGTTGAATCTTCGGTTTTGAATATCTTAGGTATGTCTACCAACCAAAAGAAACTAAATCCCTCGCAATGGATGCTAAGGAAAATAGATTTAAATAATAGATTACGGATGTTTTGTTGTTTTTTCAAGAACCGCTGCCGTCAGTTTCTCAAGTAACGTTTGAAACTTCCGTCACTAGCTTGCAAGTTAGCAATTTTTGTTGAATGACGAGTGTAGAGAGTGTCCTTTTAAAACAGACTGCTCATTCAAACACCAATGCCTTTATTTCAAGCAAGACTAACAAAAGGAGAAACTTTTCAAGGATGAAATTTTTCAATGCATATTGCATTTGAAAAGCCAGAATCGGCAAGAGCTATGACCTTCGAACATCTGCTCGAAATATTTCAAACGGGAATCGTTTTTCTTATTGAGTGATTCCCTGGTTTTTAAAAGAGGACGTGATAAATGACGCTGATGAAGCAAACTGGGCTAAATTTAGCCCTCTGGTTTCTCGCATTGGCTAATTTTAGTGTCAGAAAGATCGCTTTGTATGTGAAAGCTGACGAATACTTATCAAAAGTTAATTCGCGCAGAAGAATTTATTCAGATGTGCACTATTTTTAACTGAACTGCTAAGAAGGATATTGGAATCAAAACTTCAAGCCTTGTATGTGTAGTTGAATGCGTTTTGAATCTATATTTGCAATGCTGCAATCACCTTATGACTCAATTTTTTCATACTCGTTTCCACATACAATGCGAAAGTTCAATAGCAGTGTCTGAATACAGATGACGTCTTCAAATATAAAAAAATCAAAAAAAGGCATGACTTAGACAGCCACATTTCTAATCATCTATATGTAAAAACAATTGATAACTGACATCAAATAACAGCTTGTTTTGCTCTCAGAGATAATTTCTTGCCAATATCTTTGGAATTCCTTAGACATTGAATGTATAATTAACCAATTATTTCGAATACTAAAAAAATCTAAAATTTTTAATCGTAAGTTGTGCATTGTTTTCTTTCATCATCACAGCCCTAGTTAATTTAGCCAAACAAAACTGAGTTCTCTTTGTCCAATTGCCTCCCTGAAAAAAAGACAATATTTAGGTAAACCCATATTGCTTGGATTTCTAATAAAATCTATCAAAAATTATTATCAAATCAAAAACGCAAACCGATACCAATTAATTTAGAATTCTTCCTGAATTCAGCGTATCAATCGGTCTCGAATTATTTCTGCAATTTTGTTTTTAATAAGGCCTGGATCAATTGGAGCAGAAGACATCTAAATTTAGAAATTCAATTCTCAAAATTTCCAGAGCTCTTTTTAACCAATCTCATCACTTTAAAACAATTTCTTGTTCATTAAAAGTTGGATCTCGAATTCAGAAGAAATTGGTGCTTTTGCACTTTCCTACAAGGAAATCAGCGTTATTATCCTGAGCTTCGCACGCAGTAAACACAAAAGGCATTCAGCCATCTTTCTGAAAGGATTTTTGTGAGATTAGCAGAAATTTGAACTTAGCAAAAAGATGGCTCTCTCAGAGGCAACTCAAAGCTTAAATTATAACCAATTCTATCGGAATTAACAATTTTTTCAATTCCCAACACCGAATTAAATTCTCGATCATTACCGAAGAATTTATAAATGCTAACTAATATCAATTTGAATAGAAGAAACTTGAGTCTTTAAAACTTAAAATTATCGGCAATTTAAAAAGCATAAAAGGTACGTCGATTCATCAATAACTTATAAGGTATTCTCAAAGCAAAATAATCAAAATACGATGACTGCATTTACCGCAAAGTAACTCCAGCTTCTCAATATCCGAACCCTCTAACGCAAAATAGCTTTATTTTAGGCTCTCTTTCGAGCACAGAAGGCAACACATGTAACTGGGCCTTGAGATCGGTATCCAAACTCAATTCTTTGGTAGAGATGTCGAGCAACTGCTTCGATGAGGTATTTCGATAGCTTGGACCCCGACTAATCAGCATGAATCTTAGAAAAATAAAATTTTGGTCGTTTTGTTTGAAGAAGTTTTAGCAGACCTTCAATACCCAAAATCTCTGTCGGGCGATGAAAGGAGGCAGCCTCTGGTCACCAAGCGTCCAGGACTCAAACAGTTTTTCGAGAAGCTTTCAGAAGAGTACAGTATAGTCATATACACCTATCTTTCGGCTGAGGTTCCTATTGTTGCAGAACACAAATGGCTAATCTCCCTATAATATAGGTTGCCTACAACGTATTAAACGAAGAAAATGTCTTAATGCACACACACGCTATTTATTCTGATGGCCAATCAAAATCACAAGACTCTAAATCAACAGAGATCGAGTTTTGGAAAAGTTTGGATGTTACACTCAAATACACTACATTTATTACTGTAAAGCACATCCAGTTGAATGTCTTCTAACTGACTCTTGCTAGTCAAGCGAGAAAGCTGCAGGCCTACCTTTGCGTCTTTCAAATTTGCTCAGCATTGGCTCCTATTCTGGTGAAGAATCCGATCTAACACTCTATCAATTGAGAAAATTTTTAAAAGCAGAAGTTGGCATTAAAGTAAATTGATTTCATCGAGGCTCTTATATAATCTGATAAATTGGACTAGACTGCTGATAAAGAAAAGACTTCTATCCAAGAGAGATATTTAAATTATCTGGAAGGTCGGATGCCGCATTACGTGGAGCAAGAAACAGCTCATTTCAAGGTTCCGTTTTTACGAAATTCAACAAGTATAAACGCAGCTGATGAGGAGGATGTCCCGCAGAAGTTTGTTGGTAGCTATCCTAGTGTGAAATTTCAATCCCCATTTCGAGGCTCTCTGGAAAGCATTGAGGTGAGGAAACGACCAGAAAGTTTACAAACCAGCAAAAGCATCGAACAGGCAGAAGAGGGATTGTCTACGAACTTCGAGTTGGATTGTGAGACTCCTACAAGGCGCTTTACTCCTTCTATTGAGAAACTTCGTAAATAAGTACTTCTCATACTTAAAAATTAGTTTATAGATTTTGAATTAGTTGCATTTTTATATTAATAGCTTCATTTGCTTAAGCAGTTTATGAATGAGGCAGAGGCTGCTCAAGCTTTCGATACTATAACAAATGGTACTAGAGATATATATAGATATTTTTTCTTAAAACCATTGCTAAATAAACAATGAAAATATCTTGTGTTTTGTGGGGGGCTTAAGGAGAGCAGAAAATAAGCATAGACGTTTTAAAACACCGATTAATATTATGAGTTTTTGACTATTTTGAATAGAAATGGATTCAAGAGAACTTTGAAGATTTAATGCTTCATAATAAGACAGATTTTCAAGAAGAATGGACAAACAAGCTGTTTTAGCAGTTCGCTGACCTCAGAATAAAATATCTTTTGGATCACGTTAATGAATAGAGCAGTAATCACACATATGCTGATAGTTGGTATGAAAAAATATGATAACTTTGGAAAAAATGGAAATTCCTTGACTCAGGTCTCATCGCCCAAATTTCCATCTTCCATGAGACAGTCTTCCTGCTTATTAGATAGTTATGATATATACTCTAATTTCAAATTATTTGAAGCCGAAGAAAGATAAAAGTTAGAAAGTACTCTTTGGAGGCTCATGTATTGAAGCAAAATCATATTATCTGATGAAGTCCAAAAAGAGAGGTGATCAAGAATGCTACGGATATAGAGAATGGTTCACCGAGAGCTGCAGCGGTACAAACATACGCAACCTTAGAGCTGCTAAGATTTTCATTCAAATCCACCTTTTATCTTTCTTAACGTCATCTTAGACAGCCTACCTATGCGAAACAGCTCCAGAAGGATCCACTACATCTATATTTCATACCTGGTGCTTGCTCCTCAATGATTCCCAACAACAATTTTTTTATCAAAGTCGAGAGATTTATTTCACATCAGTCAATATCCAAGCCACTACCTTACCTGCATTCATAATAGCATATCGAGCTGTTGTTTACTCACTTATAAGCGACAATCTATTTCCACAAACGAATGTTTTTGATTCTATACTTTCTAAGTGAATCGCGGAAAGAAATTAAAGTTTTTAATTCGTTAGTTCCTGGAACCATCCCGTAATTTGATTAAAGCCATTCATATTTTTATATAAAATTCATTTTGGAAAAAGAAAAAAAAAGTGCCAATTTTTTGATTTCTTCTGATTATCGAACAATTACAATATTATCTTGTACAATTTCTTCATCTATGATACTCTGCACTGCTTGAAAGGAACATAATGCTTCTGTTTCTAATTTGTCTGAATATTGCTCTGATATGCTGCTTCTTCTCAGTGCCTCGCTTTTATTTCAACCCTGGCATCGCTTTAGAATACTACTTGAAACAATCTATCGTTCATTAAAATGGCTGTGAAGATAGCTCGCAACGGACGGAACTCTTCGAAAGCATTAATATGACGGTTGCGAGGAAATTTAAGTCAACTCTTTAGTCTTCAGAGTATTCACCGGTGTGTTCACTATTTTCTTTTAAATTGAAGGCATGAAAGCCGAGTTGACTTCAGCCCAGGACCTCATCGCTCTATTATGATTGTTAGCAGTGTTCTGAACGATTAGTCGGAATGGGCCGAGGACGAGATTAATCGCAGTGAAATAAATTAATTCTGCGGTGGAAACATTAATTTATTCCTGTTAAAGTTTATTCAGTTACTTTGTTCGATGATTCTTTCGAATGTATAGAATAGCTCTATTTTGATTCTAAATCCTCGCAGATCACAGAAGAAAACTTCCGCTTGCAAGGCCTAATATAAAAAGTATTTTCTTTCCTCAAGCAAGCTGTCTCTCTTTGCAACAAGCTCTGTTTCCAATGAGTCAATCTGTAATCAAAAACCAGTACTACTTTACTCCATGGCATTAGAATTTTCATATTCTCTCCACATTCTCTTAACGACTAATTTGGAAATTTTATGGTTCCAACATCTTCGGAACTATCATAGAATAAAATTTTTTTCGTTTTTTTAAGATTTGAATTGATCTGGTAGTCTAAATTTTAGTAGTGAGGATATTTCTATAATCAGAATTTTGTATCAAATATCATTAGAAAAGTATGATAGCAAACAAAGCACTTGACACTCCTCGGTAAATCCTTTATTCAAATTTCTTTGTAAAAGGCATCTGCTGTAGGTTCATTTCAAATAATTTATCAGTTACCAAGGAAAGCTCAGATAAATACCTGCTCAAGGCAAGATACGAAACCGGACTTGACATAACCTTCACGTCGAACGATAATCTCCTAGGTGAAGTAAGAAATTACACCGTTTAGTGACACCCTCTGACAATGTCTAAATAGAAAGAGAGATTCTTAATTGTTAATTTTGAAGATGTTCTCGCTCAAGTCAAGCCTGGTAACGCTATGCGAGGAGAAAAAGTAAAAATTGTAATAATTCGCCTATAACAGAAATCGTTGCCAGGATCAGTGGGTAGAAGGGAAATTAGTTAATACACGTCCCGGATTCAAAATTTTTTTCGGGACGCTGGCGAAAAGATACAAAATTATAATCTTTAGTAATGTCTCATCTGAAGTAAGTTTTTGGTCTTGAACTCTATATAAATTATTGTTTTCTTAGATTCCCAAAAGCATTATAAAAGGAGAAGGTGCTTTGGATATGATTTATGCCTTTTATCGACAAAGAGCAGACAGAAATATAGAAAATAAAATATGGAACGATATTGCAGCCAACCTAAACCAAACAATATTCTTAACAGTAATTTCGTTTGTTATTACGGCAATTTTAACAGAGTTAGTCTAAAGAAAGAAGCAAATCATTGCCTTTTCAAGCTTCAAATATGTTGAACATCGTTCCATACCAAGGGGATGATTCGGATAGAGTTCTCTTTGAGCTTTGTTCATTGCTGAATTGTGATACCTCTCGTAAAGTAAGCGCTAATTTCTGAATCAGTTGAGCTGAACCTATTCTATTTTCCTTGTAGAGCCGTGATGACCTTCGAATGATCCAATTCAGATTAGATAATGACATCAATGAAAATAACCCAATCCTTCTTGAGGAGCCAACAGCCTACTTTATCAATCTAGACACCAAATCGTCTGTGAATCTGTCGTTTGATTCGAGTAACGAATTGGATTTTCACATGAGCAACTACAATGCAATATCTCGTGCTACTTTTCAAGGAAAGCTGCCCTCTTTAAGTGCCAAAGAAATTAGACAGAATGATATTTCAGAAAGACGAAAAGACCGACTATTGGAGATTGATGAAGTACGGGAATCGACAGATAGCTCAGGTTCAAAAGAAGAATCTGAATGTCAGACGCCGACTCTTCAGTTCGCTCCTTCAGTGAAAAAATTGAGATTTTATAGAAACTCGACTTTGTAGACAACCTTGTAGTTATTGTTTATAGGTAAATTGTATCATTTCAATGACTAGTCGTCCTTTGGACTTGAGTTAATTATATATTATTGATGAATAATTGCATGAAACAATATAAAAAATGAAAATTATGTAAAATTTCTCGAAGTGCAAATAAATTTCGTGGGTGATCGACTGGAACTGCCAGTTTCTCAAACAAAAGAGCAAAAAATCAGAGAATTTAATCTCTGCCACACCTACCCTTCGGCAAAATCGGCGTTAAGTAAGAGCAGAGCTCTGGAAAATAGATCTATCTTTATAATTCTTTGAGAACGACCTCAAAAGCTTATTTGTGTCTTTCAGACGAACTAATTATGCCCAAGGTGAGTGCTTGAAAATATTTTCATGTTTCAAAGATCTAAGAGAAGTAATCAAGACCGAAAACAGAGAGAGACAATGACTTATTTTGAAATTCTCATCCATTAGGCTCTGACAAACTTTTTAAGAAGAAGTATTTGCTGTAATCGATGTCGCTTATCGAACGTAGTTACAACTTTTTTCATTCAAAGAGGATTGTGTTGGAACTCCGGTGCCTCAATAATTTAATCAGATTCCGTGATATGAATTATTTAGGAAGCAAAGAATAAAATAATATTTATTCCTTTTTCTTTGGTTAAGAATAGCCGAAATATTATATTTGTTTCATCGCTAGAGTTAGTTCTCGAACATGCGCTATTTCACAAAATACAGGCTTTCTCTAAGTCCATTGCTTAGAGGGATAAACTTTTCGCTGTTTGTGTTCTTAGCATCCCTCCAGAATCATAAGTAATTCGTGACATTTATTGGAAAAGATAAATTTATCGGAAATGATTGTTGTCAGTTGTGACAGCAACTCAGTCCTTTTAAAGAAACCCGATCATACTGTCTTATTAATAGGAAAAGTTTTCACGAACTGGGAATTCAGAAAAAAGTCTCAAAACTTATTGTGGGCAACGCTTCGTTTCAAAGAGAAAGACGTCACACGCACTCGTGCTACAGCCTATAACCCCCTTCCCCACATTAAACAAGAGAATTAACCTTGAATTCAAAAACGTAGGTAAATCTCAACAGAGGTGCTTACAAGGCTTGCTCCTTAGAATAAATTAATTCTCCGGTTTGCGAATTATTATATTTAAATCAAAGCGATTTTAGCTCGCTTCCTGAGAATTTTTTTTGAAACATAGAATAGATCGTTTTGGTTCTAAATTTCTGAATTTCCAGAACCAAAAAGGAATGAATATCCTCCTTTATTTTTGGATAAGAAATGAAACATTTTCCTCAAGGAGCTGTACAGAAAATTGTTTGTACGACAAGTAAATGAATTTACTTGTGAGAAACAGCATACCCTTTGTTCAGAATTGAAAATTTTGATGCTAGCTAGGATTCATAAACACCTTTAATTTTTTATATTCTTTGGATTTAAATTGACTCCGATCAGCCTGAATATTCTATTGTATTCTTATAATCAAAACTACAAAATTCTGTAGCCTTCTAATAGTGGCAGAAAGATGATTTCGAATAATACATTTGAAACACCTCGGTAAGTCATTATACAATTCGTTGCCTTATTTCGTTCCTGCCACAGATTCAATTCAAGCAATTTCTCTGATATCAAAGAAGACCCGGGCAAGTATCAGCTAAAAGGAAAATACGAGTCAGGGCTTAATACTAGGTTTGCCTCTAAGGATAATCTACCGACTGAGGTCAGAAAATCATTGTCGAGATATTTCCGTCTAATATATTTTCCCATGGATAGAAAGATAGATGCTTGATTGTGGATTTTGATGATACTCTCACCTCGGTTCAAAACAATGAAAACAATTTCATTCTTTTTGAAGAGCAAACAGCCTATTTTCTTAATCTAGAGTCAAAATCGTCTATGAGCCCAACAGTTGATTCGAATAACGATTTGGATTTCCGCATGAGCACATACAAAGCGCTGACTCCGGCATTTCAAGGAAAGCTGCTGTCTGTAAATGCTAAACGAACTCAACAGGTTGGTGTTCCAGACAGGTCGAAAGCCCTATTATCGGAGATTGTTGAAGTACGGGAATCAACAGAGAGCTCAGGTTCAAAAGAACAATCTGATTGCTCGACGCCTACCCTTCAATTTGCTCCATCGGTGAAAAAACTGAGATATCATAAAAATTCAACGATGTAGTCATCTCAACAAGAAACAGCAATTTTTTTCAAGAATTGCATAATTTTTTTGATGATTAATTAACTAAAATCCTCGTTCTTTAAGCAAGAGTCACAATGTGACGAGCCTGGATGGTTCTTAATGTATTCATTGTTGCGTTAATATTAATTATGATACTACTGCATCATTCCATGGACAACAGTATGAGGTAAATAAAAAAGTAACAGTAAATAATACATGAAGGCTCCTTGAGATTTTAATGAGAATATATATATAAGCTAGAAAACATTGGAGGAATAAAAATCGCTTGCTGAAGAGTATGCAAATTTATTTAATCGAAATTCTTTTAGACAGGAGAAGAACAGAAAAAAGAAGAAAACGAATCTCGGAAGTATTATCCGAAAGGATTGGGTCAAAAATTCGTCATACTGCGTATTCAATGACCCATGCCTTCTGGGCCTAAGCAATGTAATACATCTTTAGCTCAGTATTAATACATGTAGAAAATGAAGAAAGATCATCCGTAAATTCCTTGAAGGATTAAAATTGGAATGTGATCTCTCGCACTTTTGTTGTTAGAACCTGTTAAATATGGATCATTTGAAAAGTTTCATGGTTTGGTATTGTGTTATACTACTTCCAAAGAAATATACATACTATATGAAGACTTATCAATGAAGTTCGACTCTTTTGGAAGCCTGGCGATTGTTAATTGATGCTACGACTAGTGCCCATGTAAATGATCCTCTCAATATACATATGTTTTGCTCCTCTTTGAGATCAAGCAATCTATATTTCATACTAACATCGGATTGTATTTAGCAATGCGTTGATCTGCTCCTTATTAGCCAAATTAGAGAAACATCGCCCCTCAGCTGTTGGGATTCGTGCCCACCATTGAAGTTCTGCTTCAACATCTTGCCATGTAGTCGTTTTGAATTACCGCAAATAATTAAGATGGCTCAAGCAAATTACTTTATTAATTTTTATTGTAGAAAAAAGAAAAATGTGAGGGATGATTCTGAGAAGATTATAGAATAATTTAAGCATTAGCTTGGGTTTTTGCTCACAATTCGCTCACTTTGAACTACCACAAGAGGGTAAAGCCTTAGATTGGGCCTGACACAGAATTTGCCTTAATTTGATGCTTTTGTGCTATCCTCTTTGCTCCATCATAACAACCAAGAATAATTCAGAGCACAAGCACAAATAAGCCTCTCTTTAGTGAGATAGACTCTAATCTCATACCAACCATTCTCATTATTCAATGTTTTTAGGCATATTGGTTTCCCAAAAGATTTCAAACTTTTGAGTCAGATATCATTCACTCAAATCAAAGAGTTTCTGACTTCACTGGAAAAATACCGTATTAATTGATAGAATTAGTATTTCAAGACGAAAAAAACAGAACAAAGACGTTTGCGAGTCCAGTATCTTGAGTTAAATAAATTTCTTGGTTCGGAATCAGATTCAGGATAAAATCTGAGAATTATTTGGAACAATGGAAGCAAGTTTTATGATTCCAAAAAGATCCTGGAACTAAAATTCAAAAGCATCAGTTCCTTGAATTTTAAGCCCGGAAACTGAATTTTTTCTCTGGAAGGATGAGCATGCTCGTAAAGCGTTTTCTATACAATAAATGAGCTTCCTCACTAGCAAATATTAAAAAAACGCATTTTATCCAAGGCTACCTGGTATTTACTGATTTTTGATGTGGAAGCTGAAAGAAAATCCAATTTGTCGGTTCTTCAGAACTAATATTTAATAAAATTACGTTTTTAAATTTCTGGATTGAATTTGCTGCTGAAAAGTCTTCATATTAATAGCGTTTCGATATCTATATAATCAAAATTCAAAACTTTATCTCAAAAGTCGTAGAAGCATGATGGCAAATAGAATAGTTGAAACCCCTCGGTAATTCATTTTCATATTATTTTCTTATGTCCTTCTGTCGCAGGTTTGTTTCGAGTAATGTACCTGAGATCAAAGCTAACCCGGATAAATATCAGGGAAAGAGAACCAACGAAACGCGAGATGACCTGCCACCTGAGGTGAGAGTTGCAAACGCGAAATAATTCCGTTTAATATGTTTCTTCATCCATCTAGAGAGATAAGTACTTGATTGTCCACTTCGAAGAAGTTCTTGCCAAAGTCCGCCCTGGCAACTTAGAACGAGAAGAAAAAGTTAGACTAATCATTGAATTCTGAGAATAACCTCTCCTTTATAGGATCAATGGGTGGAAGGGAAATTGGTAAATATTCGTCCTGGATTCAAACCCTTTTTCGAAACACTTTCCAAACAATACAAAATTATAGTCTATACTGCTATCTCGCCTCAAGTACCTACCTTCTTACCTTTCTAGATAAATGAAAATCCCTATTTTCTTAGATTTCGAAACACCTTTTGGAAGCAGAAAGGATTTTCGATCTCGTCCAAGTAGTTTGTAGCCTTAGTCGACACAAGACTGACAAGAAAGAAGAGAATAAAATCTGGAATGAAGTCTCACTGAATATCAACCAGACTATATTCATCACAGTAAATCTGGCAATAGTGAACAGTATTTGAGGCCTTTAGTCACTAGAAAAGAGTGAATCATTGCCTTTTCAAGTGTCAAATTCGCTGAAAGTCCGCTCATACCAAGGAAATGGTTCAGACAGAGTCCTGCTTGACCTTTGCTCGTTTCTCAAGATTGATTCATCAATCAAAGCAAGTGTAAATCAATTCACCTTATCTAAACTTATTCTCCTTCTTCTTTGTAGAGTCTGGATGAATTTGATTGTCTGCAGAATCGATTTGATAATTACGTCATTGAAAATAATCCAAGTCTTCTCGGTGACTCGACAGCAAGATTTCTCGACATAGGATCCAAATTGTCGATAAATCTTTCGTTAGATTCGAGCAGCATGAAAGGAATGAGACGAGCTGAGAATTCAAGAGAGCCGAAAAATCTGATATCACAGATGGATGAAACACGGGTATCAACAGACACTTCGGATTCAAATGAGCAGTCTGGCTCTTTGACACCCACCCGTCAATTCGCTCCGTCGGTGAAAAAATTGAGGTTTTATAGAAACGCAACTTTTTGAATATCTTTGTAGAAAATCGCTGTATTGTAACACTAATTGGTGAATTGTTTAATTATAAAAACTTTAGACCAAGCCATCGGTACTGATTTTTATGGGTTAATCACATGACTCAGCTCGTCTTAAGCTATTTTTTATTTATTTAATTATTTTTTTTTTAATTGTGCATGAATTATAAATGTAAATCTTCAAGGTAAATTGAATACTTTTTTTGTGAATTATGGGATCTGTTGATTAATAATATTGTCTTTGAAATTCTCTTGCTTGTTGAAGACGGATCGCTCTACACCTATCAATGAGAGGTATGATAGGGCGTCCTCTACAAACTTTATAAATTTAGAAAAATTAATATCATGAAATTATAAAGTTACATGGTTAAATAGTAATTTTGTTACTAAGCAACAATTTTAGTATGTAAAATATCATTTTGATGATTTTCGATCGCGGAGCTTCAGAATAGAAGGATTGAATGAGTACGTTGGGGTAAGACATTCAGAATCGAGCGGCTCTTTCATCAACTCCTCAGGTCTTCCATCTGCTGGTGGTTCTAAGTTTGTAAGATCCTGTCTCGATTCCCACATTTCAGTACCCGACAAAACACTTATTTCTAAATTAAATATCTTTGTCCGCTCCAAGACTGACGCTGGTACCGGATAAGTATCAGTCCAACCGTGAGTTTTGGGCTCAGTGCTTCCGAAACGAGGTGTTGGAGGATCCGAGAGTTGAGAAGCGTCATTTGTAGAGACAAAATCCGAATTTCTCTCTTTTTGTAATGCGAACGTTTCCTCTAACAGATTGCTCATTTTAGCAGCGCAGGTTCTATTTGATTGCAAAGCCTCCAATAACTCGAAAAGAAACCGATCTGATTGATCCCCTTCGTAAGCATCCAGTATTATAAAGTTAATCGATGCCAAAGGAAAGAACGTACTCTGGTTCCTGGACTAATTTTATGCAACGAGTTATATTAGCAAGAAAGAGTGAATTACAATCACAAACAATATGCGCTCAAAAGATAGGCCTTGCGTTTCCCAGAAATCTTTTTCAATGAGTTGGGATTTTTCGTCTTTCAGGCTGCTATTGGAAAAGACAGAATGAACAAATCTCAGGACTCCAGCTTTCTGAAGATACTTGATAACGAACTTTTTAGGGGTAAAATATTCTTGTTAGTTGACAAAGGATCGAGAGAATTTACATCTGAGCTAATGGCCGAAAATATCATTATGCGATAGCTTTGAGAAAGCTTTTCAAAGAAATTGGTGAACCCAGGACGTTCTACAACACATGTTTGGGAGAAACACCCCTATTTTTTAAATCCTTGGAATGAGTGTGCGTTTTGTACTGACTTACTTTGCTCGCACCAATATTGTTGCCTCGCAGCTCGACAATAACTTCTTCGAAAAATACTACAATGCTGCTTCCCTATGAAGAGTATGAGACGATTCCTTTTAATGAGTTTACATCAAAGGGAATGAGTGAAAACTCTGAAATGGTACTGGGTCTTCCTTTCAGGATCGCGCTATTATCAAATAATTCGTTACTTTAATATTTCTGGGAAGGGTAGAGAGTTACATGGATTTGAGGTCTGTGTTTGCCTTCATAACTTCGTAAAATTCATTTATTATTCCGAATTCCTAATTGTTCCTTTTAATTTTCGAGGAAAAAGGTATTTTTCTTCGTATGTTCGAGAACATCAAATAATTCCTAATGAATTGATAAACATTGAGAAAAATTTACCTCAATTTTTCATCTAAATTCTAAACTCTGGATAACCAATTAATTTTATGAAGTTAGGAAGAAGGGCCTACTCACATAGATTCAGGAACCTTTCATTTTTATGAGCAAGATTGAGCCTTTTGAACTTTGCAGTTAGCCAACAGCCTTGGTCTTTGCAGTAAAAATCTGCTAGAAAATACTAGAGACTCCACCAATCCTAACAACTTAGATACTTTAGAGATTCAGTTTATTTCTCGAGAGCCTTACCACATCTCTCGTCAAATATCGGCTAGGTCTTTAAATCGCCTCATAATAAGACTACGAAGTTCGATGACTGATTCGATGTTCTGGAACAAGATCTAGAATTCAAATTGTATATTTAACATTTATTTGCAGTCCATCCGTTTAGTACTCAGTTTTCCACTTAACTTTCCGATTAATTATATCTAGATGCCGCAGTCCCTTTTCTGCAGCATAAATATACATTGCATTCTATTCTCTGAAACACCGTCCAGCTTCTGTGAATTGCACAAGTTTGATTATAGTTATTGCAATTGGCTTTTTTGTTAAGAATACACCATTGACTTCAAAAGCGTCATAGCCAAATCAACATGAATTTGTTGTGTTCTACCTTCTGTCAGTTCTTTCCAATATTGTAGTTCGATCTAATTTGTGTGAAAGAGAAACGATCATATTAACTGAAAATGTACTCAAAAAGTGTCGCAGCTCACCTTGAGGAAGTGATTTCACGTCTAGGGTTGCTACACACAAGTTTGACTTTGTTATGATAAAAGTGCCTCATAATCATCTATTATGAGATAACTCTCCTGTTAGGGGGTTTAGTTGCTGTGCAAAATTACAAAATAAGATCCAAGATCAGATATTGTTTGATATAAGAATAAATAAGGTGTAAGAGTTCAATGTTGATTTGCTTTGCTGTTAAATATCATAAAATCGGCAAAGAAAATACGAAAACTCTTTTTAACATAAATATATTTGCATATCTACATAAGCTCCTTGCTCAATAAAATATTATTGCTGTGAGCTTGTTATTGAGACTTTTATTATCTCCTTTCGAAGTTTAGAAACTGAAGGGTTAAACACATGCGTCGGAGTTGAGCATTCAGAATCAAGTGGTTCCTCCACAATATTCGTCGCTAACTGTAAGCGACCACACACACTGCTCGAAGTCAGGTTATCTTTTCTTGGTTCGCTTGATATGCTTTCAGAAAGGAGTCCTGGCAGCGGATGTTTCTCACTAGAGGTCTTCTCAGTGCTAAGAGACATGCTTGTTTCCGGGCATGAGAACCGCGGCGTTTGTAGATTTGATTTGTATCTGCTTTGAAGAAATTCAAAAAATCTCTCTTGTATTCCAAAACATTTAGGTTTCTGGAACAACTACAGGTATTATTAATGAATGAAAGAGAGCAAGCGGTTTACCTGTGTTGCAAGCTCACGATCGACTTGTAGAAACTCAGCTAATTCATACAGTGTTTGATCGGATGAGTCTCCTTTGAAACTCTCCAAGCTTATTAAGTTTGAAACGAGCAAAGGGAACCTCGAAGCCTGTTTCCTTGACTAATTTTATTTTCAATTATTATTTTGGTTAAACCCATGATCGTTACTGTCACAAAGACGGTATTATCTAGAAGAGCGTCTATTTTTTCCCAAAACGTACCCTCCATCGTTTTTTTTTCTACATCTTTAGGCTTTTCATTGTAGAATACTGCGTGAACGTAATGCAAAACTTTTCGATCCAACAAATATTTGGAGACAACCTTGTGGCGAAAGTTAATCGGTCTGATTAAATGGGCAAATTTACCTTGGGTTTTAAGTGAGAAAAAATAACGATTTTGTAGATTTGGGAAAGTGTTTCAAAAAAATTCATGAAACCGGGGCGTTTGAACACAGTCGCGTGCGGGAGATCGTCTTTATCCTAAAGAAGAATATCGTTAAAGAAATTAATCAAGAAGCTGTTACCTTGCGTTCGGTAGACTTGTCCCATTGCAATTGAACAAGGACCTCCTCAAAAAATACTATCAAGATAGCTCTCTATGAAAACTGGTTAGATGCTTCAAATAAGAGCTCATACTTCGCCATGTTTCGTAGTACAAGACGAGGAATCTTTCATCATGCCATGCCTTTCATTTGGGACTTGTCTAGAGACTATATCACTTCTTTTCAGAAAGAAGGAGGTTACAAGAACTGGTTTGACTTCATAGTGAGAGAATTTGTTTGATGTACTGGCACTTGAAATCTATATTTTGGCTTTAGCTGATTTCTAAATTATTTATGCGTCTTTTTTGAGAATTTCGGAATCAATAGTAAATCAATTTGATAATCATTCATTGAATTTGGTCCGAAAAATATAATAATAATCAAATTAGGCGAACGATACTGGATAGCATCCTGTGACATATCACAGGCCTAAAAGAAGGTGCAAGACCTCTAAGAGATCCTTAGAAGAGTTAATCTCTCTCATATGGTAAATAAGAAATCATAAAAGTCTCCTTCAAAAGATGCTTGGATATGCTTCCAGAAATTAAAGAGTGTTTGTAGAGCTAATTACGTCACCAGCATCTCATTAAATCTTTCAGTAGAAATATTAGAAATACAAACAGATAGTTCTATTACGAACTATGAGAAGTTTGGAATAATCTGATAAGTTGTAAGAACTCTTTAATAACCATAAAGTGCTTTTATTTCGGTAAATTATTCGGTCAATGAATTTATTTTGCTATTTGAGCGATTTCCTCCACAGATTAACAAATTATTTAATCGTGTCGAAAAATTTTCATCGTCCTTGCTTCTCAGAAACAATCGGAGAGGGTATATTAATCTAACTCGTTAATTCCGATTCCAAATTCTGGAAGCACTCACAACAACTAAACAGGGCAGAGAGTCGTGATTTATCTTGGAAGCTGCACTTCGGAATGCAAGGAAAGGCTGCCGTTCATAGTATGTGCTTACTTATCAATACATAAATAAGTTGCATATTTATAAAAGATTAAGGTTTGCTCACTTATTTGAGGCAAAAAGTCACCATGAAGCTCATGATAGTAGATCTGTTGCTGCCTTCTGATTTCACCCCTTCTATAGCATGCATCATGGAGTTCATCGCATCAATCTGATATTAATAATCAAGTATGGAGGTGATACGAAGGTTATTATGTGCCATTTTGATTTATATTTCTTATAGGAGTCCAAATCCATCGTTATTGTTACGCATAGAATACTTGTCTTCGTAATTTGGTGAACAGCAATCGAACCTGAAATTGGTGAATTCGCGAATCGTTTGATTAGTTTCTCAACTGGATTCAGTTTAACCAATTCGCAATTAAAAACTCAGGCTCAACCCCTCACGAAAACAAATCCAACTGCAAGATATATATATATCTATAAATCTACTATCATGGGTATTTCAACTTGGTGTAAGTAATACACAAGGTGAGAGAAAAGGAAAGTTGGATGAAGCTGCTGCTTCTTCGTAACTCATATACAATAACCTTGAATTTTACAAGGTTAAGCGGGTTAAGTACCTTAAAACATAATAATTAGTTTAGAATCCTAGTCAAGCTAAGTCTTCTGGTAGTTCTTGTCTGCATTACATTTAAGGTTTCATAGGCTCTCACGTCTACGCTTATAAAAACATTCGAACGAGGCTGAAATGAAAATTTTAAAGAATTATAAAAAGCATCTTTTGACTTTCTAATTTGGAATAATAATAGATCCAAATCGAATTAATTGAAAGTTAGGAAATTCTTTTTTGAGATTGCTTGGCCTTCTTGCACCAAAGCGTGATTTATGTTCGTTGAGGAATAAGTCTGAAGCTTTAGGTGGTAAAGAGATCTGGCTTCATAAAACTGAAATAATAAAGCAAAAACCCAGTAACTAAATCACTGAACGAATACTACGCCTGATGTCAGCTCTTCTTCTTGTCCTCTTCATGCATATTTAAATTCTCAGGATACCCCTTCACATTTGTAAAAGTAGCAGAACAGCAGTTTTGAATGCCAATATTTTTTTGGGGTATTTCATCAGGTTGTATTCTGCTACTGTAGTTCGATCATATAATGTGATTTTCTGTCCTTGATAACCGAAAGTTAAAAACAAATGTTGACCCCTGAAAATCAACGAAATTTCTTTCTCAAACTGATTCGCTGGAAAAAAGAGTCAAAAAAATGGTTCCTTCTGACCATTACACTACATTATCGCTGGTAAAGCCGACTATTCTCAATTTATGAATGTTCTAAAACAGCTTTTATATGATATCAAAATGCCTCCGAGTTTTTGTCCTTGTGAGCCTTATGAGCAAACAAATTCTCCGAAAAGAGCCATTTTTCGTCGAATTCAAGCTCAAATCGATTTTGTAGGAATAATAACAGATTTTCTTCGGCGAATGGCTTACTCTCATGCAAACGAACTCTTCGCCGACACAGTAAGATGCCATTTTTTGTTTAAGATACCTCCTTAACATCCTTTTTCTTAATTCTGTTCTAACCAATTCATTAATTTTGATCCAAGCTTTATTAGGACAGCAGAAATTGATTCAAGATAATAAAACCTTCATTAAAAATTCCATCCAAAATTTAATTCAGATCCCTTTGAAAGAATCATAAAAGGAATCCTGACTTCTAATTGCTCGTCCAATTTCCAAACTCAACATCTGGTTCAGTTTACTCACTCTGACGAGTTGATATAACCCGAAGCTGCAATTGATTTTGTAAGCAGCCCCTAAAAGCCAAATTTTATATGTCCAGATTATTTAGAAAAAACATTTTTGAGGTAATTTATAATGTAATTTATTTTTCTCTGTGGAGTCTCAAATTGGCCAATTAATTTGAGTGGTCTATTCCCAATTCAATTAAATTGCACTGCATAAAAATCTGCGTTGTCTATAACTACTCGAATCCAGAAGGTTTTAGGTTAATTTACAATAATTAAATAAGCGTAAACATGAGAAGAACCAGCACAGTAGAAACCCCAAGGTATTTACGGAAACCATTGCACTTAGCAACTGATTTGTCGATAGATTTAATCAAAGGAAGTCCACCAGCATTGACCTTTTGGCAGAAACGAACAATTGGAAATGCGTTTACGAATCTAAGCCAAAAGGTGCTAATGGCTCAGAGGGAAATCTCTCAGAAGATGTTATAATCATTTCATTGGCTTTTCTAAGATTGGATTAGACTGACAACTGGCTAATAGTCCTCTTTGAAGAGGTTCTCGTGAAGGTGCAAAATCAAACCGGCTCAATGCTAGAGGTAGAGAGGAAAGGATGACTTTGTCTAATTATTTTGAAGAGTCCAGGCATTAAAAAGCAGCAATTGGTAACCAAACGTCCTGGATTCACCAATTTTTTTGAGAGCGCGTCTAAAAACTATAAAATCGTCGTTCTAAGTCACTTATCTCCAGAAGTAATACGAAATTTTCATGTTGCTAATCATGCTCAACTATTCTTTTGCGCTCTTATTTAGACTGTGATAGATGTACTAAAAGAAGAGACTGTTTTGGAGTTAATTTATGCGGTTTATTTATGCGAAAAAGCGCAAGAATTTGCAAATGAAGAAAGCAAAGATTTAATAGAAACCGTCCCGTCTCTCAGCCAAATCATACCTGTCACAGTAGTCACAAGCATTGAAACCTTTGTGCTTATATAAACTCTATAGTCGCAGGAGAAAATCGAGCAATTCCCATTACAATTACCAAATGTTCTCAATATAAACGCTTTCAAAGGAGATAATTCAGATCTCGCACTCTATGATCTGACTTCGTTCCTTCAAGAGATTTTCCCTGAAAAAAATGTAATAAGAATCATGAGCGGAGGACTCTAATGCTTTTCCTCAGGTCGGTAGAACCAAGGGAGAGAGTTTGCAGCGAAGGTTTGTAGAGTATACGCAAGAAAATGGATCTTTCATGTATGAGGGCAAGACAGCTCAGTTTGGTGGTCTAACCTCAGAAGTGCAACCAACTCTTAGCACTTTGGACACAGCTTTTTTTCCTGATCGAGTTTCCAATGTCAAGAGGCCGAAAAGGGTAATAACAAAAGCTCTGACGCTGGAAATTTCAGAGACTATGAGTTTGAATTCTGCTAAGAATACCACATCAACTCAGGACTCGAAGGGCGATAACGACTTTGATTGTGAAACACCCACCAATACTTTTAGTCCGTCTCTCGAGAAACTGAGATTGGTGAAGCAGCGTGCATGCTCAATGCGACCTTGAGACATGCGATTGGAAATTTTTTGAATTTTTAACTAATTTTTTCTATAAATATTGTGGTAGGACTGTTGGAAGTATTTGCTTCATTAGTATTTTTGCCTGATTTTCAAATATAAATGATACTAATTGATTTATGATGAAATTCATTGCGGTGAAAGCTCAAGTTTTGTATATTGTGTTGATGGGATTAGAGAGCTCTGAGAAAATCTTCTATATCAATACTCACAATCATTTGCCATACACATTTAGTCCTGATTCTTGAACAGGTTGAGTTCAGCCTTGAATTGCCATGAGCTTTTCCATGCGGCTTTATTAGTTTCAATAGTTCTTATTGCCAAGAGAACTAAATTGCATGAATAAAATAATGATTTCACTTGAAAGTTTAGGTAACGTCTTGTTCTGTGTCAAAAAGTTCTCTTAACAAATGATTCCATAGCATATTTTCTTAAGAAACCTCTAAATCAACATTATTCTGACTGATGGATACTTTTTCAAATCTATCAAGTCATGAGATAACTAAGTTAAAACAGTAGAATAACAAAAAGCAAAACTGAAATTAATTTTGTTTAGTTTAATAAAACAAGAGGAAGAACATGTCCAGAGTCTTCAAACCAGTTCAAATTCCAAATAAGAAAGCTTTGGATGAGGTAGCTCAAACTGCCGGTAGAGGATTAGGAGGCACTCTTAAGCCAGCGAGGTCAATTATCAAGGTATACTCATATCAATCGCATACAACCCCATCAAATTCTTTGATTCATTGTTAGAAACCCGCAGCCGGTGGACCTCAAGTTCAAGTTAAAGTGAGCTCCTCTCCTGAACTACCAAAACCCTTATCGTCCGTCAATTATTAGGAAGCTGACTCCGGACCGCAAAAAGATAACTTCAATAATCCTTTCGACACAGTCGTTACACCTCAAACCGTATCAATGAACCTCTTAAGTAATTACCTGCGAATTCGGGACACAACATGTTATTTTTGAAAAACAGAGGAAGGATTTGTTCAATCGTATATCGACTTCTATTACCTCGTGAGCGATACATTGCCGATCATCATTGAACCGTCTGCCAAATACTTGGAAGAGCTGGAGAATAATAAGAGACCGCGAAAGAGATTCAGTGATGCCCCAGATACACTACTTGAGTTGAAAAAAGCCTTGATTATAGCCGAAGAGAACGCGAGGTTTCTTTCATGAGATATATTCTCGAATTAATGCCTTTTTAAGATATCCGGATAAAGGCCAAGCGATCGTGAACTACAGTCAGTTGGCAGAAAAATTCCTTGAAGAGGATCAAATCCAAGCAGCTGCTTATTTCTACAGAAAATGCATGAGATTGGCCAAAGAATCTTCTGTATCCCTTATAATTCTAACAAGAGCGCTTATTCTGGTTTCTTTAAGAATTTTACATGGGAATCTAAAGCGACAATGGGGCTCGGTCGATGTTATTACCGATTAGATCGTCTTGATAAGGCTATTCAATCCAATGAGTTTGCACTATTGAAAGTATGTTTCTTGGAAATGATTTGCTTTATCTGATCGTGCAAATCGCACAGGCGAAAGAAAACGACCTTTTTGCCCTTGCGCGAGAAGTTTCCCGCTCGCTCGTTGAGATTTATAAACAAATGGCGAATTCTTTCCTCAAGAGCAAAGATAAAGATGCTGAAACGTCTGCTTTGGTGTATTTGGACAAGTGTCTTGATGTAGATAGACCATACACTTCTCTGAGGGAATGGCTAATATGCAATTTTAGGCGGCTGTGACTGCAAATGACGCAAAGGGCGAAGGAGAAATCTGCCATAAAATTGGTAACTTATACCTTGAGAGAGGAGACTATGAACGAGCTCTGAAATACCAGCTCAGAGACCTCGAACTTGCTAAGAAAGCTGACGAGGTATCAGATTTCTTTATATCAACATACCAGCATATTAACTCTCTTTTTCCTCACTCAGAAAAACAAGATTAGCGAGATCGAAGCCAATGCGTCCCTAGCGAAGACTTACATGCAGCTTGGCAGAACGGCTGAGGCACATCAATATTTAGAGCAATATTGGCATTTATCTAAGGATAACAAAAAACTCAATTATCAAGTAACGCTTTAGATGTGTGTCTGTTCAATGATAAAAAAATCGCGTCAATGTTAGGCCGATGCAGCTAGACAGCTTGCGAAAATGTTTCAACAGCAAGGAGACTTGAAGAAGTCTCTGGAATACTATCAACATTATTTCGAGTGCGCGAGAAGCGAGAAAGAGAACAAAAACAGAAGACTTATCGACAAGGCCAGAGTTATTGTCGGAATCGCTAAAGCTGATCAATTTATGGGTAATGCTCAAATTTTTGAGAACATGTTTCTAATGTGCTGTTTTTTTGAATAGATGAACACATTAAAAAAACTTCCAATTCGTTTATAAACATAAAGCCGTTACTTGATGCGAAACAGAAAGCTGGTGATAAGAAATAACCAATTTATGCCTTTTTGTTATCAACTTTTACTCTTCATTTGTTTGATTCAGAGCATGTCATTGATATGGAGTGTATAATTGTATTAAGGATCCTTAATCCTCAAATTATTACTCTTAAAATGGGAAGTATACGATCACAAAAACTTGTTTTGATATAGTTAGTGTTTATCAATAGATCGGTTACAAAACCTCTTAAGTTGCTAGAGGAAAAATTCAAATCATTAATACTCCCTCTAATACCATCAGTGATACTCTCCTTTGAATGATCTAAACCTAATTTGATGAGGAAAATCATTTGTGGAACCCTGCAGATCAGCTCCCAGCAGCCAAAATTTTTTTTTAACAGCTAAGCTCAAAATTGAATATTCGTGTTCCTATGCTGGAAAATGGCAGAATTTTGTCCCAGTTTGATGGAAATTGTCATCAGAATAAGATTTTTCTTGCAGGTCTCTATTGAACTGAAAAATGTGCGAGTAGTTTAGAGACTGTTGCTAGTTAATTCAAAGATTAATATTATTTCGTACGTTAAACGCGATTAAAAATTATTGCGAAAATTGAAATGGAGCATACAAATCCTTCTTCTCAACCCTACGGTATCACATCCTACAGAGAAAAAAGAAACAGCCTGCTTGTCAGCGGTCAAGGCTCCCAAAGACCTGATTCTGACAGACACGGTCCTGAATTCCGAACAGAAGTGCTAACTCAACTCTCCGAAATTCAAAGCAACCTCTATCCGAGAGGCAGAGAACCTGAAAATTTTAAATACGAAAGCCAAGGAGAGAGAACCAGAAAAGACGAAACACCTAGCCCTTTAAAACTCGATAAAATTTTCCGAAGGGACCCGAACTTTAATGCTGAAGCATACTCACATGGTATAAAAGCAATTGACGCTCTTCGGGACACAAAAGCCACGTCCAATATCCCACAGGCAGATGCTGTTTCTTATTCTAATTCAAATTCGCCATTGATGGGTGTGCCGCAACCCGATAACAGACCAAAGTATCCACAATCAGGCGAAAAACCGGTTCGTCAGAGCTCTCCTGAGAAGGAGCTGATAGAAGAGACGCGTCATGATGTTGAAAAACTGCGAGAGGATGTCGATGAATTGAAGCATAAGGTAGCTGGGATAGAAAGCAGGAGCAATAGTAGATATGTGAGTCCGAACGCAAGTCAAATGCTGAACAGAGCCGACCTGGCTTATCAATCGCCTTCGAGACCTGTATCAGGGTATTCTCGACATGATAGGCATACATCGCCTCTAGCTGCGGCGTTAGATGAAAATATTGCATCGATTAAGCAGGATATAGCGAATATACTTAATAGCGCGAAGCAGTATGGAGCTAACATTACCAATCCGAACTTAAGAACTCCAGGGAGTGCGTCTGCTTCCAATTTTGCCGGAGGTCAACCTTCTTATAAATCACCACCGGTTCAACAGTATTCATCATCTCCAGGCCAAGCATACCAGCCAAAAGCCGGGTATTATTCTTCAATTCTATCAAAGGTTTCCAGCCCAAGCGCCGGGACTAATCTCGCGTCCACGATATCTCCTCCTCAGAGAGATACTGGTACTTCCAAGCTCGTAGACAGAACAGTAGGAACTCCACAGGTCTCTGCTTATGACGAACCTAAAGGCACGCAGCCACCTGACTCGAATAAACAAACTAATCCACAAGTTTCGAATCTGGAAGACCAGCAGGTTGTTGGAAAGGAGCAACCACCAGACCTATCGAAGAACATTAATCGAGCTCGGAGCCAGTCTGCGTCTAAAGGACCAACTATTTCGACTACCAACCTAAATCAAACACCAAAGCAGGAACCGATTCAGCCAACTCAGCAGCAAACCCCTTCTCCACTGAGTCAGCCTCAACAAAACCGACTAGAAAAAAGGAGATCAACTGAAGAGCATCCGTTTTCTAATACTCCTGACTATCGAGAGGGTCATTCGCCTACTAAACCAGGACAGATCAAAAGTCAAACACCTAATCAGAATTCTACGAAAAAGCAACTTTCTCCTCGAATTAGCAGCGATGAGCAAAATAATCTTGGCCAACAGCCTCAAAGCAATTCGCAAGCTTTCGACTCTTCAAAGCCAACTCCCAAGGAAGAGTTTTACTCTTTTCGAAAAACGAACAACTCGCCAAGAGGGCATGAGAATGACCAGCCTCGAGGAGGCTATTCAATTTGTAGATATCTATCCTCTACCTTTTATTTATTAAAATTTTTTTGCAGCTAATGAACCAACATATGAGAAAGATCTAAGAGGACAGCAAAAGAGGGGTGCTTCTCCGCCTCATTCACAGGAGCTACCTACGAACTCTCAGGTAACAGGCGATTTTATGGATTAATTACTTAAATTAATATTGCATTCATAATAGTTCCTAGTAGGGCCAGGCAACTATATGCCTAGTTCCTTTACTTCGCTTCCTCAGACGCAGCCAGGAACGCAATTCGGAGTTCCATCAGGAACACAATTAGGAGCTCCATTAGGAGGACAGTTAGGCACTCCGTGGGACTACATGAATCAACTTAATAAAGGACAACCAAACCAAATGCAGCAGGATGAACTGAAGAACTATATGCAGTTTATGATGAACTTCTACGAATTCCATCTCTCAAATATGAAAAATATCATTGTAAACCAGAACGAGACGTTGAGCGAGCAAGCGAAAAGGATCTATGCTTACGCAGATAACGAAAGCCAGTTCAGATCGAAAATCACAACACTCGAAGGCATTCTTCAAGGTAATTTGACTGGTTAGTTCCTCAAAATTCATCCAATTTTAGAGCAATATCTTGAACATGAGAAAAGATACCATGAACTTCACACGAAATACGAAAAGAACATGAATGAAGTAAAATCTATGTCTCTCAATGATTATTTCTAACGACAAATCGCTAGTTGATTGGTTTTAAGAGAAGTATGGATCAGATCTCGAAAGATATTGAGGTAATATAAATTCACTAATGAGAAAAAATTAAACTACCACTCAAGGATGAGCGCAGGTCACACGCTGCTGCAGAAACTTCAGCGGTGCTCGTGAACGAACTTGGCCATATTAAAAGAGACCTTGAGGCTCATAAGTAATAATCATAATCATCTTTAAAGCCAAGACCGTTAAAATTTTCTTAGAGATTTGATTCGGGAGCTAGCTAATGCGAAACTGAAGCTAGAACACCAAATTAAAGTGAATTGACATTTTTTAAAAGGAGTTGAAACGTATTTGGCTTTCTAGGAGCTGGAGCTTGCGTACCACGAAGATGTGAAATTAAATTCGTTTGTTACAGCGAAACAAGAGCAGCTCAAACAGGCATTACTGGGCTACAAGGAAGATTATGTAATTTATGAGTGAATTCACCATAGTAAACACTTACTAGATGAAACTTGACATGATGAATCGAGATATGGTCCAAGGATATGAAAAAACCAGACGAGACTTGGACGTTCTCCAGCACGGACATTCTAGCGACCAGTAACTACTGTCGACTCGAGCTTAATTTTACTCCGTTTGGGAAATAGTAGACTCGACAATCTCGCCAGAGAAATCAAAGATTTGCAGCAAAGCTTATCTTCTTCCAACCCTCATACAGCAAGTATTCAGAACTATTGTGAACTGTGTATTAAAGAGCGCCTAGAATTCAACACCCGCTCTCAGCCTATTCAAGAGGCTAGGAGACACGATGAAGAAGACCTGGCTGAAGAGCGTCGACGGCTTCTTGAGAGGAATATTCAAATTCATGCACCGACCAATGAATCATTCCAAAGAGAAATGCCGAGAAGAAATCGGTAACTGTTTTCGCATTTTTCGGTCTAATAATCTCACCATTGAAACAGTTACGATGAAGATCATGTGAAAGATATCCTAAAATGGCAAGTCTCAAAGCCAGGTCATCGGCACGCTATCGAGTCATATGACAGACCTACAGAATATGCTACAAATTATAAGAATCATTCTCCTCCAAGAGAAAATTATGACGAAGCTTCCACGTATCGAGGAAATCGTTTCAATGAATTGAGGAGAAGCCCAAAGGACTCTTTCCTGGATCAAGGGAAGTATGGCTCGTTGGATTTGAAGGAAAGTGACTTGAGGAGTCAATACCAAAGCAACAAAGAAATCACAGCAAAAGATATTAAAGAAATGCAAAGGCGGCGATCTCCAGAAATTCTTGGAAATAAATCGGGTTCGAAACAGCAGCAGCCGAAGAGTCATATGACCTTCCCTTCACAGCAACGATATGAAGATCGCCGAGATGAAATCGAAAAGCTTCAGCAGAAGTTGACCGAGTTGGGTTCGCAGAAACAAATCGTAAGTGTTTTGGTAGAATTTGATAAATTAACTTCATTGGGAATTAGGTTGAGAGCCAATTGCTGAAGATGCCTCAAAACGGTAGAACATTGGCAGAGAAAAAGCGGAAAGCGAACTTAGAGAGGGATTTAGAGAGTATTGAATTGACTATTGATGATATCAGACAGCATTTAAAGAAGCTTGATTCTCTAATTATGAATTAAATTAGAATATCTTTCTGACTTGAACGTTATTAATAATTTACGTATATATAACAAACGACAATGATATTCATATAATAAATCTGACACACTGACTTTCTAACGAAAATTGTTGCTCTGAAACCCGCGCTGAATAGAACAATTCCAGGAGTGTTAACTTTGAATAGAGCTTCCATATTTATGTGGAACGTTCAAAAAATCAAATGAAAGGATGATCATTAAGAGTATCATTAAAAGTTTCAGTGATTTGTTGCTTATCTAGCATCGAATTTTCATTATATTAATGAAAAAAGTCGAGATTTGACGAACAAGAATGAGGTTTCGTGTCTGACATTCTGATAAGATCTCTTTGCTCTATTTGGCAGTTTACTTTTGCTGTAAATCACAGTGGAAAACGGTCTCTACAATTATAATTCTTACTAAATCTTAGTCGCAGACTTGATAGTAGCAGATCATATAGAAAGTAAGTTACATACGTTTATATTTTAATTCAGATGCTGCCAGAAAAATTATTTGTGTGTGAAGTCCCACTAGACCTGATTTTTGATTTGTTTATATATGCGAGCAATATCTCAAGCCCTGTTCATCACAAGTAAGGCAGTCTTCCCGAGATTTATGCAAAGGATATTGAAATAATCTGATGTAAACAAAAAGAATTTTACTGTACAAGAGTTTTCTGAACAGAACATTGAATGTTGTACTAAATATCATATTTTTTTCTACATTTAAATCTATAATTTATTCTTTGATTTGATTTAACTTCAACGTCAGGTCAGCATGGAGAGCTCCAAACAGAAAAATAGCGTGGCAGCTACAGTTCAGCGATTAGCAGACCAGTACGCAACCACTCACCCTGAAAAAGCCCTGCTTTATCTCAAAAAATTAACGAAAATCGAGCCCGGAATTCCCGAAAATTACGAGCAATTAGCTGCTTTCCAGAAGAAACTTCAATATTACAACCAGGCTGCTGCTACCGCGGAGAAAGGGCTTCAGGTGTTAGAAACCAAAAAAAACGTAGACTCGAAAATGAAAGCTTCGCTACTCTGTATGAAAGTTTTATGCAAAGCGCTATCAAATCCAACTGATCCCAACGCTAGCCGTGAGCTCAAAGATCTCTGCGATGATCTTGCAAAGTTAGTCGGATCAAATGATAATATGACCAAAACCATTAGAGATATAATGAAAGGCCTGCCGCAAACAATTACACCAAAACAAGTAGAAATTGCTTTGATCGGCCTCTTAGAAATTCTCCTTTAGGAAAAATCAACGGAAGAAAAACGCGAAGAAGCAAGCACAGTGGCTCAATTATTCCAAAATAACAGGATTCCTGACCGCGAAGGGGAGCCTGTGTACCTTCTTTCAACTGAATGGTTCGCGAAATGGAAGCAATACGTCGGATATAGTCAAGTCAATGGTCAGGAAGAAGACCATCGCGATTTTATGGATGAAGAGCAGCATCCAGTTAGTTTTCTCGGTCCAATAGATCAATCGGCGATTATTGAGGATGTCGACGTTCTTGTAGATCCTGACTCGAAAGAGGACTACACCAACTATCCGATTAAGCTGGGGTTAACTGAGAATAAAGATTTTCTTATGCTTGACCAGAAGCTTTGGAAGTACTTCAATCAATTGTATGGTGGAGTGTCAATACCTCGCTTCACGTACTTCAAATCAGAGAGAGATTTCACTCCTAGTGTTGAAATCTGGCTCCAGAGAGTATTTATTTCTTCGTTCTTTGGGTCTCTGATGAGTATTTGTAGATAAACCTAGTGTTTTTCCCACTGCCGCTCAAAACTCAGAATAAAAACATCGATAATTACGAAGTGCTGTACATTTCCCGCAAGAAAACTATAAAAGACCTGATGGACAAAATTCATCGGATTTATCAGGAATACTATCCGCTAGAAGACTCACGCGGCCGAGCCAACCCAGAAAGACTCTGGAAGATTGATCCGCAATGCGATTTTCGAGTCTACGTGCATCAGTTGGACTTGAGCAGACCGAATGGACTACCAGGGAAGATCTTAAATGAAGACACGCTTATTGAGGTTAATAGCGGTTATTTTCAGGCATTTCCTTATTAATATCGCTTAGGATGCTGAAATTAGTGATGAAGATGTGATATTATTCGAGATTCAGTGTTATTCCGTCTGGTTCTTTGAGCAAGAAGACCGCACCTCAAAGAAAAACTCGGGTCAGTCAAGCCCGACAAAATTAAACCCCCATGCCAAAGAACTCATCAGAAAATTTGATATAAGCGTTGATAGGCAGTTTAAGAGCTCTTCTCGCAAAGGACTCACCGGACTGCAAAACCTGGGAAACACTTGCTTCATGAACTCAGCCCTTCAGTGTATGAGCAATACATACGATTTGACCGAGTATTTTTTGGATAATTCATTTGTCAATGACCTGAATCCAAAAAATCCTCTCGGGACAGGTTTGTGCCTTTATAGTGCTCCCCTGTACTTATTTCCTACTTTTGCTAGGCGGATGGCTTGCAGTAGCATATGGTGAACTCCTGAAGGATATGTGGTTCGGGACCTCTTCCTCCGTTTCGCCCTGGGATTTCAAAAAAGTGATCGGAAGATTCGCTTCTCAGGTAGCCGCTCTTTAGTTAAATTCCCTTTGATAACTCTTCTCGGATTTTAGTTCCATGGCTACGGACAGCAAGATTCCCAAGAGTTATTGTCCTATCTTCTCGACGGACTTCACGAAGACCTTAACCGAGTTAAAGACAAGCCCAGCGTTGAGACAATTGAATCTAATGACCGCCCTGACGAGATCGTTGCTAAGGAAAGCTGGTTGAATCATCTGAAGCGTAACTCCTCGAAGATTCAAGAACTCATGCACGGACAGTATAAATCTCGCTTGGATTGCCCTGACTGCAAGCGGATTTCCATCACTTTCGACCCTTTCATGATGCTTTCTCTTCCAATCCCGACAGTTGAATACGCAAAGTTCTTTTTGTATTTCATCTTTGATGACCCTAAAAGCAACCCAACAAAAATCACGCTCAACCTCCCCAACTCTACATCATACGCTGAAATCCTGGAGCGAATTGGAGCTATTACCAAAGCCGAACCCAGGAATATCGTTATCGGGCTTCTCAAAGACCATAAACTCACGGAAATCGCGACTGAAGACACAGACGCTTCTTATCTGAAGGAACATGCTGGAATTCCCTTCGCGTATGAGATCCCTGAGCTATCAAAAGATCGTATGGCCGATAAAAAATTGTTGGTGCATACTTACGTATCGGCTGACCCCAAGGGCTTTTTAGAGAGCGAGAAGGTCGTCTCATTCACCCGTTTGCTGTATCTGGACAACACAAACACTCTCAATGACGTCCATTTGAAAGTTTACGATAAAATGCGAAGACATATCAACCTCCTCTACGAGCGATCCGAGCGAAAGAGTCCGATAAATCTTGAGGAACGCTCGATTGACCGGCTCATTCGAGAGTATAAAGAGGTGTTCAGCGACCATAACGATTCGAACTGGCCATACCGCTTGTATTACAATCGTCTTGAAGGCAAATCAACGAAAAAGCTTGGGAAATCGAAAATGCTGCCTGGAGACAATTCTAACTTCTTCGAGTTTATCACAAAGGAGAAAATCGACCTTGAGAACTTGGTCCTTGAAATCAAGATCACGAAGCCAACTAAACTGGAATTCCTTGGCCTGAACGCCTGCAAAGAGCTCGAAGCGACTTCTCAGTCTGAGGGTATGAGCAAGGAGTACACATTGCAAGATTGCTTGAATTTGTTCACGAAGAAAGAAAAGCTTGATAAGGATAACGCTTGGTATTGCAATAAATGCAAGGAACATAAGCAAGCGACAAAGAAGATGGAGATTTGGAAGACTCCTGATATTTTGATTATCCATTTGAAGAGGTTTAAAACTTCTCGAGTCAGCTCGATCGGGTCGTTCTACTACTCCACAGGATCAAAGAAGGTCACGGCCACGATAGATTTCCCTATCAAAGGGCTTGATCTATCTAATTACGTCCTTTCGAAAGAAAATGGAGGATGTATATATGATCTCTATGGTGTGGTGAATCATTATGGTGGGCTTGGAGGTGGTCATTACACTGCTTATGGAAAGAATCATTTCGATGAGAAATGGTACGATTTCAACGATTCAAGTGTTTCGTCTGCGTCAGGCCGTGAGATTGTGAGTTCCGCGGCTTATGTGTTGTTCTACAAGAGAAGAAAGAATTAATGAGGTGAGGTAAATGGTGGATGATCCTCTGATAATGAAGTTTCGATGGAGAAATGAAATCAATACACAAATGAGTCATAGATTCACATAGATTAAACTTTAAATGTTGTAAGAACATCGTCAGAATGAATGAAAAAGTTAGGCTTGAAGCCACACAAGAATGTCCTTTGAGGAGAATAAATGAAAATTTGAATAAACTAGTTCGAGATTTCTCAATTTAATCAAGTATTTCCGGAATGATTATATATAAAATAAAAGCGCGGAATGGAGTTAATTCAGCGGACAGTGATATGGCTAAGATATTGGATTGATAACTTAAAAATGAAAGAAAGACGTATTTTTTGTGAGTAGTGGTTCAACTAAATACAGAGGACAGAGGAAAGTGATATATAATAAAGTAAGCATTTAAGGTTTTGTTTTATATCTTTAGGCGATCAAAATGAAAATCAATTACATCTTGAGAACCGCGTTCTTGAACATAGTTGACAGTGTTTAGGCCTACTATATCATCAAAATCTGAAGCCAATTTCCGAAAATCAGATTTTTCTGCGTTTTTATAAGAGAGGGATTCCTCGATCATCATTGTTTCCTTGAGTTTCGAAGAATTAGATGTTTGAGACTCATTCGGGTTTTGCAGCTCTCGTTTAAAATATCTGTGATAAATGTTATCAGCTTTCAAGAAATCGAATTCAGGATTGAATCTTTCAGTTTGTTGGATGAGAGACAAGAAAGAAGTTCCATATTGCCTGGTGCTCCTCGCGATTTTATCAATTCTCATCTTCATGTCATCTGGCGGCATCACGATAAGATCGTTCTCCGTTTCTCGTTCAATTCGTTGATTGGAATCGAGAATTTTTGCTGTTGGGCTAGGAAACATCATTTTCCTGGCTATCAAAGAATCCTTCTTATAAAATAAAATATATATAGAGTTTGACCTTATGTATTGGAAGTTATTAGTGATTGAAAGTTTAGAATATGCCATTTTTTGCCTGTTCCCAATACAGAAAGGTTAAGTAATAGGCCCATTAAACTCCTAATTTCATTAATTCATTGAGTGCAGACATATTTAACTGACTCATTAAGAAATATAACTCTTCCTCAGCGGTTTGGCCGCGAATTATTTCCTTTGAGAGAACTCAAAGGAATTAAGTCTATAGTTAGCACTAGAATTCTAAGGAGTTCAGCATCCTAGCTTATCAAATTTGAAAACAAATTACTGAGAATACTTGCCTAAAGACCTAAGATCTTGTAGAACTCATGAATAGGGCCTGCTAATATAACGTGAGAGGTTCATTCGCTCGAGCGAGACACATTTCTAGGGTACTAAATAAAATATCCAATCATATAGGCTCCAGCAGATGTCTATCCGGACTCGTAATTTTAATCAGAATTTTTACTCCCGGCTAGCTGATCAGTAGTATTGAACAAAATCAATTAATAGTTGAAAATAAACTTCATAAGTATGGAACCTAGTGGTTTACCTTCAGAGATGAGCAAATACGAGCTCATTAAGGAAATCGGCAACGGAAGCTTCGGCCAGGTCTTCCAAGCAAAAGACACCACCACCGGCGATATTGTCGCGATTAAGAAGATCCCTTGGCCAAAGCAAATAGATAAACAAAAAAAATTAATGACCGAACTGGAAATCCTTGAAAGCTGCGACAGTCCTTATATCGTCAAATGTTTCGGATCGTATCAAACAGATGATTACCTTTCCATTGTCCTTGAGTACTGCAACGAAGGAGATCTCAGCGCATATATCGCTGAAAGAGGAGCTCTCACAGAAGTCGAAGCTATAGAATTCCTTTGCCAGATTCTGAACGCTTTTCAGGTGCTCATTGACAAGAGAATCATTCACAGGGACCTCAAACTCGAAAATATCCTTAAACATGAGGGAAAAATCAAGGTTGCGGACTTCGGCCTTTCAAAAATTTTGGAGTCTGACCCAATGACTAGCACTTTCGCTGGGACGATTATGAACATGGCCCCTGAAATGCTCATTAGTCATGTTTACAACAACAAAGTCGATATTTGGGCTTTGGGGATAATCTTTTACCAATTCCTCTTTGGCAGCCACCCTTTTCTCGCCGACAGTATCCCCGAACTTCGTCAGAAACACACTAAAGGCGCAGAGATTCCGCCCGATACGAAGGTTTCAAGAGAATCCATTGAACTCATTAACCGAATGCTTGCTCAAGATCCGTACAAAAGGGCCTCCTGGAAGGAACTCTTCGAAACACTGCTTGTCATTTCCCAAAACTTATCGAATGGGAAATCCAACTCTCGCGTTCCTACAGAAGGATTGCTCGCGGAGTCAATTGATTTACTTAAATCTCTCTTCGGTCAGGGAGGCGGGGCAGAGTTCTCAGGAGATTATTCAAGGAAGGTTCTAGGTATAGAGCTCTACAAAATCTTCGAGCAAGCTGGAAGCTCGCCTGAAACTCTCGTGGTTTCAGATATGCAAAGAGAGCTTCAGAATATTTCGGTTTCACAGCTGAAAGACCAGAAAGAAGTACAAAACGACTGGATTGTTCTTACGAAAGAGGGCATATTCACAGAAGCTCACTATGCTAAGATAAAGGAAGCAGTGGACATGATTCTGGCTGAAAGGAATAGATGTGTATCATTGCTGAAACTATACGAAGACGCTAAACATTTCGAAATCGATTTGTTTGAATACGCCGCATTTATCTATCTAAAGGAGTCGTTTGACGGGCTGAGCTCTTTATACCAAAACATCAAAAGCGCGAAGGGTCTATTCGATCCTGAGGCTTGGAGGTTATTAATGAGCACAATACTATTTGAAAATGTGATGTCAGGTATCCGCAGCGATTTAGGGGTCCTACAAGAGATTTTTGCTCCTCAAGAGGACTCGTTGAGGAAACTAAAGAAGTTTGATGGTCGGGTGGCGGCGGAGTTTATCATTGTGCTTAATAAACCACTGAAAGAAAGCTTAAAAGAAAGGAATGTGATTAAGAAATTATATTCCGATGGAATCGTCGAGGAGATGAATAAAATCCGGCCTACTCCAATGGATTTGTTCTTCCATTACAATTCTGTGCAAAACGATTACGAAGCAAATATGAAAAGGAAAGCTTGATGCTACTCGGGATGAGAGAGCGATTATATCAGTTTATCTATGGCAATTATCATAGAATGATGTCATCGAATAGAATAGTCTGAATTTTATTATGACTTCTTACTTAATTGCTAGTATTGTACCTTTATTTTACTACATATCATTGTGCCGACCCAATCAAATTAAATCGTTATATTTCTTTCATCAGTGGAGTTCGACTGGAAATAGAAGAAATGTTTGTTTGTAGTCATATTCCAGCTTTCTTGAGCTGTATATCCAATAATATGCTATTAAATCTCAATGGTGCAATTATAATGAAATTAAACAAATCGAGATGTTCAATTTCTTAATAATTAAACTTCACTTTTTGATTTAAGCTTTAAAGCCGAACCTAAAGATTAGACCTGAAGCGATATGGTACCAATTCCATACAACTTTATTGAATTTCTAATGAAGAGACTCAAAAAGATCGCTTTCAACATATTGGATGTATATTCCAAACAATTATTCGGTGCAGGCGTTAATACAGCATAAGGATCGCATTTTTAAAGTTAGAGTTTTTAAAACTTTTTTATTTTGTTATCACACGAGTTTTCAGTCGATTTAATTTTATTGAGGTGATCAGATAACCAAATGCAAAGTACATCCAAAAAAGAGAAGACCACTTTAGGATCCAATAGAGACACGTCTCCAACTAAACCACAGGACAGAAGCTGCAATATAAAGGTTTTTATTCGCGTCAGACCGACTCTTCCTTCAGAATTTCAAAAGGAGGTCGCTGTCAGCGCAAATAAAGAAGTAGCACCTCTGCAACTCACAGCAAGCGTTAATCTTTTCTCATTGCTTTCTAGAGTAACACGATCATTATGAACACAAGAACAGACATAATCCAAACGAAATTTGATCACGTTTTCGACGCGGCAACAACCCAATCGCAAGTTTTTGATCGTATGAAATTCTTAGTACCTCAAGTCCTGCAAGGATTCCACTCAACGGTTTTCGCTTACGGTCAAACTGGCTCGGGTAATATAGCGAGATAAGTGTAACAGTGTTATAATGGGTTATTATTTGATAGGTAAAACCCATACCATGTTTGGATCAGACTGGGAAAGTCTGTTCTCGAGGACAAATCAACGCAACATGGCTCAGAAGACCTATGTTCAGGATATTGAAAATGACAAGCAGCACGCGGGAATTATCCCGAGGACAATATATAGTCTTTTTCAAGATATTGCGGATGAGAAGTACGCGAGCAAGAAGTTTACGGTCTACTGCTCGTTTTTGCAGATTTACAATGAGAAAATCTTCGATCTTTTCCAGGTAATGCGGCAAGTATTTCCCTCGGCGCTGAGTTTTGCAAAATGTAGGATAAAAAGACGGCTCAGCCGCTGCAGATAAGAGAGAATAAATTCGACGGGATCTTTGTGGAAGGGTTAACAGAGTATTCCGTGATGAATTATGAAGAATGCCTGCGTTTGATGCAGAGAGGAGAGAACAACCGAGCGACCAGACAGACGTCGCAGAACGTGAAAAGCAGCCGATCTCACACAATCTTTCAACTTTCCGTCGAATCTACTGCGGCTGATGAGAAAGGAAGACTGCAGGTTAGCGAAGTTGTTGGTTAGGGGAGTTATAATGGGATATTTGTTAGAAATCGAAGTTAAATCTCTGCGATTTAGCTGGGTCTGAGAAATTGAGAAAACAAGAAGAAATCGAGATGGCTCATTTGAAGGAGCTCAAAGGAATCAATCTTTCTCTGACGACGCTAGGTGAGCAATCTAGCAATAAAATTTGCTAACAAGATCGTGTTTCTGTTTAAATAGGGAAAGTCATTCATAATTTGTCATCAGGCTCGAAAATCCCAATTCCTTACCGTGAATCGAAATTAACGAGACTGTTACAAGACAGCTTGGGAGGAAACACGCAGACTTGTTTAATAGCAGCTATATCTCCGACAATGTAACGCATTTTGAAAAAAATTCGCATCGCTTAACAACAATCAGAGAATGCATTGAAGAGAGTATCAACACGATCAAATTTGCCGAGCGAGCTAGCCATGTACTTAACACTACAAATTACAATTAATTAATCTTGTGGGGATTGTTTTAAGATTGTTACACAAATTAAGCCGAATCAGATTTCAGCTACCGACGACATGCTTGTGCAGAAGTTGAAAAAAGAAGTAAAAATTTCTATCTAACAACAACAGCTGATAATGGCCGTATGGCCTTCCCTTTTAGATTGAATACCTCAGAGAAATTCTCAAGATTAGAAGACAGGGAAATTCAGCGATCGGAGAGGTCCATAACAAATTGCTTATTTTAAAAGAGGAAAATGACCGGCTTCGTCAGAGCCAAATTTCTGTCGAGGAAGTCGAGAAACTGCTCATAGAGAACCTTACGATGAAGCAGGAGCTTCAGAAATTCAAAGCGAACTCGAGCGTTGAAGGCGCGCAATTAAATAGCATTAATCAATTGGCAGGTCCCGCCGACATTGATTACAAAGAGTTTGCAGAGGGGCTAAATTCGCGAAATAACTTGGGGGCCCTGCTGACGCCATCTTCTACTCGTTCACCGCAGTTGTAAACACAAAATTGTTGATGCCAGAGATTTATTATATCCCATAGCAAATTTGATGAATTGGATAACCTCCTGTCCGATAACAAGTCAAAGGCCACTTCTACTAACAAAAACTTCAGCCTGCCGACCTCTCCAAAGAATTTTAATTTCGTAAATAGTTAACTCGAGCTTTAATGAATTTATTGATGTTCCTTCAGGATCTCACGGGCCAAAAATGGGAAACTCATCGTATGAAGGACATTCTATCCCGTGATTCAACGTCATCGATGACTCCAATAATGGAAAACCGAAGCACAGGGCTCATTCAAGCAGGAAAGCTGCTCTCAGGGACTTCCTCCACAATGAACATCGACTTGGCCAAGAGTAAATTACACGATATTCCAAAAACAGAAATGAATATACGCATTCGAGGTACATCCCTTCTTTTTCATCTAAACATCTCATTTCAAAATCTCTCAGGCAAAGGGAGCACAGCGACCGCAAAAGGATTCCTTGAAAGATCTGTCGACGAGCAAAAGCGCCTAGAAGAGCGAAGGAAAGATCAGCTTAGAGCTCTAGAAAGGATGGAAGATTTCGAGAAACTGAAAAGGCATCACGAGCAGAAATTGCAGCTTAAACTGGAGCAGTTGTCCTTTGACAGAGAGTTGAACTCGGGACCGATGTCCACTTCAACTTCGAAGCAAAGCGCTTATAGATCAAAGCAATTAGACTCTGCATATAACCCTTATAGCGTGAGTTTTGAGTTTTTCATCACAGAGGATTTATTTGAAATTAGGTACGAGCTGAAATAGAAAACAAGTATAGCAAGCAAGGGGTTAACTCTCTAAGAGCGCATGCAAAGAAAATCGAGGATTATAATTATAAAATCAAACGGATAGAGCAAAATTTTCTCAAGTAACTGCTTCAGTATGGATCGCATGAAAATTTTCTATAATTTCTGATATAATAAATTCTCAAAAGAATTGGCCCAGAATGTTATCTACTGATTAGTGATATGCATATCTATTTGTTATTGTTTTACTCTAAAAAATATTATGGTAAAGCCCATAAATATTCTCAATGGATCTTTTTTTCAAAAATCAATCAATAAACTTCTCTTCATTACATAAATGAACTGCAGTTACATATATATAATGCAGTTCAATAATAATAATGCTAATAACATAAAAGAACAATATTTCTTTGATGACATATGTAATTGGTTAAACTCATTGCAAAAAAATTCGTGAAATAAACGAAAAACGACCATTGAGAAAACAAAATGGTATTTTTCGTTACTTTACTAAATGGAGGGAAGAGGCGCTCTTTACCCCTGTGATAATCGGCAGTACTGGGCCCGAATTTGTGGGTGATTTCGTCCTCGATACCAGAAGGGGCACTTTGCTATTTGCCGGTTTCGTTCGACGTGGCAAAACCGTCGTAAGCCCATGGGGAACGGGAGTAGTGACTATAGTATCCTTATTCTGTGAGCTATCGGGCTTTTGAGTCGATTCTTTTCTAAAGCCGTCGAATATCAGTGATAATTCATGTCCTAACGAGGCGGCCGACTTGTGGTTATTCTCATCGTCGAAGGTCAGCGAGCCCAATGACTCACCTTCGCCCTTCACGATCTTATCGATTTTGAGCACTTTGCATAATCTTCGATAGTTTTCTATATCGCTGCGTGGGCTGACCTCTTTAACTGGAGTGTTTTTCGAATGGCCATAGTCTCGCTCCAAGAGATATTTCCTGATCTTTTTCTTCTTGTCAAGTGCGCTATTAGGCTCCGTTGAGAGAGAAAGATGACTATTGAGTGGATCATCTGCCTTAGTAGCGGTCGATTTCTCAGTAGGAGTTTCCCGAGTGCTATCTTTCGCAATGGGCGAAAGAATTCTCAGTTGGTTTTTGTAGTATTCATTGGTTCGGAAGTAAGTACCGAATTTCTCCCTTCGAGACTCTAAATCGTCGTCAATATTTCCAGCCATCGAGGGGATAGCTTTGGCTTTTGGACTGAGGATTGGCTGCGTCACGTCTTCGAGACTCCCGCCTATGAGCCTATTATACTCAGTGATTGCGTTTTTAGGAGAGGAAATTCGGTCAACACGAGCCGAATCGAATGTAGTCAATCTGGCTCTAAGACCTAAGCCTGGTGAAGTTGGAGAAAGCGGGTCATCCGTGTGAATATAATAGGTGTTTAGTGAAGCTCGTGCCAAATATGGCAGGTTTTCTGTAGTTGAGGCTTGCATAGATAGATCATTCGTGTGGTGTTTCCCTACTGGCGCCTCTGGATGTGAAATGGTCATGCTCCTGCCGAGTTCTTTGAGCTTTTTGTTGTGATTTGCGAGTGATTCCGCTTGAAAGTGATTGGCTTTGACGACTCCTGAGATCAGCATCTTCTGTAGACTGGATCGGAGCTTCGCGTCTCCAGTAGCTCGCTCAAGGACCTCCTTGTCAAGTACGATTCTATTGAATCTCTAGTTGATATATATTGAATCATATCGCTTCAATTGCTAATATGGATTTACGTCTTTTTCAATGTAGTACACTTCAGCGGTCAATGAAACGACTGTTGCCGTGGACTTTCTCGGGCATTTCTCAAGAACCTCCTCTAAACCGAAATAAAGTCCTTTCGAAAGCAGCGATAGCTTATGGAATAGAGTTATTAGCAAATGAAATAAATTAGAAGGATTACTCGAACTCGCGATTTCGTTTCATGGCGAGAGCCAACAAAGAACTTATGCTTGAACTTTTGAGATTGAGGCTGAGGACCTATAGAAGTATGATTTTTCTCCTCGAATTCCGAGGGGTCGATTTTTTGTGAGATCTAATACAGATATGAGGGTAAAAATGGGGGAATATTCATGTTTTTACCTCGATTTCTCCATTTCGAATGAAATAGATCCTATCAGCACGATCACCTTCTTGATATAAGCATTTATTTTTTATGAGCTCTAATCGGTTCATCTGGAGGAACACTTCTCTCAATTTTTGGTGATTCATATGGGAGAACAGTCCAAATCCTTTCAGAAATTGCAGGTCCTCTTCGTCCTTTTTCGCGTATACTTTATCTAACGAGTTAAATAAGAGAGATAAGAAAACCAGCCCGTCTTAGGATAATCATTACAGAGGATTCTGTTATATTGCTTTCGCGTTAGGACTCCAAGTATAGTCGGCTCTTTGCACACTACTGTGGCTGTTCTAATTTTGAAAATGGTTAATCATGTGATATTTCCAGATTTTTACCTTCGAGTGCGGTTTTGAAGGGCGATCTCACCAAATGAGTCTCCTTCTTTCATTACTCTTCCAATGAATAAATACGGTTTCTTTTCCTGTATTCTCAGTCGCTGTTCCTCTTCTTTCGCGTTTTCTGGGAACAGCAGTCCGTCGTCTTCCTCTTCCAATGAGACTATTGTGTCAGCTTTCTTCACTCCTTCCTCAAATGTGCCTGCGGCAAGCTCTGACATATGTTTTAATATCAAAACACAACATAATAAATTATACTGAGAGAGTCTGGACTCATTGTCGCGTGCTTTTGATCATCTTTCGCGAACTTGGGCGCAAGTGTTTTTGCTATTCAACCTTAGTCTTGAAGACAGAAAATGCTTACAGGCGACGTGCTTCCTAGCATGATTTGCTTGATTTCCAGTAATTAGTATTTTATTCTCTTCCTCTTTTGGTTCAGTCTGTTGTTTGTCTTCTGGCACGACTACGGCATCCTGCTTTTTCAGCAGAATGTACACGGAACCCTGGATTATGATATAGAAATCTTCTCCCCAATCGCCTTGGAAAATAAGTATCATCAGATTATATTTCAAAATGCTAAAGCGATACCAAAATTAAAGATAGTTTCGCCTGCTCTAAATCTTTTCGCTTTAAGTTGCCGAAACAGGTCAACATAGGTTTCTGAGTCCAAATCGTTCTGCATTCGCTGGAAGAACGTGATATCTTGGAAAACTTCCATTAAGAGTTGTAGTTCCTCATCGAAGCGTTGACTGCTGGGTTTTTTAAGAATTTCGAATGCAAGCTAATTAAAGATGAGCGTTTTTTTTCATTTGCTAATGAGTAGGCGCGATTACTTTGGAATGTTCAAGATTTTTTATATCAAATCGTGTTTTTGCCAACTGTTCGGAGGTAACGAGCTGCTTTTGGTCAGTAAGAAGCTTCCGTTTACTCTGGGTAGTTGTCAGAGAGACGGTGGGATTTCTCTCCTTCTCTCTAGTGTCTGCGTTGCCACTAAATTCCATTTCTGAGCTAAATTAAGTGAGTTTATAATTTGATAGGTAAAGAGATGAGATTCTCTTGGTAGCCACTGTTTAATTCTATTAATTGAAGAAAAATCATGAATGTGCTAATTAACGCTTGCTCGAAGAAGTTTTTTTCTCGTTGAACAAGCAGAGTTTTGATTCCTTCTTGAAGGAATTCAACATTCGAGGACCTACATCTACTGGCTCTGTAGCGCCTGAGCCTGGTGAACATACACGAAGGGATCTCACGCACAAAAAAGCGATTATTGTTCTCCTAAGCATAAGAAAGCGAAATTCATATTGAGAAACTCCGATTTGCCAATTGTCGTCAGCTCGGAGATCGCTTTCTAAAAAGGAGAACGGCGTTTTTTCTGGAGAACTAATAACTCATAAATTTTAATTCCAATTGCGAATTGAATGAATTCTGAATTTTGAGTCTCGTAGAATAGAGTAAATAACGAAACGCTTTTTGTTAGCCTTTATTAAGATAAAGGAAAGAAAATCAAGAGAGGAGCTTCTCACAAAAAAGAGAGTCCAGACGGTCTATCACCAATGGATAGCCTTAGCCAGAAGAGGTCTCAGGAATTTTTCATGTATATATCAAAATAAGTGTAATGGAAACTCGCGATGAACTGCAGAATTACGATTAATTGAAGCAGCAATAAGGCTTTTTATTCGCTGCTGATTCGAGTTTATGAGTATATAAAAATATACGAAGTAGTATCAGTCATTACAATATTTAATTACGAAAATTTTAGAGTTGAGTGTTAATTAATAGGCTACCTTCTTTTTTTTAGATGTCCTAATGACTGAAACAATCCCCTCAATTCATAAGTTGCTCTCTCACAATTTCGTCGCCAAGCATAAACAGGTGTTTTAATTCCAAGCATTTCCAGTGGCATTTCAATATCGATTTAGATTTGTTGCCTCATGCACTTACTTCTTCTACCAATCGGAAGAGGTGATAATTCTCTTATGTCTACAAGAAAATTTCATCGTTTTATACTATTCACCTACCTTTTTTATGACATCAGAGGTTTAAGTCATGATTTTTCTCCATTGAAATTTCAGATAAAAACAATATTCACAAAGCTATCTGCAGAACCTTCTACGATGCGCGAGTTATGCTAGAAATTTATTCAAGGATTTATGCTAACAACTATCAAAGAGTTACAACCATGTCTCATTTCTGAGAACCACATTCTACCAAAAAATCGTGCAAAGGCTATTTTGTATCTGTAGTACTGGCTTTATCATATTAGTGATAGCCTCTGAAAGATTATCTGAAGCTTAGCAGATGTCTAATTTAATTTTTTTCAGTTATTTTCAAAAAAGAATATTATAGAAACTCACTTTCCTAATCGTTTTTCGAAATGAGAGCACCGTATTGATTAAATCGCTTGTTAATAATCGTGGAACTTTGAAAGTTTCTAAATTAAGTTCGATCGGATTCGCTTAGATTTAGAAGCAGAAAATTAGCCGATTTAATCATTCAATTTGTTATACTATCTACAGATTCTGAACAATGAAGGGAACTGCCGAAGAAAGTAAGGGCGACTCCGGAAAATCCACGTCCAAGAGATCAAAGCTCCATGAGTCCGTCATAAAGCACTACGCAAAGTATCGAAACACCAAAGATAAAATCAAATCCTTCCTCGTGATGGGCTCTCGCTTCGATATCGAAGATAAATACGAAATTATTGACTGCGGTTAGGAGCTCTCTCAGCTACCGCTTGTGCTTACTTACTTTTGATTAGTCTGACCAGGCGCTTACGGTATGGTCGTCG
>ENA-UOTZ01000201-UOTZ01000201.1-compost-metagenome-genome-assembly--contig:-NODE-201-length-50580-cov-14.988912_pt1 | contig 50580 bp, 36 predicted proteins | sample MGYA00238144_ERZ746983 | MGnify/ENA primary metagenome ERZ746983 (study PRJEB28759, sample SAMN06268863) | compost metagenome | isolation source: single cell | place: USA: California, Emeryville, Joint...
TGAAATCGCTCCAATAATTCCTCCTGCAGAGCAAACCAAACTCGTAAGATTCTTGAAGGATTCAGCTTCTTCGGGTTTCCAATGAAAAACTGCCTCAGTAAGATATTCTTTCATGGGATCAATGACTGAGAGGGCATATCCGAAGCCGAACATTCCTGAGACGCCAGTTAGAGCTAAACCCCAACATACACCTTTGAAGACCCCAGCTTTGTCATGAAATGAATCAAGAGAACACTTCGTAGTTCTATCCATTTCTTGTTTGTTTGTTTTTGAAAAACGGGAATTTTGGAAAACGCTAAGTTTAAGGATTCTAAAAACAATAACTCAATTTATGGAGGAAATTAAACGAAATCACAGCTTCATAGCAGAAATTGGGATACTTATTCTATTTCCGTTATTCAAAATCATTCTGTTTTATCTCCGACAAATGAGCCAATTATCCTTCAATTATTCTGAAAGAACAATTAAACGGGCATTTTTCCAATTAATAGTTTTTTTAAATGAGCATATGATAAAAAGTAATGTATTTTCAAGAGATATGACTCACTAATGACCACCATCACACTCAGAAGTCCAATCTTTACTAATCTTGATGCCAAATTAGTCCATAGCATCTTTAAAAGTAATCGACAGAATGAACTTCATCGTATTATTAAATAATATTGAAGAAATATTGTCTTAAATAGACTAACTGCTCTGAAACATTAGCAAGTGAACTAAATCAATAGCATTATTAAGAATTATAGATTTTCTTCAATTAGGGCTGCCCTAACGAATTCGACTTTTCAAAGAACCTATTTGAAAGGATTTTCGGATTTTAAAAACCTGCGACTATAGTTCTCAAATGGCTTTGCTTGTGCTTTAATTGTTTATGATTCGAGGACCATACTTTACACATTAAGCAAACAACATTGCTGTTAAAAGTACTTCAAAGTTCAACAATTACATTAACTTCATATTTCTTTAAAAATCGACTATTCTGAATTAGTATACATCAAGAATTATTCATAATCAACATGAAAAACGTGCTTTATTCAATCAACATCTTAGGTAAGGGAACTCTCTCAAGTTTGATCCTTTCATCTAATTTATAAACTTCTCTATTATTAGCCTTCAAAAGAGGATGCGTTCGTTTTATTTTCTCAAGCTGGGCCTCAAAGTTCTCGATCGCCTCATAAGTGGTTTTTTCACGGTATTTTCCTGCGCGTGCCTCAATAATCCTTCAAAGTTGACACCGATAAATAACACGGAATGATAAATAATGCATACTTTTTATACTTAGGATGCTTTTCTAAACGCGTATGGGTCGGTGGCTCATGTTCGTCTAAAAACGATTTCTCTAACGTCATGTTCATGGAGTTTAAAAATGATTTGTCTTGGTTAAGAATCCTCTCTATTTCCTGCTTCTGAGCCTGCGGATCATACGACACATTGAAAGAGACGCTGGACATTCGTGAGAAAAATCAGTAAAAAAGTTCAATTCGCAGCAATTACTGTGTGTCTCGCTCCTTTTTATCCATACTCCGACTCCTATTGGTCTTTCCAACCTTCTCTTTTTCTTCTGAATTCAATCGGCGGTTAAATTCCGGAGTTTGGTAGCGCTTTTGTGGTTTATGATTATCTGGCTTATCATTCTCTGTGCTCCATTTGACCCGACTGGCGCTTGTTGGCCGAGTATTTGTTTTTTCGAATGATGCGTCAGTTAGTGGTGTCCGTCTGGAAGTCTGATCGAAACTTTTATTGGATTTGTTGCTCTTGTCGTGAGATTTATTGCTCTTTTCGTTGAAAATTTCAGTGTTGCGCATTTGTCGAGAGAAGTCAGTGAAATACCCTAAATCCCATATTTTTTCACTTCATTGATCTTTTTTAAATCTTACCATGCTTCAAATGAAACCCTTTAGGCAGGTTAGCTCGCTCTTGATACGCGGATCTATACTTTGAGGGAAATTGCTTTATATCTTGAGGTTTTTCTACAATTGAAGCTTGGCCCGTGATGCAACTAAGTATATTAAGTTATTGCATTCTGTTCACCCATGCTTATTTTACTTAAATCTGCGCATTGTCTGCTTTGGCAAGGATTCAGGAGCTGGCTGGTTGAGATGGTTTATTTGGAAATTGTTAACGAGCGTAACTAAGCCGGGTCGTTCTTGCTTTGTGTATTCACGAGATTTTTCCTGCGGGCTCCTGACTCCGAAATCCAGATAAGGATCATAAGGGGTTTTATTGTAAATGACGATTGCATCTTTAAGATGAAAATTTTCTGGTGTAGCTGCAGATACTCCGTAATGCAGCTCCGCGTGGATTTTCCTTGGATTCTTAGGAGGAGAGGGTTGTCTCGCATACTTTTTCGTATGTGATATTCTTAAATATTCCGGAAGCTCTGGGCTTTCAACGTCGGCGACTCTGACTTTAGGTTGGATTAGCTGGTTGGGTTCGGGTGAGTGTAGATTGCTGCTCATGTTTCAATAAAATTATTAGTTTAGAATAAAATGATTGTAATGCGGTTTCAATTAGTGTTATTTGGTTTCAAGTCCTAAGCTTTGTGAGAAAGGGTGAGAGGAGCTGAGCGATTTTTCAAGGGGGTATAAGGGACAATATACCCGCTGTAATAAAATGTCGATCATTACATTGATTGATAAGACTCCAGCCAGCGAATGATGAAGGCATTAAAAGCACTGGAATCTAAATCTTATTAATTTAAAGTTTTGAACAATTGATGACAAACAGAATAATTGACAGTTGGCAAGTTACACCAATGACATGAAAAATGTGTTATTAACCCCATCTATTTGACTCAACCAAAATATCCGGAAAACAAACCTGCTTTATTTAGCCTGTAAAAGAAAAATCATTGAATAGTCGCGCGAGAATCTTCACTTCATCACTTTATATGAAGCAAGCTGAAAAAGCGAAACCTTAACATCAAAATTAGAAAAGAAAATTGAATGCTCATCACCTTGACCTGGAGTTTCCCCTTCGAATAGAACCTTCCCTGATCTGAAATCAACCACTTTTACTGTACAATCACGAGACGCTGTAACCAATGAATCGCCACTTGGGCTCCATCTTACATTCATAATCCAATCTTTCCCGTAAACATCATCATATTCATTTTCTGCTAACAAATTTCATTATACCTTCATGCAATCCATCTCCAAAAATTTTCACAATTCTAGATTCACGTCGATCATAAATCTTCAGATTATTATCCCTGCCACCAGCTGCCAGTAGGTTGCAGTCACTTCGACAAACGTCAATCCACCAGGTTCCTAACATAAAGAATTGACGAAAAAAATGCTGAAATAATAATATTAATACGATTGAGGCCCGTATCAAGCTGATGAGGACCTTTCAAATACATTTGCTGTTTTTCCACGTCCAATATATTTAACTGATTGTTATCATATTTCAAATATAACGTTGGATCACCCTCTCTTGTTGACCATCTACATCTTGCAGTGTAATCTGGTAAAACTAGCAATTGTTAACTATAAGGTAGTCATTATACAAAGATACCTTGATTATGTTGAAGATCTAGTTTCGAATGGAATAGATACTCATTTGTTTCGATTTTCGAGACCACACAGACGCCATCAGTATTAATCAGAGCAGCTAGGTTCCCTCCAGCGTCGAAATCAAATCCCTCTATCACACCCTCTTCAGCATTCAATAGATAAGCATTTGAGTTCATGAATGTTTGAAGTCACCGGAATGCTGAGCAAAGCTTTTCGACTTGCGCGAGAGTTTGACGATCTCATTTTTGAATGGATCATAACAATCGATTTTGAACAGATGATAAGCTATCTCGTCTTTGACTGGAATCAAACCTAAAATACTCCTTTTCGCATTGAATGTATGATCTCCCTGACCTGTTACTAGAATGTATTGTAAATTCAATCAAATCAATTGATTCTCTGATGCTGGAAGTTTACCTCCTGTGATTTCTGGGGAAGAAAAAATTGTTGAGACCTTGTTGTTTGTTGAGATATCGAATACGCTGAATTTTGCAGACAGTTCTCCGGAATGCGAAAGAGAGACTAGAAAATGGGTGTTTGGTATCTCTCTGACGTGGTACCACCATAAATCTGACCGATAATATCATCAACTACCGCTAACAATGGATAATAATACCATTTTTATTAGTTAATTGTGTTCCCTCAAAGATAGCATGCACTTGATTGCTTTGTAAATCATGTATCTTGATTTCATTCGTTAATTGCGAACACCAAGCCAGATATTTTGGAGATTCTAATAATATTTTCTCAGCAAGAATTCAGTGTGTGTGAGCATTCATACCTGATGGTCTAGATGTGGTTCCTGCTTTTCGTTGTATATTCGATCTTTCATTTTCTTGACTCTTTTCTTCTTCAGCTCTTAAATTCTTCAAGACTTCGACTGGAGGAAGTTTTTGAGCATCTAAACTCAGCATTTGCGTCAGAGTCTCTTTTAATAACACTGGAGCGTGATCTAGCTGAGACACGCATGTTGCAACTTCAGTGTCATAGAGCAAATGGTCGACTTTCAACATCGTTCGAAGATTTCCAATTATCTGTGAATTGACTCCATTAATTTCCAGAACCGTCATCCCCAAAGCGAAAATCTCTTCAGCTAAATGTGCCGATTTTATAGTTTCTTGAGTCAAAACTGAAGGCTGAAACTTATAATAGTTGTCTATTTTGCTCCCTGCTTTCTCTAAAGCTTTATTTTGCACTGCCTTCACCCAGTTTCCGAGAAAGAAGTTGCTTCCTCCTTCAAATTGGTAGATGTGTTTTGATGAGATAATTTTATCGAATTCCCTCAATTTCAGATCTTTCCATAGAAATTCCATATCATTCGCAACATCTCTTATCATTTTTCCAATATCTATACTGTGCTTTGAATCATGCTCGCCTTGCTGGTTTGCCTGTTGCTTTTCCAGAGAATTGTAAGGGAGGCAGGCAAAACCCATCCTCTTGTCGCTGATTTCGAAAGTTTCGATCAAAATTTCTTTCGGGTAAAGAGAATTCAGCCGAAGTAGTTCCTGAATAAAGAGGGTTGCAGCGATATCATAGTGGTTTTTCACAAAGTCCGAGTGGATATTAAGAATTTTGATGGTATACGATCTCTGATCCAATTTCGATTTGGCTTGATAGTGCGAATAGATTTCATCAGGGTTTAGGTTATGAGTTGGGATTGAAAAGGTGGAATTAAGGCGAGGTGGGATGAGAGATTCAGGTTTGACGGGACGCATTGCACTAAAAGATATTTAATTTATTTGCGATAAATCAGCTGACCAGAGGCAAGTCTAACTTTTCTCATACTGCAGTGTATCTAACTATCTTTATTCTGCTTTAAAACGGGTACTTGTCTGGACTCGTGCATTAGGTTTCCATAAATTCATATAACTCAGCAATTCTGGAAGGAGTGAAGAATATGTCGTTTAGAAATAAACTATACTGTGACCATTACCGACATTATATCCTTAAATAGAATTTGATCCTGTTTTTCTACGGTCCTCCAAGAAAGGTGCCTGAAATTGAATAATTTCTTGATATTTCGCTTAGTATAGATAATTTTCATCCTTTCTATTACATTGCTTTGGATGTGAAATCCTTTTGCTGGTTCGCTGTTTTCAAAATATCGAGTTTAAGGAAATACAGCGTAGTGTTTGATAGACTACTTTCTTGTGAAGCTAGACAATCCAAAGACTCGGGAGATTAATGAGCAGAAAAGAGTTCTCTTCATTGTTAAACAACTATTAAATTTTCAGGCGCTAATTGAAATTTAACTTCGGGTAACGTGCAGACTAAGTACCCATTCATACTGATAATCCATTTTTTTACTTGTAAACTACTGAACAACCGAAACCAAGAAGCATTTGATGTTTAAATGAAGTATAATATTTTTTTGTAGAAATTTGAAAGATTAGAAAACTGAGTTTCTCTGTTTATTCTTTTGCTTTGTAGCAACTTAGTGCTGTGACTCTCTTCGTTCGCCTACTCAATAAAAATGAGAGACTGATCTCTTTTTAATTTGCTCTATGAGAGATGAATATTCTCTTCCCATAAGCTGTTTTCAGGATTACTAAACAATTTCTAAGAATTAGTTAAGGGAATAAGAGGTTTCATCTCAAGCTCCCGTATAATCCGCTTCTAATCGTTTGAAAAGCAGTAAAAGAATGAAATTACGATGGCAATATTGTTTAAGGCATCAATTCGGAAAAAAATTTTCGAAATTCTTTGAAATTTGTGAAGAAGATAAGACGAAATAACTCCTTAGAACAAGAACCACTGTCACCTCATATAAAGATATAATGAAAGATTATAAAATTATAATTATAATATATAAAAACCACTGAAATTTGACATATTATTATTATCTTATTTCCTGTAATAATTCATTCAGTTCCTTCCCTTTGAATTATTAAGAAGATTTGATTTTGCTTGGATATTCGATTCCATCTATTTAATTAGCGCTCGTGAATGACTCAAAGATAGGTAGTCTATTCCTATAGTGAATTAAAAAATTTAGATATGAGTCTCTTAAAATAATGGTTTACTTTTTTGGGATTTTCGAGAGGATTTTATCGACCTTGCAGTCGGTATTAATCAGTCTGAACACCTCGTTGAGCAGGGAATAAGAATAAGACATTCGCTCAGTATAGATGAGCTTGTCTGATGGTGGGTTGTAGAAGATGTTCGGCATGATAGCTTCACTATGAAGGTATTGGCATCGATTGCCATAGTTGCAGTTTCCAAACAGATGGAACTGCTGGCAAGGCTTGGTTTTGTATTTCGTATGCAAATGGGTCTTCTCTTGAAGCTCGTGCTTTCCATGTGCAAAAGAACACTATAAAATAGGATGAGTATTGATGATAAAAACATATTATTTACATTATCGCCAAACTTGCACCACCCTCGGAGCTCATAATTTTTACACAACTCTGTTTTAATCTTCTTTTTATAGTTATCTACGAACCTTTGGCGCTCTTCTTCAGTTTTGAATTGTCTCTTCTTTGGCTTGACACCGATCTCGAATCCCTCTTCACCAGGGTGAAATCCGCTGGTCTGGCGACCATAATTGAAATCATCGCAAGGCTCAGTGTAGGATTCTTTGCTCTCAGGTGTCCCGGACCTCGTGGTGCCGGCGGAGTTCTGGCGGACCTCTTGGAAGTTGCATCTCTTGACATGAAGAGACATGTTGCTGGCGAATTGCTGGAATGGAAGTTGAGTGGCAAGGATGTCTGTCATTTTGAAAGATCTCAATTATGTATAAAATACAAACTCAAATGCGTTGGTTAAATACCTCACTGGCGCTACTGGCGATTTTAATTATCAAAGCTAAAAAAGTAAAATCCAACGCTAAAAACTCCGATTTCATCAAAATATTGGCTGATATCTCACTGAAAAAAATTCCTGTGGATTAACCAGTGTTTCCTCAAAAACGGAAAATCCCTTTTTTGGCATCAATATTATTTCATCAAAAAACTAATGACGCCTATTAAGCACTCGATGACTCGCGGCCTCAGCTCACCTTCTTTGAGAGGAAATTCGTTAATCGCTGACTGTGCCTAGTTCATATTCTTCTATCTAAACTACTAAAAAGACATGTAAAAGCACTTTCCTCTGGGGGATAAGGGCGCCATTATGAAATTTAAATACTACTTGCGGTATTTTAGTCTGGCTTCTGTTTCTAAGGAGCTGCTAAGGATTCCGGAAAGATACTTCCAAGTCCCAACTAATGAGTAGAATCAACCCCTTGAAGACCAGGCGCCACGCCATGATAAAAAATTTGCGTTCTAAAAAACCCCAAAGAGTGTAGTTCTTGAGATTATCTCTAATTAATCCAAAAGCAAATGAACGGTTTTATTTTTCCGTATAATATCTCAAATCTCGAACAATTCTGATGAAGCATTTGTTGGAAGCTTTCATTTAAATATTTTAAATCTTCCTCTTAAACATAAAAAATTTTCTGCAACGTTTTGAAATCCTTCTTCTCGATCTCCATCACCTGCCCGTTCACCTTACATATAAGGCAGTTGTTTAGTTTCCTAAAGGATAAAAATGCTCATAACCGACTGAATTGTGTTTAGATTTACTGTTTTTCCATCATTCCTCTCTCTGAAATGCGATATAAGTTACGATAGTCATCTTCTATCAGACCCAAGATCACCTCTACGCCAGAATAGGCTAATCTCTTCTCAATTCGGAACTTTTGCTCGAAGTCCTGCGAGTCAGATTTTGTGTTCGGGTCTCCGCGGAGTCTTAGCTCGACAATGTCTGTTTTTTCCTGTCGAAGCAGCACGTACTCTGGGTTCACTGTCAAGATTAAGTCACAATCACTGAGTTCTTTCTATAGAAGAGGTGAGATCGTGGAAGGAAATCGTCAGTTACGAGTTTCAGTTGGATTTGGTACTTTTTCCTCAGTAAATTGTACTCAATGATGAGTAAGTGTCCTTCATCGAGCAAGATGATGAAATAAAACCCGATTTTAGCGGGGTTAGGCTCGGCGGTTTCGTGATCGTTGCTCATGACTTTCAAATCGACGATGGAATAGTGTGGTTTGAGTAATTTCTAAGAAATAAGTGCATTACTCTCTTCAAGGGATTTTTTACTGTGTTTGAGAGGAAATCGAGCTCGTCTATAGTCAATTCTTCTAAGAGCATAGAAAACTGCCTCTCGGCCAGCTCGAATGTGCTTTCGATCAGCAATTCCGCGGGAGATGTGTGTAGTTTGAAGATGGTGAGTAAATTATCGCCATAACACAAGAAGTAGTTTTGGTAGAGGTTCGTTGCATTCGAGACTGCTAATTCCTAAGAAATTTCAAAGAAAAGTCCATACACCCATTTACTTGAGTCTCGACAAGCATGCAATTTAAAGCGCCTAAATTATTGATGAAAGGAAAGGCCTGAGGGTCATCGCTTCGCGGTTTTTTCTTCGATTCGGGAGCTGGGAATAGCCCTTCGCCAAATGAATTTTGTCCAAAGAAAACCATCACTAAGGAGTTTTTTGGCTTGATGCTCCATTTATTTGTAGGGTCTTGCTTCTCTTGGGAAATTACCTTTTGAGAGACCGAAATAATCGCAGCCCTAGGTCCAAAAATCATTAGATTGGCGTAGTAAAGGAGAGTCGATTACTCTGCGTCTGGGAATAAAAAAAGATCTTTCACTATAAATCCTTCTACAAACTCCATACTGCCGATTTCCGAAAGGCCACTATCCAACAGCAAGATCCTATGTTTATCTTGAGAGTTTTTAGATCGGATCCTGAATGATTGGAAAGGGGCATGTTACCTTTTTCAGGTTCATAGCACCATAGTAAAAACTCGCCTTTACTCCTCGAAGTGAAAGAATCGAGCTGTAAGACCTTCATAACAGAGGAAGAGACAGTCGCCTTAATCTTCTCAAAAGTATTGGTGAATGAAATCCGCCAGCTATTAAGTGAAATCTGATTTGAATTCTCGTTTTGCTCGACGGTGAGGAAACTCGAACCGTTTTCATCAATGCCGACTGGGAACAAAAATAGCCCTTTTAGAGTATTATTCTTTATGGTTCGGACGTAAAAAGATAAGTTACTTTGAAGACTGAGTGGCTGGAACCTCAGCTTCTGAAATTGTAAGATATTGGTGCTATACACATCAATGAGCTGTTTGCTATCGAATGACATTAGGAATTTTTCTTCGGGTCTTGTCGTTTCAACCAAAAATAAATCTAGAGAGGAATGATTTGTCTCTCTGAGGGAAATATGATTTGATTCTTTACATTTCTTGGCGGACTGGGCAGAAAAAGGTTTTTGCAGTGGCGCTATTGCTGAGATTTTTAAATTGTCGATCACTTTGAGATGTTTAATCGCTAGATCAGGCGAAATGCCCTTTGAAATTTTGAACGAGTCGTTTAGCGTCACTGTGAATATCAATCTCATTTCGCTCGTGAGTATCAAAGCGACCTTCAAAGTCTCTGCGTTCCAAAGGACATCAAGTGTGAAACACTCTCGAATGCTTTCACCAAAGCTGATTTTCTGAGTAAAATTTAAATGCTTAACCGCGAAATTCTTAAGAAGAGGAGTACTTGGATCGTTCTCGCTGGACTCGAAGCGTTTTGTCTCAGCACATCAAGAATTTCAAATTCTTTTGCGCCGATATATTCAATTACGACGAGATTAAAGTCGTTTAACGGGGCTATTCGAGCCATTTTTCGACCCAGCTTCACAAATTGGACTTTAAAGAGTTTCTGCAACTGAACTTTATCGTTAAGTTTCTCTTTCGTGATTAAGTCCATTTGCAAATGAAGAAGCACAAGCGTAGACTCAAGGCTAAGAATTGCGAGATCTTTCATTATAACCGCAGTGGTAATGGGTAAGTCATATATATCAAAAAGCTCAGAAAACTCTATTCGACAAGCAATTGCTGAACTGCCTGCTGAGGTCCAGAGCGCTAAGCCATTAGTAGTTATCTAAAATTTTTGATATTAGTATTACAAAACAACCATTATCAGAAGGAACCTGATAGTGTAGTTTTAGGTCGGAGGCATTAGGGAGCAGTCCTAATGCTAAAGTGGGCTCATTGAGAGTTAAGTACTTGAAATCCTCCGAAGGTAGCATTTGGAAATTCACGTTCGTCGCATTAGTTGTGATTTTAAAAACACGAGTTTCAGAGACCACCTTGCAAGATACAGCGTATAATTCTTCGGTTATCCTAAACCAAATTGATTAAAATTACGTGGCACATATCATATATACGCAAAGCACTGTCCAGTTCGTAGCATCATTTTAAAGTAATCATCTTCAATGGATGACGTACCTGTCATATCAAAATTCATTGCGAAATGCAGTTTCGCTAGCGTTGACATTGTGTCCTTCACTCTAATTTCGAAAATAATCATTGATGTATAATTCAATGGTTGCTTTTACGTTAGCATGATCGAATTATTAAATGATTCTCCAGATTTGACTAGTGACTTCCAATGTGGAGTTTGAGGTTTCAAAGCGACATCACCAGGTTTATCGAGTGTTCCTTTATTGTAATTGAGATTATAGCATTTTAGCCTCTTATTCTGGAGTTTCATAATCAGTGCGAGAGTCTCTCCGGAAGCTCCAAACTTCCCGATCAGGCATGATTGAAATTTCTCTTCAGATGAAAAACTGGCAATCTACTCACCACATCATCATCGAATAAGTCAAACACTTCAACCAATTAATAAAACCACCTTTTTAAGACTAGCTTTGCCCTTCGAGGGGCTAGTTTCAATCCAAACGACGCTGTTATAATTCACTATTATTCAAACAGAACACTTTATTTGCCATTTCGTCAAGAATCAAGTACCGCCGATATAAAAACCTCTCTTTAACTGATATATAGTAACTCCCGAAAGCTGATTCTCGACGCCGATCACCTGTTGAGATTAAATTGTTTCCATTAGTTACTTTATTCGTATGCACAATTGGTTCATTACCTTCAGTACATTCGCTTCAAACGAGTATTCATAAACCTGGCTGTCCGAGAAGAACACAGCATTGCGATCTTCGAAGAAAAGCTGATTGACCTGCCCTGGTAGATTATGCACAGTCATGCGTCCTTTGGACAGAAGATTCTCAGGAAAGTCCGCGCGATAGGAGTTAAATTACCAGGTATGATCTCATTCGTATTGAAATCAAGTTCGTATATACATAGCCCATAATCCACGACTTCCAGCTCTGAATGTATTCCTTTCCAAGCCTTTTGAAAGCTCACTACGAGTTCTCGCGGCTTGGTCGCCGAGCCGCTTTTATTCACAAAAATTTGTGTCAGGTTGCTCAAGTCGTCAAAATTGGTTCCCAGTTTCTTCAAATCCACGATTTTCGATGCAGTATAAATGCCTTCCTAACCAATCGATGCTTTTTAATTCATTAAACATGATATTCCTCCCACCTTTTTGGTGTATTTGTTCTGTTTAAGGTCGATTATGGCTAAAATTCCATTCGAAAATCCGACTATCATTTTCATCTCTTTTCCTTGAATCCCGTATGCCATAGTGCCGGACTATCGATAAATCATTTAGTTTATGATCAAATCGAATCGGTTGTTTGGGGCTTTTACTTCTGGAGTTCCTGAAATTTGAGATGAATTCAATGAAATTTGATATTGTAGGGCTATAGAATTGCTATAGTTTTTCTGTTTCAACATCGCTTCATTAATCTGGTACATTTCCCACTTATACGTTTCATACACTACACAAAATCCGTCTTCTTTGCCTGTGATATCAAATGCTTTGTTGAATGTTTGAACCGGAGAAATCGTCAGGATTGTATCCTTAACTTCGCTTTCGATGATTTTGCTGATCGTCGAATTCGCGTCAATTGCAAATATTTCAAGCTTTTTTAGCTATATTCATGTGATTGCTTAAGAAACCTAGTTTGCTGAGAAGTATATACCTTCCATTTGATAAGTAGTACAAATGATCCTGTTTCGCAAATGGCGAATTTTGATCGGATTGATTTGTTGCTTTTCATTCGAATTTCTTTTCTCAAATAAAATTCAAAAGTTCATATATTGTAAAATGAAACATCTTACCACCCTCTTAATCTATTCAAAATAGATAGATCACTTCTTTTACTTTATCAACATCAGATGTGGCAATAGTAATGGAATGATGAAATGACGATTAAAAAGAACTACTCTCAGATGGTTATGCTTTGAGTTTTTGATAATTTGCTTATAACTCCAAATCATTGAAGGCGATTGAAAAAATTGCCATTATATATATGTAATGATTTAAAGAATAAGCCGTCATCTATCATCTGAGTTTTTTTCCTTAATATAATAAACGTTGCTTCCTGAGAAAAAAAATTGCTAGCTCTCTCTCACTCATAGATAGCTCGCGAAAACCAAATAAAACGTATAGTATACCACAAAGTTCGTCGTGATAAATATCACCTGCGAAAGTCTCAGCAAGTTGTTTAGCATTCTCAGCACCTTAATCTCACGGTACAGCTTCGATTTCTTCATTATCACCGCCATTATCAACAGCATAAATATATCGAACGCAAGCTCAATCCCTGAAAATCCAAGAATTCTATTAAGCTTGTCAGCTCCATATCTTTGCGAAAATACGTTCTTTACAACCGATGAATGATTTAATATCACTGTGGTGATATTCATACACACAATAGCGGTACAATCCGACACCATCAGCAGTCCAAAGCGAATGCTAAACACCTTGATATGTTGCTTTTCGTCAAGATTATCTTCTACAAAATGGACTTTATCGCTAGAGGAAAGGCTCATCGTGGCTCTTAGGGACAGACTCAGCGTCCTGCGAGTCGTAACACGCTCTTTGCTCCATTTCTGGAAGCATTTCTTCTTGAGCATATGCGCTTTCTTCTTAATATTCAGCCAAAGCTTCTGGTAAGTGTTTATCCCGCTTCCATATATCGCATAGATGATGATCTTGTACCCCAATTTGAATAGCAACACGCCGACCGCCTGAGCATATTCATCGATCATGAAATAAATGCACCTGTATGAGACTGCTGCTATAGTCATTGAGACTAATTGCATGAGAGGGTTTTCCATACCAACGTTATATTTCTCATCTATTCGACTGATAACAATTTTCATCAGACCAGTTAGGATGGGATAGAAGGCAGCGCCTATGTAAATCAGCACTTCAGCGCCTTCCTCGAACGCGGCTTTGACGAGTGCAAGGTAACCGAAGGAAAGCAAAAGCTGGCAGTATAAGATAACGACGATACAATGCACGGCAAGGTTCTGGGTTAAACTGAACACTTTGCGGTAATCAACGATCGTTTTTCCCATGACTTCAGCTGTGGTTTCAGGGCGATTTCTCAAATGCTTGGGGGTTTCGTCAACGTTCAATTCCAGTTGCGTAGAGCGGTTTTTCTTGGGCTTGAATTTCTCGTCGAGTTGATGTTTCAGCTTATGCAGCTCAACCTGAAAGTTTTTATAAATATCCACGTAGAAAAAGCTCTTTCTTTGGTTTTCGGAATGTTTGATGTGGTGGAATTTCTTCGCTAAGAAATAGACTTCGTAGATCAAAAAGTTAACCGCGACGACTGGGAGCTTGCAGAGAAGGTAGTAGAACTGAGAGAGATTCGCCCACGGGTTAATAGAGCCAAAAGCACTGGGTTCAGGAAGTTCTTCTGAAGCTGGACGAGGGTTCGCTTGGTCAACGATATAGAAAAAAAGAACTGATGTTAATGGTGAGATAATCAATGCGATAACTGCTGGAAGCCAGAAACGAGAATAAAGCACTAATGGGTTTCCGGCTTCAGCTCGCTTGAGAATGTCTCTGAGAATTGACGCGATCATTACAGCGATAAATAGTCCTTCGAATAAACCGTGACCCCATCTATGGAAGCTGGAAGCAGACGGATAAGTGTTGGCTGCTAAAGCAGAAAACAACGAGACGACCTGCATTAAGGCCCAGTAAAACACAACCCATGACACAGTTTTCATCGCTGTGCTCCAGTTAGCGCCGATGTGAGGTATCGGAGACGCTGCAGAGGTAGGAATATCTTTTCCCTCAGGTTGCAACCTAGGCGAGTAATCCTCATCGTTGTCCGATTTAAGCCTTGTTCCCGAATTTTGGTACTTGGAAACGATGCTGCTTTTATTGTTTCGATCCGTGAGTTGACTTCGCCCTTGAGTCTCCTGCTCGCCTTGCGAGAGGATCGTTAGCTTTAACTCTTTTTCTTTTCTTCCTGAGCCTTTCGTATCAATATCAATAATTTGCTCATCCAATTTCGACTGTTTCCGAGCTAACTGCGCTGAAGCAGACCGTTTTCTGACTTCAGGTTCTAGCTCAATCTCGCCTTCTCCAAGCGCGTCCTTCATCTTGGCAGAATCATCGAGATTTTTTTTGGTTCTCAAGAAACCTCCCCATGATCTCCTCTTTTTCGTGTCCCTTTCTTTTTTGGTTTCAGTATTAGGCTCAGGTGCAGATATATTTCTCGGCCTTCCTTTGAATTTACTGAAAAACCCACTGCTCTGAGGCTTTTCCGCTTGATCTTCTGGTCTATGAGAGAGCAGCTCGGTCTCGGTGACCACTGTTGTTGCTCTTGGGTCATTAGGATTATTTTGAATGCCCATAGGAGAAGAATTCTCGACTTTCTTGCCTAAAAACCTCCAAAGACTGCGCGCTCTTGCTCGGGTTTCAGGAGATTTGCCTGTACTCCCAGGTGATTGCCCGTTTTCCGAGCGTGTTGTTTGTTTTCGTTTTGATAAGCTCCGGAGAAAGGAAAAAATGCTCCTTTTTTTATGCATCCCAGGCTTTTTCTTACTCTTGCTAGAATTCAAATTTTCGTCAAATGGGATGTCATCCTGCTTCAAATTTTCATCAGGAGGCTGAATTTGATTGACTCGGCGACTTTCAATGGTCATATCTGGTGTTTTTGATAGATGGATGAGTTGGTGTTGCTGAGAGTTGGAAGGCATGCTTGTATTGGGCTGCAGTTCGTGGTTTTGAGTCTCTTCGGTGCGAGGTTTTTGAATCTTAACTTCTTCATCAATGAAGTCAGATGCGTTCAGATCACTGCCAGCTTGCATTTCATTGGTATGTAAATTTAGGTTCTTTGGGGTCCCGAGAAGATTGCCTTCGGTTTCTATTACGAAGTCTTTCGGTAGGTGATGGTTAGAAGGGTTGGCTTGAAGGGATTTATTCATATTCATAATTTACTCGTAAATAGGATCAGATCAGATGCGAATTATTAATGCCAATATTAAGTTTTAATTCCAATGATTCTTTGATTGGTGTAAGTTTATTTCTTAATGATTAGAAAAGGCATCACTGTGTCTAAGACTTGCTAATTGCAGCCACCATTCTGTAAGGCTAAACTCGTCGGCATCTCTCATTGTGTTGCTTAAATGGCTGAGTATCTCAGAGAATTAATTTAGCAGTGAAAACAATAAGAGTTGCAATGAACAGCGACAACCAAAAGTCTCAATACGATTGTCTAAGGTGACTCATTATTGATAGATTTTACAATGGTAAAGGAATTATCAAGGGTATCTTTAACATCAATGATAATAGACGGCTGCATATTGTGTACAATTTACAGATTTGCAAAATTAATAATCATTTCTATGTTAAATTGCATTTTTCAACTCAAATAATCAAGCACAAAGCTTTCCTGAATAACTTCCCAATTTCAGACTTATTTTATACTATGCCAAGCAACACGATGACTACGTATCTTACTAACTGTATAAATTTACAACCGTAATAAAAAAATTATAATGTGCTACTAGCTATTACCGGTATACATGTATCAATGATACTTGAGAGACTATTCTAAGGCAAGCTTGTTAGAAAATATTGCACTTACAGCAGTCAACTGCGACCTCCTTTGAACGCAAACGCTTCAATTCATTCTCTAATGCAATTTTTCAGAGCTGTACCACAAATTAATTTACCTTGCTTATCAATTAAGCAATAATCTGGAGGTCTTTTTATTATTTTTCCAATCTGGCGTTTCACTCTTCTGATCTCTTGAATCAAACTGAGATACGCTTCAACTGCGATCACCTCCGCTTTGGCTCGTTCTCTCTCGTTCAGTGGAATTGCTTGATCATATTCCAGCAATTTGTTACATGCGCTTTCGAGATTTAAGCAGGATTTTACCAAGTCCTTGGCTCCCATATAACTAATAATAGTCAGCCATAATTAATTGGAAGAAAGTTCGAGGATTTACCTACAAGAGCTCCGTAAATTCGAGACTCTCATCGAAACAGTGCTCCAATCGTTTAATAAGAAAGCGTCGTAGATAGTTGGCAAAAGGTCATGAAAGCAAGCGCTGTCGGCTAGTTCAAGGAGTGAGATAGCGACTGCTTCACCTCCTAGAAACTCCGATGCTACCTTCCAATCGGTTGGTTGAGTTTGTGTTTCAATGAGGGTTTCTTCACTCTGCATATTGAACAAAATCTAATAACAAACCTGATTCATATATTTTTCTATAAAAATTCTGAGAATTGTTTTTTTTTCTGCATCCAAATATTATTCGACTTAAATTCAAGCCATTCGCCTCAGAAATTAAAAAAAATGTTTTTCGACTTAATAAATTTTTAACAAAACATTCGATCAAATAAACGATAGAAAATTTAGCAAGAGGGTTGAACCTCGATAGCAACGTTCTCAGAATGGCGCGAATGCTCCCTCCATCTTCTTACTGAATTAGAGAGTAGAATAAGCAAGTAATCCGAGCAGGATCCCCAAAACTAATCAGCGAAATCCAACGTTAGAGATGTATCAAAAGCTATTTCTCTTCTCACTAAGTGATCCTACTATTCATAATTAGTTTGACTATATCGTAGGATCGTTTTTGTATTGATTTGTTTTTATGAATTGCTTTTCGATTTTATTGCTGCTATATGAAATAGCAGATTCTCCCGAGTCTAAGTATAAAGTTCAGAATTAATGCCTCTCACTGAAGCACTGAAGATCAAACAGCATATGCCGAATGATTTCATTTCAAAATATGAAGATTTTTTGTATGATTCCAGTTTTTTTTTCTTTTTCAATCTCACTAATCAAATCCATCCTCTCCTGCTCCTACTATAATCTCAAAGAGAGTTTTTAACTTTAATTCTTACGCTAGAGCCGATGCTAGAGAGCGTATTATTGGATTTTCAACTTCTCATCATTGGTGAAAAAAATGCCTAGCATCACTTCAAATTTCTTATATTGACCATCATTGCATTCATAGATAGGTTTCTTTTCCCTTTATAAGGAAGGAATTCATTTTTTGTTTCAACAAATTGCCCTCAACAGAACATTGCTATGAAATTTTATAATAGGAGCTAACAGATTATATTTAAAAAATTCAAGCGAATTCGGATTATAAACTGCATTTATTTTGGTAATTTATTGTGAATGAACAAACCGACTGCAGACCGGCCTCTCGGCACAGACGCTTCAACAAATTTCAACTTCGAAAATATCTTTCAACAAAAACCGCTGTTTCAATTGTTTCCAAACATAAACGAGCACCAAGACACCAATAAACCCTTTATTATGAATCAAAGCAGTCCTTATCAGTTATTAACGCAACCCTCATTGGGCCACTTCGCTAACTCGAGGTTACTTGGCGCAGAATTGAGGCCAAAGAACGGTAAAAGCAGTCTTGATTATTTATCTCATACGTGATAGACCATCGAAGCATTTATTCTCCAAAATTAGCAAGAAGCCATAAGAAATCTACCTATAAGAAAAGGCGCTATCAAAAGCTGAGTCATTTGAGCAAAGGAGACACAATTGAAATCACAGCGAAGTATCTTGAGCAAGCACTGCAGATAATCGACGATATTGATGAAGATGAGGACGAAGAGGAAGAAAAGATGGAGATGGAGGAAGAAACTCCGCATCAACAGGGCTTGTTTAACAGCAATCTTCCTTTATCAACGCAGCCAACGCTTAGCAGCCGAATGGACTTCCAAATGAACAGTTTGAAGGGCAAAAAGACCATTATAAACGAAATCGCAAATGAAATGAGGCAGCTGACCGGCCTGAAGATAGGAACCCCTCAACGACACGAGCTTTCTCATAATTCGAGCATTAACAGTAGAAATTTTGGCGAGTTATGCCAGAAACTCAGAGCTTGGAACATGATTAAGAGTAAAAAGGCGTTTTTCTTCTCTCATTTATCGCTTAAAGGAAAAATGAACGTACTTCATTCGCGGAGTCGTAAAATAATGAAGAAGAGCTATTCTTCCCATCAAGCATCAAGAGCAGGTGAAAGAATCGATGGTTTTGGTCAAAGCTGCGAAGGGCGACTTCTGACGAAAAAATCTCTGCAGCTCAGACCGAAAACGTATCGACAGAAATATAAAAGTTCGTATCGATTTATTCAGCAGTATGGAAGCGAGACGAACTCCTTGCCTGATCTCACGAGCTCGGATGAAAAGGTAAAATAGATGTGTAAAAAGGCTTAATTAAGGTTTTTTGCTAGGATAATTTTTTACTTCCTTTCGAGAACTTCCCTCTTACGGACGATGACATGTAACGTGAAAAGATAAAAGAATGCTAGTACACCCAAATAGACGGATAGATGAGGCTGGTCGGTCAGAGAGAAATAGATAAAGCGATTTTAAAAGACATTTGTGCAAAGTTAGATGAAAATTTTTTCGTTTTCTCGCATTTTTTTTTCCGTTTAAGCTAGTAGCTGCATCGATCGAGCTGAGCGATTTAATTTGTATATTGTCTCAGTCAATATTATCTCTGGACTTCGATACCAAATTGTGTTCGTAACTAAGAAAAATTTGGATGTTTATATTACATCTACTCAGTGTGTCCATTTCAAAAGACAATTGTGAACTCTGCCCGATTTTATTTTATATGTAAAGGTGAATGAAGAAAAAAGTTTAAATAATATGGACATAATTTATGGAATGAATCAAAATATCCACTGCCAAGCGAAAAATAAACTTAGCGATGGTCTTCAAATTAAAGTAATCGCATTTCAGAGACTCAGTTAAACTGCTTATTAGAGATCTCGTAGGATTTATTTTCTAAAGTTTCCCATTCAAAATAGGGTTAAAGATTTGGGCATATACAGATTTTTATCTTTTATTTCGCATCTTTGCTATCTTCGAAAAATTTGAATGATCAAAATGGAACTTCGTGTGTAAGTTCCTTCAAACTGAGAACGAAAGGAATATCCAAAGTAAATGAGAGCTGTTTTTTCCATTTTATACAATGCTGAAACAACTCTCGACAAATAGTAGGCTTGTGATGTTTATCGCATCGACAAAAAATCTTGGTAATCTTTGAGAATCGTAAGGAGAAAATGCGAAGGAAATGACGTGAAAATCGGAAACGAGTCCTAAACTACAGAAATCTGTGCAAAGTGATGAAGATATTTCCTCATGGTCTTCTTTAGTCGCCTTTGGTAACTTAGTTTATATGTCAAAAAGTTCGGTATTTTAGTTGGTTTTGCCTTAACATTATCCAATACGAGCCTCAACTTTAAGGAAGCTTTTATAGGAACGTAAAAATACGCTCAGCTTCCTTCGTGTTCAATGAAAACTTTCCCTTTCGCTTATCAAACAGCCGTTCGCATCAGAAATCTAAAGAGATTCCTATTATCATGGGTTTCATTAGCCGCGATGGATATTTTCATTAAAAAATTCCATATCGTTACATTTCTACAAAAAAATCCAGCCACAGAACAGCTGTGATTCGAGGTCCGAGAATCATCAGCCTCAATGCTACACAAAGGAACTTTGATATTAGAGTCAGAAGAAGTACTCTTTTAGGGAGACATGTAAGCTTGGCTTGAATAAAAAAATTAATCTCAGATCTGTGTTCGACAGCAAGCCTCTAATTTTGGAATATCAAAAATTACCATTCGAAAATACTACCTAGCTAAATTATTCAAGAATCAAATTTTTAAGTAAAGCCTTCATGCAGCAAAATTTTATCTAATAAATCAGCAAGCCAATGGAATTCGCAAAATATGAAAACACCTACGAAATAACCAGAGCTGATAGTTTGGGGATTCGCACAGACGGCGACACAGCGAGCAATAAAATGGAAGGGGTCTTTGAAAGCAACATGAAAGACTCAACAAAAGAAAAAGAGGAAGAATTATCAGTTGTCCCATTGAAATTCCGAAATCCATACTTGCATTTCGTCACCGTGGATGTAATTTCAAATGTTTTGATATTCATAATTGATTGCTCAGGACAATTTCTTCCCCGTCAACATGTACGAGCCAATTAACGTGTTTACTTCGTTAAACTCTTGTAAGAAGATCAGCAAGGTCTTCATGAACCCTCGGAAGAAAACACTTGAGTTTAAACTACAAAGCTTGTATAGTTATGACAATTATGTCTCGTGGTAATAAGGGTTCATGAACGGGATTCAAATCTGTAATTTTGCGATAGGAAATACCTCGTTGAAAGATGGAGACACTCTGGAATCTACTACCAATACGAAACGGCTAACGCTTATGAGAAGCTAATGCTTCTTCGCGAGGTAATTGCCGCAACGCGTTCCCCTTAAGTTTCAACCTTTTATTCTAATAGAAAATAGTTATGTGTGTTCTGGCACCAACAAATAGCGACCAAAAGCCTGAACACCCTGATCTCATTCACTTGACAAAGGACGCAGAGCTTGATTCAGATAAGCCGCAGTTTGCTATGATATATGGTGACAAAGAAAAGTGGGCGTATACTGGGAGTGTGCTAACTAGGATAATTTTCAATGAGAAACTGCTTGAGCTTCTGGAAATGGACGCTTCAAGCGTTGCTGTTGACAGTCTCAAGCTAGGAATCCAAGAGTTTTATAACTTTATGGACAATGCGAAATATTTCCAATATATCAGAGAGGGATTCGAGTTTTTTGTTGGACAGGCAATCCAGCCTGAAATGAACCTCTCGAAAGGGAGGGTAGCTTTTGTGGAGCTTCGAACGGCCACAGGAAAAGTAAATTATTTCATCAAATACTCGCTAATGAGTGATTTATATGTGCTTTACAGAAAATTAAATGCCGAGAAAACATCACAGTGAAACACTATAAAGACGGCGCCATCCTCACTCACACTTTCGAAAAGCTATACGATGAAATGAGTTTTTGCTACCAATTACCGTTTGAACATCAGATGGAAATTGTTGATGATAGACCGACTTCGGTATGTAAATGTGATGGTGTTGAGCTAATAAGGCTATTTAGGTAAAGACTAAAGAGAGCTTCATGCGGTTGCAGCAGAAGTATAAAGCTAAAATATTCGAAAAAATGTTTTATCGTAAGAAACACAAAAGCGAAGATCCGAAATTTGTGCCAAAGGTGTGTCGGATCAGATATCTGCAAAAGAATCAATTTGTTTGATATAAGAATTAAGGGAGATTTAATCAAGAACGATAATTTTATGAATGCAAATAGTGTATAATTAGCTAAGTTATGTGATATAGAGAGCATCTAGAAAATTTGTATTTACGTGTAATATTTTTAATGTAAGTTCGTATCTATTTTTTGAAAGACCAGGCTTCAAAAGGTAGGGAAAAAGCACAATTCATAATAAATAGCCTCTTCCAGCACCTAAATAGAAGTATTATGTCCTTAATGAGAAGGTCACGCAAACTAACTTGGAAAAATAAGCAAATAATTCCAATTTTTCATTGTTTTGTATTGTTCCTCTCTACCTTTTGACTGTATGTAAATACTCATAAAACCATCTCTATTCTTTCGATTATTGCTTTGAAAATTCTTTACGAATCTGGTTATTAGGTCAGCAACCATCACTTCTCGCCAGTGGAAGTTTCCATTAATGAAGCAATGGAGAACAAAATCACTCTTTTCATGAAACTCCAGCCAGGTTCTAATGTGTTAGCTCATGAAGGTAAGTTTGGTGCCGTCTAAACTTAAAAATTCTTAATGTCGACGCAATCTGTCCTTTAAAAAGGCAAGCCAGATTAACCTTAAATAGAACCGTATCTTTCGAATCTTAACATCTATATGTTTTAAATAAAGCCCACAAAATTATTGCAATTATCAAATGAAAACTCTTTTCTCATTCTCCAAATTTTTCAAGGCACCCTCTTATCGAACCATCTTCTCTGCCTCGCTTCTCGCAGGCTACATTGCCTATGATCATCAGCGGCGGATCACAAAAGCCGCTGAAGACACTGATTCAGCGAGAGTTGAAAGGCATCTAGAAAAAGATATTATTCACTCTGATCGAAAAATTCCCAATGATACATTGTAATCAATCCTTTTCCGAAAATAAATAATGACCTCGCTTACCTCTCAGTTCAAACGTCGCCATTTTCTCTGGAAATGCGAATCTTCCACTCGCGCAAGGTAAGATGATCGATTTTCTAAAATCGAATGAATCATTTCGAATGCAGAAATCGTGCAGCATTTGGGTGTCAGCCTTGGGAATCTGCAGGTCGGTCGATTTAACGACGGAGAAGTTCGCATTCAAGTAGGAAATTGATCATTGGTTCCTCTCATCTTGGATGATAGGTTTTTGATAATGTCAGAGGCAAAGACGTGTACATCATACAAGTAAATGCATTGGCTGGTAATTGCTATGTAACTACTACCTGAAAATAAGCCTACTTGCACAAATGTGAATGAGAATCTGGTGGAACTGCTCCTGCTAGTCAGCACAATGAGACGCGCATCTGCGAAAAAAATCATTGCGGTTGTCCCTTATTACGGCTATGCGAGACAGGTAATATAACAATTAAGAAAGCGCTTTTTCAGAAGTAATAGGATCGAAAAACCTCCCCCAGAGTCCCGATTTCGGCTGCTGATGTAGCATTACTTCTAGAAACAATGGGTGTTGATCGCGTTGTTAGTGTTGACCTCCACTGCGGTCAGATCCAAGGTTACTTCAGCCCTCGGGTGCCGGTGGACAACCTCGAAGCGAATGTCGTTGCGCTTTCCTATTTCACTGCGAGCAAAGAGGTTAAATTGGAAAATCCAATCATTGTTTCGCCAGATGCTGGAGGAGTGGCCAGGTAATGACGATAAAAGTTAATAATGGCTGGATAATCACGCATAGAGCTAAAAAATTCCAGGAATTACTGAAAAATGAAATAAATAAAGACATTGGTAAGGGATACATAGTGTCACATTTCTATATCAATTACTAAGGGCTTGCAATGATTATTAAACACAGAGAGCAAGCGGGCAAGGTGGCTTCAATGCATTTGGTCGGGAATGTAACTGGTGGCGATATTATAATCGTTGATGATATGATTGATACTGGAGTATAATTGATTGATCTAAAGTCCTTATTAATGTTCTCAGGGCACGCTTTGTGAGGCAGCAAAAACACTAAAAGAGTTTGGAGCAAACAGGATTTACGCTTTTGCGACGCATGGACTGTTCAATGGCCAAGCGTTTGACCATATTAAAAACTCTGTAATTGAAAAAATAATCGTTACGAACACTATCCCGCCTCGCCCTAACGAAGAGACTGTTCCCCAAATCAAGCGACTTTCGATAGGTAAGCGCTGCGAGATATATTATAACATTATTGTTTATTTTCTCAAGCTGGTCTTATAGCAGAAGCGATTAGAAGGTTGCAATTGAAGCAGAGCGTAACCAGCCTCTCCGACCCTGTAGCTATCAAAAACGGACCAACCACGAAAGCTCAGAGCTGAGTGAACTCTAAAAGATTGAAAAACCTCTTTGATTTTTAATTAGAAGAGCCTAAACCATAATATGAATAATAGTTAGACACTATGAATTTGCACACATTTCTGGATTTCCCACGAACTCCATACTTACCATTTAACATTCATAAGAGAGGCAGAGATTCTGAAATATCTTAAAATAATGCCCTCGAAAGTCCATTTAACGCACAAGAAAGTCTTTTCTTTCAAGTCGATGCATTTAAACGTGTGCATTTAGAAATTTTATGCAACAGGTCATAAAGGAGTCGATATGAATGTAAATTTATATAGATATATAGTACAGTGAAAAAGATATTGCTAATGTTTTTCTCATCAAATATTGATCACTGCGATATCTTCATTTTGTTGCAGGATTCGGGGGATCAATAGCAAACTTATCAGCATTTGATTCAGAATCCTCGCGTATAACAGATTGATGAACCTGACAATAAAGATCAAGAAATTGTACCTATTTTCAAGTGACAATTAGCTCAGAATAAGCAGTAATATATTACAAGTCCACATAAGCCAGAAGCATCTCCAGTATCAATCCGAGCATTGCGAAAATTATAAAATATCTGAGGAAGCGTGAAGACCGCTTGAGCGCACCAATCAGACCGAGCGAATAAAATGTGATTGTAAATGCTGTGCTGACTGAAGAGTGATAAGTATCAAATTGAGCATTAGAATAACTGATCCTTACAGTACATCACAATATTCAATAAGAGTTTTAAACTGTCTGCATAAGCAGTTGGGTATGTCGCTTCCAGCTAAAAGGAATGTTATTTGTGCTCTCGGTGCAGAGATTATATTACGTCTTCATAGGTAGCTTCTTTGTTTAGGTACCTTAAAATTTGGCAGGTGCTCTCAATTGCAATTGAAATGGCCAGCAGAATTAAAAATCTGCGTTGATGTTTCACGAATAATTGAACAAAATCGTCGAAGTAAATGTATATTTCGTTCGCGTCAGCATAAAAAATGATTTCTTCATTGTCAACGATGTAAATAATCCTGGTAGGGATTGAATGATGTAAAAAATGATATGATTATATTATTACTGGCTTCTGAACTCGCTATTTTGCAAGGGCATCTCGTCATCGTTTTGAGGATTGTATATGTCTGCAGGTGTAGCTAAAATAGGTTGGTTAAACTTTAGAACTGGGGGTTCAGGAGGGAATGGGTGAATGCACCTTTCATTATTGACCCATCAGGATTGACTACGAGGTTGTTGCTGTCATCGCTGCTGACGGTGTGGATTGAACTCGAAGAAAGGAGGTTTTCTTCGGTTACCGTGTGTGGAATTCCTTCGTGATTCATGCAGCTATACCATAGTACTTTTTATTCGGATTTATTCGTTTCTCTACTTATTAACGTATTTCACTCCTCCTATGTTAATACAGCCTGTTAAAAACACCTCTTGACACGCGTTAATTCAAATATTCACAACGATGGCATCTGGTAAATACAAATCTTTGAAGTGGGAAAAATCATCTCTCTTGACCTCAATTAAAGAACCTACAGCAGCTATAGCTTCATTTCTTTAAAAAAAGAAATAATAGAAAATATTGGAAGCACTTTTTCTATCCATACTCTCTCTTGTTGAAAAGAAGAAGAGAGTAATGAGATTCCAGATCAGGCATTTATGTTTTTTTAAATTCAGTATACTTCTACTACAACTCCTCTCTTATTTGCTGGTAATATGATTATATATATTGTTATCAGCTTCTAAGTATTCCTCAGCACTTTTTTTCAGTTTATTTAACGACAAATTCTGCGAGTATTTAAGTAATATTTTAAAGATTCTTACCCACCAGCACGGTACCAGAAGCTTAATATGGCACAATTACTTTAAATACATCATTTTGCAAATTCTTTTAGCCCCTCACCTCGCGTGAGCTATTACATTGTTTTATTCAAACAATATCAGCACCTGCTATTTTTCTCTCTCTCGATAGTTTAATGAACGAAATGACCACTTTGCTAAGAAGGCTCAATGAGAGCCTCTCCTGATATTTTCATCAATATCTTCCTCTTAATCGTAAAAGTTCCGTCATATTAGAAAACAATTCTTCAACCTTCTCAATTATTACTATGATTTTCTGGAGCTCTTTGTGGATAAATGACTTTGCACCCATTTCGGAATAAATTTCAAGCCTTTTATGGAATTTAATAGAGGCACAATTAATTTTTGACTGTAAAAAAAAATCAAAATTTTTCAGTGTTATTGATTACTTTCTTTCATTTTTAACAGCAAAAATCCGAAAATAAACTTTATTTCAAAACAATAAACCTTATTTCGATAATTTTGTCGCAGAAGGGTTTTTGAATCCTAATTGGCCATATTTAAGAAATCAAAATTAATACTCTTCTTAAACATGGAAACCCTGGATATTTCTGTCTCACAGTCCTCTTCAAATTCCTCAGCCTCGACAATGTCAGACAACGAATCAATTTCTGCCTCGACTGACGTCACTTGTCGAATTTGCCTTGAAAGCACCACTGACTCGAGTACAGGCGTGATGTTAACTCCTTGCAATTGCAAAGGTTCAATGGCTTTTATCCATGACATCTGCCTCAAGAAGCTCATCCTCTACAACTCTAAAGGCGAGCAAAACCCGCTTCGCTGTCAGATTTGTCGTTTAGAATATCAGATGAGCTTAAACGTCAGATATGAATTCCGTTTCCGCAAAATTCCGCAAGAAGAAACCAGGCTATTCATTCTTCTGCTGGGTCTTCTCATTATACTTCTTGGGCTTAGCTATGCCATTTGGTATTGGTTCACTCAGATGGTATATTGGATCCAAAGCCCGATAAACAATTCCGAAAAATTAGATAAAGCAACCTACAACATCTCTTGGCTGATGGTGGTTGTGATTATTGTCCTTGGCGCGATTTTAGCAATAGGTCGGGTCATCTTCATCACAGCACATGTTGATTGGAAAATATTCAGCCAAGATGAAAGTTCCAACGCCTGCAAGGTGGAGTTAAAAGATCTCAAGGCAGTTTTTGAAGATGACACTCTAGATTTCGAAGATGTTGACATTTCTCCCGAAGATTTAGAAGCATAAATACGCAATCACCTCCTTTAAACTCTTTTAGAATAACTTTCTTTGTTGATTTTTTTTTTCTCTCTCTCTTTCTTTTAGTGTGTCTAGAGTATGCTAGTGTTAATTGCTGTTTAGTAATTCAATGATCTTTCATTTTGGTTGTCGCTGTTCAAAAAAATTTCTGTGAGTAATGCCTCAACCATAACTTCTCATCAACTGCAAATCAAAAGAAACTACGATGAGTGAAATTCACTAGCTTTCTTAGCTACTAGTACACCTATTGCTAGTCGTCAGGTCTCGCAATTCTTCTGAAAAGACGGTGATTTGAGTATTATGAAGTTAATAAGGTTTTTCCAAAAATTAATTAATGTTATGTAGAGGCAATTACGCCCACGCTATGCCTGTTCTCATAGTTTGGTGTAGAATTAAATGTAATTAGTAGGACAACTATATCACTCATTCTTTTACGTATGTTAAGTATAAACGGCCTCAGATAGATTTCGAAAAGAGCAAATACTCTATGGCTATCTATCAGACCTCATCACAGGGCCGTCTGTGTCTATTCAGCGAGTTTTCTCCATTTCTGTTCTCCATCAACCCAATATTCCAGGTACACATTGCCAGCAGTATCGGTGTGTTTTCCCATTCCATGTTGCTTTCCCATCTTCCATTCTCCGTCGTATTTTTGGCCGTCCTGCCAGACAAAGACTCCTTGGCCGTGTTTCTTCCCGTGATAGTACTGGCCTTCGTAGCTTCGTCCGTCGCTCCAGGTGTGCTTTCCATTGCCATGCTTTTTGCCGTCTAGCCAAGACCCTTCGTATTTTCTACCGTCAGGGTTTGTATACACTCCTTCGCCTTCCACTCTTCCATAGACGAAATCTCCTGTGTAGGCGCTTCCATCACTCCACGTGAACGTTCCCTTACCGTGCTTCTTCCCATTTTGGAAGTATCCTTCATATCGGTCACCGCTTAAGCGTGTCTCCACACCATAACCGTGCTTTTCGTCATTTTTCCAGGCGCCTTCATAGGTCACGGTGGCTTCATCTTCAGCAGCGGAGCTGAGGTCGCAGATGTAGTCTTCACGGTAGCTGAGTTTGCCGGCTCCTTCTCTTTTATCATTTTTCCAGAATCCCTGGTATTTTCTTCCGTCAGGCCAGATGCAGGTCCCGAAGCCTTCTCTTTGGTTGTCATTCCACTCGCCTTCGTAAATCGAGCCATCGCTTAGAGTGATTGGAGGTCTTTTTTCAAGCAAAATTTCAGTTGGATTAATCGTATCGTCACCACGGTGGTTGGCGAGCTTCAAAGTCGATAATCTTCTCTCCCTACGGTGAGAAATAGGGCTATTTGGCATTAGAATTGACATTTAAGGGGTTTTTCTTTCGAAAACGATAGGTATTTTGTCACATAAGCATATTATACATTTGCTGCTCCTGACTTTAAATAGCCGCGTGATGAAGAGCAGTGAAATTCGGATCAGAATTGCTCAGAAAGCCTCTAAAAAAGGTTTATCACGTCGCTTATTTTAGCAGTGACTCGAATTCAAGCTAATTAACTAGGGTTCTCACCCCTTATGGCGTTGGGTCTAGGTGGTTTGGAGCTTCGAAGGCTAGAAGTACAAGTTTGGGAAGAAATAGAAGGATTTTAGGAAGGACGTCATTCGTTTTACATAGAGTAGTGATCTTTAGAACACAATCAGTCCAGTAATTTTTAAAAATTTTTGCTTATTTGAACATTGCGACCGAATTTTTTGTTAGATTGAGTTATAATCGCAATTTGTTTCAAAAATAAACCCGTGACTTCTTGTCTTTTCCACCGCCAAAATGTCTTTTAAAAATATATTGAGGTAGCTATTCTCGTCTCTGCGCTTTCAGGATCGTTTCTGCAGCATTTTGGACTGGTATTTCGACAGATTTTGGATTACAGTGTCAATAATTTCAAAGAAAACAATTGTTATTTCGTGTCAAAATGCGATGAAATAGCAACCTTTGAGCACGATGGAGCAGAAAAACAACAGAAAATCGAACTTATTCATACCACAATGAGATAGATTAATCTATGAGCCCAATCTGTAGTGCGAAATTCTGGTTGTGAGTAGTTAAGGATCTGGGTTCTCTGGCTGTCTCCACATGCAAACGCCAAGGTTTCCGCTTCCAATTTAGGTATATCATCGATAGATTTCCGAAAAGGGTCAGTATTAATGACTCAGCGTTGAAGGAAATTAAAAGAAATTTTGACAGCGGCTAATTCTATATTTTTTTTACTAGCCTATTGTTTATTGCTGCTTCCAAAAGTTTCCGAAGCTGGCCAGCGGGGGCCCTCATTTTTGAAAAATTCATAGCAAAAAGCGCGAGTAGAAACTGGAAGGGAACAGGAATTCTGTCGGCTCTGCCGTTCCCAGTCTCTAGTTCGGTTAAGGTTGTGTAATCGAGATTATTCTTAATACAATTTTAGATAACATTAGAAAATTAGCATTTCTTTGGATATCAGCTTTCTTTGTTGCTTAAAAATGTTATTGGCAGCTGATACTGCTGTAGGGTCATTGATGTTGAAGGGTTTTGTTGAACGATTTTATGGCTAGGAGTTGGATTTTGAATCTCTTGATTAAATCTAGATCTGCTACTTCTACAAAATCGTGTTTTTCAGAATACTCATGCATTATCCGAAGAAGAAGAAATCGAGAAGGAAACATCTGTTTTTTGATATCTCTGGTAAGTAGGAAGAGAAATTTTGTAGGTTTTGTTGAGAAAAGATAAATTACTCGACTTCCAGCATGGAAAGATCTCTAGCCGTTCAGTCTTAAATAGCAGTAATCTCACATAGTATCAAAATGGCATTTCGAATAGTGCAGTTCTGGATGTCAATGGTTTGCTAGAAATTCCTTTTCTAAGATTATTTTATTTTGTTATACATCGGTTTTAGAACTTACAATGAACTAGAGACATTAGAGACTTAGTTTTCTACAGGTTTACGAGGCGATTTCTGGCTATTCAAACAGACTCTTTTGGTTTCTACAGCTCTTAAGGCTCATTTAAAATCAAAAAACTTGAATTAAATCACATCGAGGAATTTTTCAGTTCTAAAGGAAGAGCTGCTTCACAAATTGAACTGGCCTCAGATGACCGTTTTAGCTACAATTTGACACCCATATTAATTGGGTAATTCTGATTCGATACTCTCATGCTTGTTTTTCATCATCATCGTGATGATGGTTTCTTTAGCTTTCAATTCAGTATGTTACAAAGCAACAGATATTGATTGTGACTGAAAAAAAAAAATGAAGCTATCCTTCTCCCTTTAGCCTTAGAAAGCTGGTCTTTATACATAGTAAACCACTAGACTTTCACTTTAAGCAGCTCTTTTAGGAAGAGGCTTGGTAACTTCAAATTTATAACATACGAAGCTCAAAGTTAAATTTTAACGAAGTCAAGGCAACATAAAAGCAAAAGAAACTCCAACAACCCCTGATCTAGGACGATCCAGCGATGAAATCTACATTCCAACGGTGTTTCTTCAGCTTTTGCTTAATTACTCTCTTGACCAAAGCCAATTCGCAAAATACCTCGACTATCGAATTCAGTACCGTGAAAACTACTGAACCGCAGACAAAAAGTTCTAATGTGGGAACCATTATAGCAGTTTGCATTCCTCTTGCGATCCTGATCTTGCTCTCCTTTGGAATCATTTGCTGGCTGAGACGCTTCAAAAGGCCTCCGATGAGGTCAATCGAACAAATTCCACTTCCAACTATCCGCTCGGAAATTATATTGTCAGATGACATCCCAAGACAACAGAAACCAGAAGTGAATATGAGGACAATATGACACTCGTGTCTTCAAGCTTATAGAATTATTATATATTCTAATCATTGTTTTCAATGTACCTCTATGTCTTGAGCATAAGATGTGAGAAGAACCTATGGAGTTTTTTTATTTCTTTCCCATCTTCTTGAATATATTTTTACATGATTGAGAAATTATAGGACCATAGAATATGAAGAAATATATGAAATTACAACAAATTGCTATTTTATTAAAATAACAAGGAAAAAATGTTTAACCAGACTCAAAACTATTGCTTCATGTTGTTTTTCTCGAGTTTTCTCTTAATGTAAATTGAGATGAGTTTCTGCTGGCTCGTTGAGAATTCCTCGATGTATTTTGCTAATTCCTCGCCAAAAATGAAATAAAGGTCCACGATGTTGAACACGACTACCTTTCTGACGTCGGGATTTGTATGATTGATTAACTACAGAAGGAATGAGATAAATGAATTTCATATTTAAATCACCTCTTTGAAATTTGAAAACAATGAAGGGAGATGTGTCTTGGATTTATTTGACGGTAAATCGTAAAACAATAGCCCTGAGTATTTGATTAGAACCTGCAATACAGGATGATCTTCCTTCCCTATTGCATCAATCAAATGTCCTAATAAAACATCTTTTATTTTTTTCGACATCAGCTTCGTCCAGAGCTCCTCAACGCTTGAGTTCTAGCAATGAGAAAATATTGGATTTTAGTATTTTTATTATTATAACTTACCTTGGGAATTACGCGTAGCAGTTCAGTTAATCCAATCACGATTTTTTGACAAAGAGCGGCGAAATTCAATGGCAATTCGAAAATTACGCGGAGTAATTGAATCACGAGGTCACTTGTCTTCGTTCCAGAGGATTTGATCATTGCGAATACGCTCTCAATAATTTGTTCCGCCTGCTGATCCCATATCTCCTTTGTTTCCTTATAATGACTAAACCCGTCAATAAGTGAAGTCAACTATCAACAAAGCACATACCTCACTAAGTATTCGAGCGAATTCAGGTCCAGAAAACTGGAATATGTCTTATTGACCTTAGGACCAGGCTTTTCGCTCTGGGATGGCCTTTGAGTTGGCTTATTGAAAGGACTGCTACCTTCGACTTCGTAAGGCTCTTCAGTGTTTTCAATTAAATGAACTTGCTTAGCTGCATCTGTCTTATTTTCGTAGAAGGGTTCCGGAGCTTTGTGATATTTGAGCCCTTGGGTTGGAACTGGAGAGTGCGACCTTGGATTCTCATTTTGCAAATAACTAGGAATATCGCCGGAGTCGCTGTATCTGAGGAGGTTGCCATTTGTACGTTTAGGAGTTTCCGCGGGGAACCCCTGAAAGCTCTGCTTATTTTTTACGGTATCTTCCTCTAAACTGCGCAGATTCTTTCGATCATTCAATTGGTTATTCAGATTGTCGCTTTCGTGTCCACCTGTTGCAACTTCGAGGTTGTTGGCATCAGAAAGGCGTTTTTTCTTTTGTCTGATGCTCGGGTCTGTCTTCATTTGTATGTATTCGCGGATCCTTTGTTCGAGATCAATCGCGTGTTGGCAAGCGTTACTTCGAATCTATCGATGCCGCTAAGAGGGAATGATAATACTTATTTTTACTGATGCTTGGAGCGTGGTCGGCAGTTCGAAGAAAGCCGTCATTAACGGCTGGAAGTAACGCTGGCTAAGCTTGGTGAGAATATCGAGTCCAGATAGAATAAATTGACGACTCGATGACCCTTCTGCAATTACAATCGCCGATTTTTGGACTATCTGTCGGATATTGTAGTGATTTTCGAAATATTGGTCACAGCTAATCAAATTCCACAATTAAATGACTTTCTTAACAATGAGAAAGCGTACTTCGGCACTGCTGCGCTGATGATTTCTAGCAAGGTGATCTTTGCTTTTGATTTTTTCAGTTTTTCCAGAGTCTGCAAGTAGGGTTCAATCAGTTCATCTGCAGTAAAAACTTTAGCCAGAGCGGTCATGATAGCATTCGCGCCGGCGCTCACTTTCTCTTTGCTGTCAGTTAGACACTCAATCAACTAAAATAATATCAGCATCAACATCCAAAAATAATTAATCCAAACCACTGGGAGGAGGTTATTCATCTGCTGCTTTATTTTTTTTGGATAGATTGCGACCAAGCGTGCAAAACATGACATGCATGCTACAGACACTTTGATATGTGGATCATTGATTTTCTGAATGTGAATCTTTATTAGTTCGCTTAGGAGATTCGGGTTCATGTCTTCTTCGGCGTCCATATCATTAATAATCTCGCCGATTTTCTCAAAAGCGTGGAATCGCGTTGCCCAGTTCTAACCAAGGGGTTTCTAATGCCTGAAAATCGAAATTTTGTTACTTCATCTTTACAACTCTCTAATAAGAAGGAGAGATCCTCTTCTTTCATATGTTTATAAAAATTCATTTTCTACCCATAATATTAGAACAATGCGCCCAAAGCTTCGTGCTTACCTCTTTATGCAGTGCAAGCATTTGACTTTGGACCTTCTGCTCAACGATAGATTTGGTTGAGGGATTGACTACATACATTAAACAATATATTAGAAGCTGCAAATAAACAAAAAAATACCTTGTTCTCTGCGAGGAAAATCCGTTACTCGTCCAGGAACTTTCTTGCCCAGCGTCCCTTTCTTCAGATGATCAGGCTCAGTGGTGGTCCGTCTCATCGGACTTCTCGAACTCGTGTTCATGGCCTCAAATGACATTTCTCCTCGCGAATGATTCAGATTTTTGTTAGTAAATGACGAATTATGTGTATTATTCAGCGTTTCAATTCGCCTTTGGCTCGTGTCTCTCGCTCCTCGTGTCATGGCTGAAGGAGGCCGCTTCTTTTCACTAGTCCTCTCTCTTTGTGTATTTACCATCGAAGTATTCATAGCTCTCGTATTCTTATTTAAAGGCGATGCATCTCTATTCCGAGTGGTTAGTACCTGTCTCAAAGCAGCTTGGGGGTCTTTGGCGAACCTATCGGTGGAAATATTGCGATTTTTTGTTGACTCAACTTTAGTGCCGATGGAGTGATAAGAGCGATTCATAACCATTGAAGGCTCATCTGTAGATCGATCTAGGTCATTTCTGCTCAAGTCTTTCTTCAATTTATTCTGCATGAACTCTTGAGTTGACGCAAACGAAGCCTTTGACTCACGCTTGGGAGTGACTGACCTTCTGCTCGCTACAGTGCTTGCACTATCTTCATTATTGCTATTTCCCTTCAGTAATTTTTCAAGTATATCAGGCTTGTAATTTATATTAACGCCCTCCTCATTCAACGTTTTCTGGGCTGAAGGATCCAATTTGACGAATAGCCGTTGAGCACGCGCAGCAAACTCTTTCGTGTAAAGCTTAAAAGCGTTGCGAGAGAAGGCTCTCGTCTCTTGTGATGCATCAGAGACGCCGAGCACTAACGCATTTTCAAGTACGGCCATATGTTTTTCAAGTGTATTTTCAGGGTAAACCTCAAATATTTTCACGAGATACTCCGCAATCCTTGCCCTTACGAACACATTTTTGCTTTGAATCTCTTCAAGCAGCCTGGGAAGTATTTTGCCTGATTGCACATACACAATAAGAGCCAAAATGCATTGATGTCCGGTTTCTGCAAGGAGTTTATTCCCGTTGTTTATGAGTTTCAATAACGATTCTTTCATCACAAGTTTTTCACAGAGACCTTCAATGACTTCTCCGCATTTTTCAGCTAATAAACATGTAAGTCTTGCCGCTTCTCTCGAAATTGTGGAACGTAGATCGTTGAGCTAAGAATTTTGATGATTAGCAATCGTATTTGCATATTTGCAGAGGATAATGAAGAGAAAGAGAGGTTATGGGACGAGTGGTCGTGATAATAGGAGCTGAATGTACCTGAACAGTTAGATTTGCATGAAATTTCGTGATCACTGCCGAAAAACAAGGGAGTTCATAAGCCCCACCGAGTATTAACCCTTCTATTTTCTTTATTGCATTGAGTCGCTTGTTCCAATCGAGATCTAAAGAGAACCAAGGGATTGACGTTAGAATTATGGAAATTTGAATGGGTACTAGTGTCTATTAAACTCGCTGACAATTCGTCGAATAGTTTGATGAACTCCTTCTCTGACCTCACCGCTATTTGCTTGATATCAGAATAGTTATCGTTGTACATCCTTGGTGCGGTTTTGCTGTGAGTTGCGTTGTATAGGACTTATTTGATTAAAATTTATCCGTCAATTCGATTTAAATTTGATAGAGTGCTGCTAAATCACGGACAATCACAGATATATATAACACTCATTATGGGAAACCTTTAATTTCAGTTGGAATTAGCATGAGAGCTTTATAAAAAAACTTTGGAGGCAGAATTCTGCAATATACAAGGTATATATAGATAACATCAACATATCAGTCAAAAAAAAAACTACTTCCTTTTAAACATATCTTGACTATCAAAAATTGATTCATTCATTTCTCTCGGAAAATTCCCTTGTCCATTCTAAACATGCATTCTCATACTTGGATTTTCATCAAAATCTTTTTGAGGATCTGAGGGCTTTCGATTGTTTGGTGCTGAAGTGATATTCATCGTTTCGAAGGGTTTTGTCGCGTTATTTACAATCGAGGTTGCTATTGGAAATGCTTGTGCTAATTTAATATTTGGAGAGTCAGCATACTCTGTCGTCGATTGAAACGGGGCTCCAATATAAGGAGAACCCTGCTGATAGTTGTATAAATTTGCAGCACCCATGCTGGGTCCTTGCATTGCTTTCAAGTCAAACCGCTGATCTGGTTTTAGCAGCATCGGTTTAGCTAAGCTATCCGCAGGGTTCCTCGGAGACTCATTTAACATAAAACTATTTGGGACACTATTTGACCTCGTAAACGTTTGACTGCTCGCTTTTGGCTGGGTATCGTTGCTCATGCTAAGAGTTTGGTAGTTCGGACTGGACACAGCCTTGTAGGGATTCGAAAATCCATCATTTGAGTAACCAGCGGGATTAGTTCCAGGTACTTTGAAGTTTAAGTTCGACTCTTGAGCTCTAAAGGCATCATCTCGGTAATATGGATTGCCGGTAAACCCAGCATATTCGCTGTTTACTGGAACAAATTCTTGAGGGGGCAAGCCGCCGTTGATTCTGACTTGTTGGTTTGGTTCCATTCTCATCCCGAAGGAAGAATTATCTCGATAATATGGCTGAGGAAATGCGTTTGCGGTGTTGTATGCGATCGAGTCTCGTTGCTGAGGAATCGCGCTTTTTCCGGCCAGATTGATAGGGACCCCTCCATCTACCTTTGGGTACTTCGTCACCTGATCTATTTTATTTTTTTTTTTAATTATAAGAACTCAATGTTGGAGGCAAAAAGATTACCGATGCCAGCATCTAACCGATTGTTCGCTGGTTTATACTGACTCATCGACTCTTGGTACTTATCATATTCGTCTTTAAGGTTCATTTGTTGGTTAACTGGAATTTGAGTATATCCATTGAAAGTAGGCTGTGGAGTAGCTGGCTCGATTTTTTGGGGGTAAGCTGTTGAGTGGTTGCCGTTCTGAATACCAGTGCTTCCAATGCTGTTAATTTTGTTGAGTGTGACGCTTGGATCCACACTATTTGGCGTTTGAGATGGAAGTCTATCTTTTCCATTTAATAAATTAAAATAGTCTTCCATAAGCTTTTTGTTATCAGTCGCTGAAGAGCCATTAGCTCCCTTCTGTTCAAGTGCCGGATATTTTTTCAGCAAACTCTCAAGTTCAAAATTTGTCTCATCGTTTTCCTTAAGCATTGAGAGAAGCTATCAAACACCGAATGAGTTAGAGATGGTAGCACAACAACAAAGCATTATACCTCTTTGGTTTCTTTCTCTATATTCATTTCCTTTGACTTGCCATCTTGATTTGATTGCGAAATGCCCCCTGACTCCATATCTATTTTCGCATTGTAAACTTTTAAATCCTAAAAACACAGCTTACCAGTAAGCATCTTTTCTACTCCAGCCGACGCATTGAGATATTTCACCATACTCGGCTTCAGAAACGAAAAAATGAACAGAACAAGTTTTTCGAGTTTTCTATTATTTTTTTCTCTTCGCGCAAATTTATTTCAGACAAGCTTCAGCAACAATATTCTTACTTATTCCTCAGGAGTTCGTTCCAAAGCGTACTGTTTTCTTGGACCAATTGCGCGTTTTGGCTCGCAATAACGCTCGTTGTGCTCTGCAATTCTAGCAGCTTCGATTTAACTTCCACAACTTGCTAAACAAGTCACCAACCGTTTAGATCAGGCACATTAAAAAGGAATTACGTCCTGTATGAGGCGAGAGTCTGCGCTTCCTTCATTTTGGTTGACAGGGAAGGTGAAACCACCATCATAACACCTATATTCTTGGATCGACTCTGGGAATTGGCTGCCCGGTTGGTAAATATTATTTTGACTTTGGTGGGGCAATGGCGCTGGTTTTCGACTCGGCTCATCGTCTTCGTCGTCGTAAAACGCCTGCTCTTCCGGAGAACTCTGGCTTAAATTTTCATTTAGCTGATTTCCTTTCTTTTGAGAACTATTGCTCGTAAGATTCGCAGAATCTGCCGTCTTTCTCTTGATCATGGCGAGAAGATGCCTGGTGATTATGAATACATGAGATCCGCAGCAAATATTTCTCAAATTACTTGCATCCGCGTCGGAAGAGATGATGTCGAAATTCATTTTCGTTATTCTCCAGTCTCGTTTTGTGAAAATCATACATGTTTAACTGAGACATTTGTCAGCAACAGCAAATAGTGGCTTGCTTACTTGTCTCACAAAGGATGCGAAATTATTATGCTTAAAAAATCGCGGCAACACTTGCTCCGAGAACTCGTTTATATTATTGACATAAAAAGCCGTTCCTTCGCTATTCCAGGAAATAACATGCGAATATTCTTGATTCTAAGCGCCTCGAATGATTAAACAGTGATAGCGAAATGAAATATTACATCCAAGATCTCATAAGTTTTCAGCAGGAAAGCAGGGATTGAATTGCTGGCCTTTGTTGTCATTCTCGATTTCTTCGTCACGCTATTTTCCATAATGAGTACTGTATTAAATTCTTAACTTATTAGAAGATAAATTAATTCGAAGTCTTCAGGTGCCTGACTCAAATTTGTACCCGGAGGTTTATCTCCTAAAATACGCAAAGATAGTACTAAAATAATCGACTAGCTCACCTAGCTCAGGCAGGGTCAATTCCTACAGCTCATAGCTCAGTACGGTGATGGTGTTTCTATGGTTCAACCGCTTGGTTTAAGATAAAAAACGAAAAGTTCATTGCATAAAAGAAAAGAACACACAAATGGATAACGAAACTAAGTAATCTATGTTCTTGGGGCTCAATGGTCAGAATCAAAAGCGAATAAATCCCAATTAGTCAAATTCTTTCTAAAAGCTTCGAATGCTTGAGATAGAAACTTCGATACCCAGGATTTAATAAAAAATTAGTGAATTTAATTGCAAATTTGATGACTTTTTTGAGAGCTTTGTGTTCTAAATTCGAGAACCAATCTGGAACACAAAGTAAAATTATTTTATATGAACAAATTATCCAATTTGGTAGCATCTTCCCGTCAAATGAGGAAAGAGCCGAGCTTGGGGTGTTACCTTTGAGCTGGAATGAACTAAGGATGTACGGCAGGATATTATATAAGTTTGAGAAATACATGACGGAAGTTGATCGGAATTTTCAGTAGTAAATGAATATCTTAAGGATTAGAAGGCCTTCGGGTTATTAAGACTGAATGACTTCTGAGTGAGCACATCGAGCTCCCTTATGATAAGCGTCTCGCGGTCAGTGTAAACTTATTCTATGATGAAAATTTTGACGCCTGTAGACTGTGATTAAGGTGGGTATTTATCCTTCGTTAAATTAAATAAGTCAGCAACATCACACGGTAAAGCGGGAAGAAGTTCACACATACGTAAGAAAGTTCTAGTGAGCAGACTATATGTAGAAAATTTTGTTGAGCAGGTACTGCTTGGCTTTGTCTGAGTGACTCTCTCTACAAGACGTTCAGTGAGTAAGGCAGACGGAAGGAGCGATGACTTTGGACGTAAAGCAAACACAACTGAGTTGAAAAACCCAAAGAAATGTGCTTTTTTGAATGGGCTCGAGCTCAATTTCCTTCAGGTTTTTGATGCTAGCCATGAATACAATTTCGAGTATCCACTACTTCAAATGAAAATTGGAATGTAAAGCGAAGGTGTCGTTAGTAGAAGATACAGACGTATGCTTAGATGTGCACATAGAGGCGCAGGTATTGCATACTGGACACTTATCACCTACTGGGGTTTATTTCGAAATTCATGTGTTGGTTAAGTACTAACTATTAGATTGTAGGATTAAACGCAAAATAGCAAAAAGAGATAATTCTTTTCTTAAGAAATAATTAGCTTATTCTTCTAAATTTCCTTCATCAAGAATATTCGGTGGAATTACTTTGGATTTCAACGATTCACAGGAATGGTATGCATTATACGAGTTTTTTTGCAGAGCGCGACCTGAAGCAGTAGCAGGCGAAGAAAAACTAAAACAACCGGATTCTTTCCATTCAATTTACGTAGCCATACCCCTCGCCTAAGTATGATGTATTTGATTGAACTTCATCTGATTCATGCATATGTTAATTTAAGTAGCACCGATTAATTTGATTTTTTACTTTACGTGGCGTTTTTGAACATCAAATCCATCAAAAAAGATCCTAAGAAAATAAATATTGTTGGGATCGTTTTAGTTTCAAGCTACACAACTGCAACATAAGTTTCCGCAACAAACGAATATCAAGCGAATGTCATGTAATAAACCAGCGACCATATTCTTTACACTTGTGCAGACGTATTTCAAATCTTAAGTAAAAACTCGTCATATTACAGATGAGATTTCATAGTTCTTAATTCATCAATTAAATTTTTCATTGTATTCTCCCAATTGTCCCTTGCTTATGATGATGCCTTATCGATTAGGTCTAACTTTTCAGTGTTTGTTACAGCTTCCATAGGGACTTAAAAAACATGAGTTGAGGTATTGAACAATAAATTTACAATTAACAAATTGCCCATACTTGGATGAAAGCAGGTAGACCAGAGACGGAATGCCAAGGTATTCCGCTGCGACTTTAATCTCTTTTAATTCCTCTTGATTCTTGAAATTCAGGTAATCGGCCCCTTTATCAGTAAGCTTAGGATGCAATGTGATACTCTCTTTCGAAGGCTCGATTAATTCATCGGACTCGCATTTCTCAATGTAATCGAGTATTCTGCGCAAAGCTTTATAAGTAATTCCTGTAAGCGGGAATTCTCCTCCATCAGGTGTTCCTATTGATGATAGTCTTAGAGATCAATGAAAGACAATGTGGTTGTACCTGTGATCTCTTCAGTGAAAGCTTCGAATTTCAAGGCGTGCTTTTTATCAGTTTCGATGGTTTCTCCATCTTTGCAAACCAGTCTTATTTTTCCCATTTGAAGATTTTTCTCCTTCTGTTTGAATGAAAGCTTTTTTCTAAACTCTTGTAGTTTTTTGAATGGAAGCTTTAGAATTGCATAGGATAACTGAATAGGGAATAAATCGAATAGAAGGAGTCTTTTTAGCGCCCCATTCTGTCAAAATATTTAAAAGTTTTAATTTAACTCCCATAAATTATACTGATTGGCCTGCTGCGTGCAAAAAAATAAAGCTAGAGGAGTTTCATTAAATAACTTTGTCGTTTTCCCTTATAAAGCCATTGAAAGTGAAAGACTTACTTCAATTATGGCCTCATCTAAAAAATTAGTTTTCTCTTTGATATATATATTAATTAATTGGTCAGTTGCCTGGTTCTCTGGATGGATAGCAATAGTAGAGTATATAAGAGCTACAATGAGAAATTTCGCTATTGCTGGTATATTCTTACAAATTACCTTAGCATTTAAAATTGAATACTCTTCTAAAGTTTTAGCATTTGAAGCTAAACTTTTAAGATGACAAGCAATTTTGCGAAACAAGTACTAATCTCTTTTTTTTGTACGATTCTGCTCTTCGTTCTTCTTTTCTAGTTAATTTTGGCGAAATCTTTTCGACAGAGAAATTGCTACAAAGAGCTAAACATTTTTTTTCAGAGTAGAATGAGTGTTTTCTCTTCTATTTGAAGGATCAAGTTTGAAGCAAGATACCATCATTGACGACCCTTTCCTTGAAGAAGCCATTGTTATCAAAGGAAAAAAGTTTAACAAATAATGAAGATAATCATAACATTCATTCCTTTAAATTTTATTTCAGTTTGAAAAATTTGCAATCAGCCAGTCAAGAAAATTACGTTTTTTCGTCAATAAATAAGCCAGCTTCCCAAACATGCATAATCTCTATTCTATCAAATTCGGAGACGAACCTCAAGAATCCACTCCAGAAGACTACTGCAGTATCAGACATTCTTCAATAAGCAAGTCATTAGTGGGTAATTTAGGTCAAGAGGATCGCCAGGAGTACCTCGAAACCGTTTCAAGCGACCAACTTACAAAGAAGATCAAGGAACGGCTGACTCTCATCGCTGAGAAGAGCCAAAATAACACATGCGAAAGGCCAAAAATAACACTCACTTTTCCTGAATACCTCGAAAACAAATTTCGGGACAAGAAAAAGCTTCAGCCGAAAGACTTATGCCTCAACAATAGCAACAGTGGTGATGAGGTCGAGGTTAATAAGAATTCACAAGAAAAATCTCAACTCTCTGAAATCCCAATGTTCAAAGCTTCAAAAAGCACAGAAGTCGATGATCTGATGTGTGATACTCAGAGGCAAATCGAGCAAATCACGAGCATGCTTGCAAATCTCAAAGGGAAGAATGCAAAGGGCAGATTAGAGAACTCGACCGAGCTGAAAGAAGATAGTCTAGAGCTCGGAATAGAGAATAGTAACACGGCGTTCAGCATTATCATTGAAAAATGAATTTGTTTCGATAGGATTGGGTCTCAGCTCTCGAACATATATGGATACGAATCGCATGCTGGCATTCACGTCGCCACGATCTTTGGATGAGAAATTTTCAGCAATTGAGGAAATTAACAATCTCACAAGGAGCGAAATCAGTGAGCCATGGAGCGAGAGGATTTTTTTCCGAAGCGATGACACACATGAGTCGCTGGATGTGAAGACTCTGGGTAAAGGGAAACCGAAAAAAGCTGAGATTTTCATCCAAGAAGAGCAAGTAAAGCTTAATTCAGATCATTTGGCATGAATAACTTTCCTTTCTCTAGGATCGATTGTCCCCTAACTTCAACAGCAACAACGACAACAATCAAATAGTACAACAATTCTCTTGATTTGCTTATGCGACAATTTTGTTTGAATCAAGTTAGTTGAAAATGAGTATATGGTTAACTCTGAGAGAGGTACGCAGCAAAATGATGAACCTAAAACAGTTGGAAATAATGTAAACGGGGAGACTGTACTCTTTCTTTCCATTGATAAACAAGCTTATTTTTCCCTTTTCAAGAATAAGCAAGGTTCGAATGGCAGCAAATTACTGTTCCTGCGGCTAGACTCGGTCAGAAATTCAGAGGTAACAGTGCTAGTTTCGCTCCATGCTTACTTGCAATAGCTAATGGCGACCGATTATGAATTAAGTAAAGGAGAAAGTGTGACAGAGCCAGGCGCTAATGAGCTCTTCGAAGTCGTTGAAAACAAACAAGAAGAGTATTTAAATTCATTTTCCAAGCAATGATCCTAATTATATAAAGGTTTCCTCTAGAGAGTTGCAACCAACACGCTAGCCAAAGAACCTCAGAAACCACGAAAAATCTTCCTCCATCAAGCGCGATAGGGTCTCAAAACGTCATACAGGCAAAGGACGCTCGCTATTTCTTTGGAAAAAGGGAGCTGAAATTAGAACGAGTGTCTGAGAGAACTCTGGAAAGCGATGGCCATAGCGATTTTCCCAGAAACAGCGAAAAATCCCATGCCAACAGACTACGGTCTTCACAGACAAATGACACGAGAAACGGTGGCACCATTATTAGCACTGAAGGCCAAAATAGCATTGTCAAAGAAAAACTTCCAGAAGTGCAAGAAGAACCGAAGCATGTATATCTGAATCTCTTGGAGATGGTTAAACTACAGATTGAAAGTCCCAACAAAGCTATCAAGAGCGATACTCCAAACAAAGTGATGCCATGCGATAAAACTTCCTCTAAATTACAGAGAACCTATGCAAAAATTATTATCGAAAGGAAAAGCATGAATAGATTCTCTCAGACACCTGAGCGTAACACAGCTCCGAACAATCAGCAAAATTCCCCTGCGAAAACACGCGTGCAGACTGAAATGCCACCTGAAAAGAAGAAATGGAATTCAAAAAGCCCGACATCTTCTGAAAGAGCGAAAAATTCGTTACAATCATCCAAGAGCGTATCTAAACACAGAAAGAGTCAGACCCTGACCAACGGGATTTTAAATACTCATGGTGATACTCCGAAATACTATAGAGCTGCGAAAAAAAATGTGCATACTCCAGAGAGGCCGCTGTCAACAAGGGAAAAAACTCTGTCGTCTGAACGAAAAATTGAGACCGTTCCTGCTGAATTGCCTTCTGCAAATGAAGAAATAAAGCCTTTGGTGAGGAATAGCACTCCAGTCTCAAGCAGCAGTCTTTATGGGAATAAAAATTCCGAAAGGATATCTCAAGGAAATAAACCAGCAAATTTCCAGCTGCAAGCAAAACCTGCACAAAAAAGTCAGCCGAACCCAAGCCTAAGGAAGGCTCAGACACCAACGAGCTCTTTCTCGCAACTTTCCCAAGGAAAAACAAGCTGCACTTCTCATAAAGAAACAATTACCTCTCCAATAGCAGGGAGCATCGATCCTCGCACTCGTAATCTGTTTGCTCGGAGTAAATATAATCCAAATCTCTCGAAAAACCGACTGACGGAGCTCAACCAAAAACCGAGAGAAAACCAATTAATAGCTGCTCAAAACGAGTATAAAGCTTCTGGAGAATCGAGTCCAACTACTCAAACACCAGGAGGGCAAATGGAACTGATTTCGCCAAAAATCTCTGCAGTTAAAGACGAACTCATTAAGCCGACTATAAAAAATGAGCCGGTAATTGATTCGACTCCAAAGTTTTCACAAAGCCAAGGAGATCCAGAGAAATTATTCAGTCAGATCACACAACCCCAGCAATCAAAGCAATCATATAACTTACAATCTTTTCTGAATTCGGTTCGTCTGCGTGAGGATAAGGTTTTTGCTACTCGCAATCATCAGGATTGCCTTATCATGTCCAAGGAAGAGTTGCTAAAAAATCCAACCGTTCATGTCCTTAATATGGATCACTGGGAAAAGGTTATCGAAAAAGCTAAAGCAGATCTGCATGATGAAGTTACCTCGGGACAGCAATCACCAGGCAAAGATGGGCTATATAAAAAAGGAATTTCATGGATAAATGAAAAAAATCTCAAGATTGAAAAGAAAAGAGAGGAGGTGGCTCAATCAGAAATGAATCGCCGCACCTTCAGGCCGTTTTTAACTCACAAAGATTTATTTTCCAAAGCATCGAAGAGAGATCCTAAAATGACGCCTAGTAGCAGATCGACTGTGGTAGGAACTAGCCCTAGCCACCAGAGAGGGAGACTCTCCCAAAACTCGTCGTATTCTAAGCTGCATGAGAATAAAACCAGGAGCAGTTCGAGAGAGTCTGTGGAAGCAGGAAGAAACTTGACTCGTGCTAGTAGTTCAAAGAGCATGTCGATGAACAACAAGTCGGCAACTAATATTCAAAGTCCGAAAATTATTGTCAATAATGAAGGGATTCGTAATACGCTGAGAATTTCCGACTTTCTCAGAAACGCAAAGCAAAGAGACGAGATATCTTCATAAGTGTTTCATGTTAAGAAGTATTAACTAAATTCTTAATTTTCCATTTAAAAGAGAATTTTGAAATTATCTCAGTTTTCGTAAATGAATTTAATATTATATCAGAAAGAATTATCAGCAGCATAACCGCTGCAAATTTTGATCCAAACAGTAATTACATTGGAAAAAAATTTACTCCTCTAGTTTCCGTACAACAAATAAGGCTTTCATCTCCTTTTTTGATGCCCAGAGATCATAAGTGACACTTTTTTTGGTGTTTTATATGCTCTTATTATCGCTGAGGTGTCGATGTTCAAGAATAACTTTCCATTAGGTCTTTCTCAACTATTGAATTCCCCTAACATTTCAGGTCCAACCTCGAATTTATTTATTTATATGCGGGTTAAACTCATTTTAGGCTCATTGCGAAATTCAAGCAATGATTATTCCCCTCAATACTGCGGTATTTCACTCGCTATGCGGGTCTTCCCTTTCTCCTATCTTATTTTTTCACGACGAACTTACTATAATTCAGTGCGAGTGAAAACAATAATCTATAAATTAAATTATCAAATGTTTAAAACGACTTCTTAAGATCATTCCGAGCTCGATTGGATCATATTCTTCATCCACGTCCCTCATTAATCAGTTTCAAAAGGCAAATTCACCTCACTTGAACCAGTTTAACATATAAGGAATTCCCTTCTTAGAGAGCATCCTAATAATATCTGATATCGATCAAAAGTGTTAGCACCACTCAAGAAATTCATTTGGAAACTAATACATTCCTATTAAAATTTAGTTTTGTATATTGGGAAAATTGTCAGAATAGATGGAAAGCGAAAGTTCTTCTTACGACACACACAATGGTTACGGAAGCAATCAATACCCAAAGTCTTTGTTCAATCCTTCTGGCAGTAAATCAAAAAAATTTCATTCTCGTTGAGAACTTAACGGAATTTATATCTCTGTAGGTCTCCAGTCAGAAGGCAGCATGGAATCTGATACAATGAGCCACACCAGCACCGATACCGTATTTTACACTCAGACCCAGATTCAAGAAATGCGGGATACCTTAACAGAACTCATTCGCCAAGCCTACCTGCACGAAAGAGACCTAAAAGCCTATATAGAGGCCCTGAAATCCAACGTTACGCTGAAGTTTGATGGCCTTCCCACGCTTGATACGCTTTTAAAGACCTTTGAGAAGTTAATAAACAAACTTACGATCAAACCAGGGAAAATTTCCCGGAAGAAGTGGTGGATAGATGAGGAAGTGCTTATATTTTCAGTTTGTGTAGTGTGCTATGCTTTCCTTAAGCAGGAAGAATACGATGAAATTGTATCCACCCCTCAAATTCTTGTGTAACTCCCCTTTTTTTTAGAGCGAAGAAGGCTGGAAATTCATATCTAAGATCATGATAAGCAAGGACATCGAGCAAATGAAAGAAAGATGGCAGAGTTATCTGAAAAATAACGTCACGAAAGCTCCCTGGACACCACAGGAAGACGAGGTGCTCCTAAAGATAATTCAAGAGAAAGGCACGACGAAAAAATGGAAGGAAATTGCTCAAGAACTGAAAATTCGAACAAATGCAGATTTGTTACGTCATGGACGCCAGTGCAGAGAGCGGTGGAATAACCATCTCGATCCGAATATCAACCGAGGGGCTTTCACGGAGGAAGAGGATATAAAACTACTGCAGAGCTTTTTACAAGTGGGGAAAAAGTGGGCAGAAATATCAAAAATAATGGGCACAAGGACAGAAAATTCAGTGAAAAATCGCTTTCTGAGTCTAATTAAAAAATTGAAGTCAAAGCAGAATATCGCGCTATGGGGACTGTCGAATATTACAGAAAGCGGCATCGAATTTGAGAAATTGATCGCGCAAGAATATATATTATCGCAAAATCCGAGTTTGATTAATGTTTTTAACTCAAAGTCCGATGGGAAACGCGAGTTACAGGACGTAACGGCGGATCGGAACAAAAACTGGAATTCGCAACAAAGTTGGGCGGAACAGCAGAATCCGCTGCAAATGAATATTGAAAGCAGCAAATCAGGACGCAGAAAAGACAGCGATAGCGGTATGCTCAAGCAAATGGGAAAAGATGATAAACTGCAGACCAATCAACCGCATCAGTTCCAGGGCAATACTCTTCCAAGCGACAGAATGACAGAGGCAAGCACTAAAATCCCATCTTTTGGCCTACTAAACATGTCAAATCCTGTGACAGGGTCATTTGGGATGGGAGGCGACAGCCCGCAGAGGCTCGCACAGAAACTTTTCAACGAGCAGTTTTATCTGAATCAGATTAACAATAACCCTCTGCTAGCTCAACAGAAATATTTGCTTCTGAACCCCTTTTGGCAAGGGAGCCCGCAAGCGTCGATGAGTCAGCAGCAGGTAGGGTTTTCGCCTCAGCAGTTCCCGTTTCAATTTCAGCAGCAACAACAGAATTACAATCCTATTCAGCAGTTACTGACATCCAACTCGCCGAATATGATGAACTCAAATCTGCTATTGCAGCCGAATTATCAAGTTATCAATTCAAATGGAGGCACGCCGTCAGGCACCACGATGACCAAGGGCACTTTTTCAACGCTAGTGAACCAGGAGAACCTGCTCGCCAACTCTACGGGGAATAATATAAATCCGCTTGAAATGCAGCAGATTGCTTTTAATACCAACAATGCGACGACAGGGCAATTACAAGGGAATACTTTCCCAAGCGCGGTAGAACCAACACCAAACAACTATATTCCTTTGGATTTGAATGTAAATACGAACCAAGCGACTCTGCCAAAGAATTCTCTTAACAGAGAGGAGGGTCTAAAAATTGAAGAGGGAGAAAACCAGCAGCATAATCGAATGTGTCATAAACTGAAACTAAGAAATTTTGATAGGAATTATATAGATCAGCTTATCGGCCAGAACAAGGTCGTTTTTGCGATCGTAGATGCAACTACCAACGAGATTTACATGACTCACGCTGTAAATAAAACAAATTACACTCCCACTCTAGAAAGAATGCGAGGAGCAAGGATGTCTCAACCGGGGTCCATAGTCCTCGAGTCGCCTTATCACGCGAATAGCATCGACTCGTTCAATGGAATGTTTGGGAATATGCTGCTGAACCGAGACCAAGATGAATCGCCGATGAATCTCAACTTTAATTTTAATGCAGAGAGAAAAAATTCTCAAAGATAGTTTGTCCTTCCTTAAGAAGCATGCATTACTCGCTAGGAGCAATGCAGTTTTTCTTAATTTTTTTGATCTCGATTTTTGTTTTATTGTTACCGCTTGATGCAACGTTAATTGTCTCTATGCAATTAAGAGAATTAGTTGCATATTACCTTTAGCTTTGAAATATCTTCAAGGTAATTGAGAGTTCAGTATTCTCCTTGATGCAAAATTTGTAAAAGGCTCTCAGATATGATTTTGTCTTGTTATTTGCAAGTGTTCTTGTTAGCTGTGAATAGTGCTGATTCGAAGATACTCAAATATATACAGACCAATAGGAATTTGTAAACACATTGCGATTAAAACAATTTGAGCTTTACAGAAAAGAAATCAATGAAAATGAAGTCAGATATGATGTTTGCTGTATTAAGGTTCTTGAAGCAAGTTTGTAGGATCTTGGACGAGGATTCTTGCTTGCTGTTTCAGAGTTTTATCGGCCTGTTGGTGACCGGAGTAGGTGAGAATTATTGTGCTTGCCAGGATGGTGAGATACTGAGTGCGCCTGAGACTATTCGGTGGGATCGGAGAGTTAGCAAGCAGTCTACTAATCACATATCCACCAGACAAACCAGCTAATGCCCATAAAGAAGTGTGCTGTAAAGCTTTTAATTTGTATTCTCTGTATGCCTGAGATCCTTTTGTTGAAAATCTGACATACATTGGTCTATTCTCGTCGTATTTGTCAATCCCGTTGTGATTCATATTTGGATCTTATTCAAATTATTTTTCCTTTTTGTTAATTAATCACTATGTTTTCACAACTTGAAGCGTTTCGAATCAATTTTCGTCGATATGTTCGCTACTCTAATAAAATACTGCAAGCGTAGGTTGCTAGCGGATGTCGAAAAGGAAAGGCGAGCACATACTAGTCATGAGCGAAGGCGTATGTGTAAAAAATTATATTGTTCTTGTTTGTTTGTTTTTTTTTTTGAGAATAACTCGCGAATTATTTTTAATAAAAAATTCAGCGACTTCTCAAAAGCTAAGAGAAATGGACCTCAAACCTGACGATGACAACAATACTTCTTACTATTCACACGACTCGCTCGAGACGAGCTTTTACTCTCTAAACAACGATTACATACATCCGCCGACACCTACGACCAGCAAATACTTATCGAAATATGTAACATGTTTTTTGCACCTCATTTCACTCACATTTCAAAGCCTGCGGCAAATACATTAGTGCGAAGGCAAGACCGTGATGGGGTCAGTTCAACCGCAAATTCAGAATATCAAAGAGACAAATACCGCTCATTACTCGCTGATATAACCCGCAGAAGTGAGAAAAATGTACCAGTAAACCTCGATGGAGGTATTAAAAATCTCCCTCGCTTAGAAGATCGGCGACCATCTGAGAGTGATAGCGATGCGTTTACTCTTGGGGCTGACTCAAATCGATATAGTCCTACAGACGCAAAAACTTTTATACACGGTTTTAATATCCGGACAAGCATCGGCGATCACCAAGGGCAACTGGACACTCCGAAGTTAAGCAGTGTGATTGATGAAGAGAATAGCGAGGTGCCAAGCGCTAATCAATCTGCCTCTAAATTCTTCCAGTCGGAGTCGAAGCAGCAAGAGATGCGAGAAAGTCCTGAAAAATCGTTTTCGAGAGCTGCTGATGGAGATATTTCAATGAACAAAACGAGTACTCAGATGTATCGTGAAGAGATTGTGCAGGATATTGAAGAAATCAAACACACTTACCAGAAATTATTTGAAGAGCTTGGAATTGAAGGGGGTAGTCGCACTTCTCAGGCAGGATCTAAAGGCGGTTCTCACGAGAAATACAAAAAAGCTTCGCCATCTAGCAATGAAAAAGGGCAATTGGGTCAGTCGCTAGTTCGAGACAACGAGAGAGAACACACTGACGAAAGGAAGCGGCTCATACCTGCTGATTCTTTGATAAATGACCTTCGAGGTCAGATACTTTCTTCGGAAGAGAATCAACAGAGTAAATGTGGTTTGGGTGGAGAAGAGGAAATAAAATCAGCGCGTGATCTGGTTTCCGAAAGCCACGAGAGAAGCTTTAGAGGAAGCGAACATGACGCTGAAAATAAGGAAATTTCAATCCAAACTCCGGAGCTCGATGAAGATCAGAAAGGTGTTGGCAAAGACCATTTGTCCCAGGTGAACTCAAGCCAGGAGGTCCTGAAAAACTCGGAGGCTCAAGCAGAGGAGGGAGCACTTCCTGAACACCTTGGAGAAAAGAAGGATGAAGACCAATCTTCAGTAGAGCAAAAAGTATTGAATTCAGATCAAAACGATGCTGCTGTTGAATTCCAGGAGGCAACAGAGAATACTGACAAAGGGAAGCTAGAAAAGAATATTGATAATCAACACGAGGACAACATGGCCGAATTGCATGGCCACACTGTAAGCAATGACACAAGAGAGGTTACTAATGGGACACTCAATAAAGATGAGGTCGAATCTGTTCAAAATGCTCCCGATAATGACCCAAATACCGGAATAGAAGTGCAAGAAAACCTTAATCACCAAATAAACAAAGAACCAGAGGAGAAGAATGAGGATTTGAATCAG